>Ga0182030_10004421_pt1 | contig 29947 bp, 34 predicted proteins | sample 812S3MmetaG_FD_121299 | JGI IMG/M metagenome (GOLD analysis project Ga0182030, IMG submission 121299) | Permafrost microbial communities from Stordalen Mire, Sweden - 812S3M metaG (Illumina Assembly) | ecosystem: Environmental > Terrestrial > Soil > Wetlands > Permafrost | place: Sweden...
TAACGATGAAGTTGTGGTTCTGAACGCCAAGAATCGGGCAGCTCTCCAAGTTCTCCTTCAGCTCAGCATCGATAGCCGCGAGGAATGTTCTATCTGTCTAGAAGAGTTACACAATCCAGTCATCACAGCATGCAAGCACGTATTTGGAGGAGAATGTATTGAACGAACAATCGAGCTGCAGCATAAGTGTCCGATGTGCCGCGCGGAGCTAGTCGATAAAGACTGTCTCGTCCGGCCTGCCGAGGAAGAAGTGGTGGACGAAGAAATCGATGTCGAGACCAAGAGCAGCAAGACGGAAGCTCTCATGAGTATTTTGCAAGCCAGCCGTCGAGACCCCAAGTCCAAGGTCGTCATCTTTTCGCAATGGACTAGCTTCCTAAATATCATCCAACATCAGCTCGACGAAGCAGGAATGAAATACGCCCGTATTGATGGAAGTATGCCAGCGCATGTTCGTGATGCTGCAATGGCAGCACTTGAATCGGATCCCAGCACCAAAATTCTACTAGCGAGTTTGGCCGTCTGCAGCGTGGGCTTGAACCTCATTGCCGCTGATACGGTTATTTTGGCTGATTCATGGTGGTATGTTCTATTCCCCCCCTTGGTTCATGGTATTAGGGGAGCCGAGCTCTTGAGACATGTCTTGAGAGCGAGTTGGCTCCTTCGCTCCTGAATCATCAGTGAAAACCCACACTAATTCGATGATCAGGGCACCAGCCATTGAGGATCAAGCTGTAGACCGTGTACACCGACTAGGTCAGACTCGGCCTTGCACAGTTTGGCGTTTGGTAATGGAAGAAAGTATTGAGGAGCGAGTGCTTGAGATCCAGGCTGAGAAGCGAAAGCTTGTTGGCAAGGCGTTCCAGGAGAAGGCCAAGGGAGGCAAGGAGAAGACTACGAGGATGGGTGATATCATGAAGTTGCTGGCTTAAGTTGATTTTCGGACAATAGTATTTTTCTTGCTGGGCTTCGAGAGCGTTTTCTTCTTGTCTTGATCTTGATTCGGCTGATGGCGTATAATAAGTTTTGTAGATGGTATTTTCTAGGCCGGTGTTGGTCGACAAAAGCTTGCTTTGATGGTCTTTTTAGTTCGGGATGTGGTTACATAAAGGAGCGCAAGCCTGACTTTTGCAGTTTTGCATGGCATTGTATATACTATTGTAATATTTTTAGAGATTCACATTATTCTTTTTTAATTTTGTAGTGGGTATGATGACAGATCTGTATCCTTCTCTTAAGGGTCAGCTAAGGCTTCCATTCGACGTTAATCTGTAGGTAGTAGTTGGACCTTTAGATCCCTCCCTCAAAGCTTCTTCGATATTCTTCTGCATCTACTTTCATAGTTTGAGATTCAACAAACGGCGGGTAAAGCCGCCTCTAATTTCCAACGTCCTGAAACAACGACAACGTTGGAAATATTTCTCTCCAGGTACAACACCTTCACATTACTTGGACTGCGCTCCTCGTGGTAAGCTGAATATCCAGTTGCGTATTCTAGCCTACCAATCATCTATGCTCAATATCAGCAATAGCAGAAAGCCTAAATTTGGATTGGTCATTAAGCATTACTGAAATTTTCAGCGTCCGGCGAATCAGATCGACAGTTGGCAAGAGGGTAATCGTAGCTGCAATATAAGAAATCCCTTTTATGATACACATTAACGCCTTGCTGAAAAGACACACTCACTATTTCTAGATCCCATTCCGCTTACTTCGCTCCCTTGCCTTTTGTTTCTGTTTCCGATAGCTCTCTGATATAGACCTTCGTATTTCCCTCCCCGCTATAATCCTCTTGCCCATTTTCAAACCCTGGACATACTCCCACCGCCAAATACTTCCCATCACTCGAGAAGTCCAGTGCCGCAATACTCAGATTATACTTCTGATACTGTCGAATTCTCCTCTTCGCAACAGCATCCCACAACGCAACCACACCATCACCTCCCCCCGACGCAAAACTCCCGTGAACAGGATGAAATGCCAGCGCATTAACAGGATATACGATATCCGTCCCATCATTGTCCGGAGCCGGCTGCCGGTGACACTTAAATGCATATTTCCTCGCCTGTGACTCGGAACTAGGATCAAACCACTCAACCGCAACTCTGCCCTCAATACTACTCGTCGCGTATCCATCATCGTTTGGCATACATGCCACAGCTCTCGTCATGAATTTCAGAGATGATTCGCGTTGTTGCCAAGGTTTGAGCTCTGTTGCGGCGCCGTTGGCTTGGGAGGCAAGCATCAGCGTGCTTTTGAGGTCGTAGATGTAGAGGAGGCGGGAGGCCATGGCGACGACGAGTTTGGAGGCGCTGATGGAAAGGGAGTGCGGTTTTGCGGGGAGGGAAATCGTGGTTGGTTCGTGGTCGGGGTTGGAGAGGTCGTGGAAGTGGAGGGTTGAGTCCCAGGATGCGGAGACGAGTAATGCTGGTGTTGAAATTAGTTTTGATGTTGTGATGGGGAACAGAGACTTACAATGTTCTTTGCTATAGACCACTGATTTCACCGGTGCTTCGTGTGTGCTCAAGACTTCCTGCTCGCTTGTCTCGAGATCCAGCCTGCAATATATCAGTAACATAGAGAGTTAATTGATCAAATTCCTCTCACTTCTTGACCTGCCAATCCATCCCAGCAGTGAAAGCTTCATTGTCGTCGGCGCCAAAACAAACATCGAGGACTGGGGCGCGATGCTCAAACTTCTCGATCAGCTTGCCGCCCTCCTCTTCTGCACCATGTGTTTCATACAAGTAGACATATTTATCCCAGGATGAGACCAGTAATCTTGTGGGAGAATTTGGGGCGAATTTCACTGCGGAGACCGCGTCTGTTGGGGGATTGGAAAGCTCGAATTGGATTTCTGGGAGTTGTTAGCTGGGTTTCTTGTCTTTTTAGAGAGCGTGGAATAGGATTGCCATACGTGGGGGAGCCATATTTGAATATCTACAAGGAATCTAGATTCTGAAAATACATTTAGCGTTTAAGTCGCGATGTTGAACTTCGATGTTACGGAAAATTCTGCTGCGACACGCCGCCTTCAGATTGTCAAAAAGCTCTCGAAGCTTCAAACTTATTTGGGTTCACGTCTTTTGGAACCTTCAAATTTTTATAACAAACTGCCAATACGCATTAGAAATATTTAGGGCTTTTCTAAATTCATAGATCATCTTACGACATCTCTAGATAGGGCAGTGGGCGCAACTACCCATCCTTTCAAAGTAGCACCCCACACTACCCCGCCATTTACCTAGAGCTTTACTTGCGTGGCAGGTTTTTGATACATACGTTCACGATGCCGTTCGCACAGCTTGTGCTCGGTAGCCCAGGAGCTGGCAAGAGTACTTACTGCGATGGAAGTACGTTCGCCCCCTTTTAAACAGCTTGCTGAAGCTCACAATACCAGTGCAACAGTTCATGTCAGCTATAGGACGGAAATGCTCCGTGGTAAACCTCGACCCAGCAAACGATCATGCAAGCTACGACTGCGCAATAGACGTACGGGACCTTATAAGATTGGAAGATATCATGAAAGAAGACGATCTAGGTCCAAATGGTGGCGTGCTATATGCTCTCGAGGAACTTGAACACAATATGGAATGGCTAGAGCAAGGACTTAGCGAGCTGGGCGAGGACTATGTACTGTTTGACTGTCCCGGCCAAGTCGAGCTTTATACGCATCATTCATCATTACGGAATATCTTCTTCAAGTTACAGAAGCTGGGCTACAGAGTGCGTTTCCATTCAGCTTGCATCCTAAAGATGCCATTTGCTGATTCTTATGTAGCTTGTAGTTCTGCACCTTTCTGACTCCTATTGCCTGACTCTCCCTTCTCTCTATATTTCCAATTTGATTCTAGCTCTACGAGCTATGCTCCAGATGGATCTGCCACACCTCAACGTCCTGACGAAAATCGACAAACTCTCCACCTATGGTCCCCTTCCTTTCAACCTCGATTTCTATACCGAATTTCAAGATCTATCATACCTCATTCCACATCTACAAGACGAGTCATCGGCGATGAGCGGGTCCAAATTTGAGGGGTTGAATAAAGCAATAGTTGAGCTCGTTGAAGGTTTTGGACTGGTCGGGTTCGAGACATTAGCCGTGGAGGATAAAAGGAGTATGATGCATTTGCTGCAAGTCATAGATCGAGCCGGTGGATATGCGTTTGGTGGTGCTGAGGGAGCAAATGATACCGTCTGGCAAGTCGCAATGAGAGAAGGTGTAACCACAATGGATGTAAAAGATGTCCAAGAGCGGTGGCTCGATGCCAAGGATGAGTATGACAAGAAAGAGCGGAGGGAATGGGAGGAGCAGGCCAAGATTCGGCATGAGGCTGAGGCAGCAAAAGATGCTGAAGATGACGATGATCTTGAAGGCATGCCGTTACCTCCAGGCGCAAGTGGGATAAAGGTCATTAGAAAACCCCAATGATAGCCTCATCCGTCGTCGTCACTAATTTCATCCTCTTCCTCAGTGTCACTCTTATCCACCACGAGGACATCATTCGTAGAATCAGCTTCAGCCTTATCCCCTCCCTTCCCAAATATACCATCGAGAATTGAATCCCCTCGCTCTTCCATCTCACGCCGTGCCTTCAATATCATTTCTCTTGCCCTGCGTACAGCTTCCTCCTGTGACTTCCTGATCGTACCACTGACTCGAACAACCCTGAATACACAATTCCGCCCAGAGCCCTTCCTGAGCGGAACCCGATTCATCATTGAGAGCGCAGCCCATGCGATTCTATAATGATCCCGCGAAACTCGTAGAATGAAGGTCGAGGTTGCGGGAGACCAATATTTGACTGCCCATTCTTAGCTGCGGTCAAGGACTTCAGACGAGAGAAATACCCAAAATACTCCCTCCAACAGCCCCAGACCCATATTCTCCAAAAGTATCTGCTATTTCCGCCTTGATTCCCTTCAAGAGGTCGTTCACCGTGAGGTCGTCGGTCGTAGGTTGGTTGAAAGCAACCACATCTGGAATATTTGGATCTACTGGCCTATTGTCTAATTCTGGATATAGAATGTTGACCAGCATGTACCGATGTTTGATTCGCACCATTTTGTGGCTATAAAAGAATGATGATGAGCCTGCACGTTGTCGATGAAACGCGTTGAAAAGAAATTTGGGAAAGACGTGACAAATGACATAGCAATAATTTGGCGACAAAGTCGTGGGATGAACCTCAAGCCAACAACATGTCAGATTCGACTTTGAAAGTGGCAATTCTTGTAGTATCTACAACAGCTTCCAAGGACCCTACGGCAGATTCGTCGGGTGGGATCTTACAAGATGTCTTTGATAAAGAGGGAGGAGGAAAGTGGGAGGTTGTAGAAACTAAAATTGTTGGAGATGTGGTGCTAGACATCCAACGAAGCGTTACGAATTGGACTGATAAGGAGGATTCCGTCAATGTCATCATCACGACTGGTGGGACTGGATTTGCGGTTCATGATACTACTCCAGAGGTATGAAAAACTTGACCCAATATCTGGAGAACATATTCTCACATTCTCAAGGCGGTTACACCTCTGTTACACAAACAAGCCCCCGGACTTGTTCATGGAATGCTCGCCGCATCATTAGCTGTTACTCCTTGTGAGTAATTGAGTACTTCAAGTTGATTCTTGACCGGTCAGCTGACTTTTCAAAGTTGCCTTGATGTCAAGACCTGTTGCGGGAGTGCGTAACAAAACTATTATCATCACTCTTCCTGGCTCTCCCAAAGGTGCCAAAGAGAACCTCCAATCTGTTATAAAACTACTCCCACACGCCTGTCAACAAGCTGAAGGAGCGGATTCAAGGAAACTTCATGCTGGAGGTGTCAAGAAATTAGAAAAAGATGCCGGTGTAGGCAATCGATCGGGCCCATCAGCCCATGCTCACAACCATGGTCATTTTCACGGACACTCTCATGACCATGGAAATAGTCATGGACATTCTATACCAGTGAGGCATACCGACTCCAACGAGAACCCTCGGTCTAATGACCCGAATCTTGGACCATCAAGGCGAAACCGCTCCTCCCCTTACCCCATGTTGTCCGTTGAGGAAGCCCTGAAACTTGTCAAGCAGCATACACCAACCTCTCAAGTAATCAGAGCAAAAGTTGACGGAAATCTAGTGGGCTCTGTTTTGGCCGAAGATGTCACAGCTACAGAAGCTGTACCAGCGTACCGTGCGAGCATTGTTGACGGCTATGCCGTGATTGCCTCAGAGGGTAGATCTTCAAGTAAGGGCATATTCCCAGTTGCGTCTATTTCTCATGCGACACCTGGTGAGATACCTCCTTTGAAAGAAGGACAAATAGCTCGAATCACTACGGGAGCTCCACTTCCTCCGGGAGCCACATCTGTGATCATGGTTGAAGACACGGTTCTAAAGACAATGACTGAAGATGGGCAAGAGGAGAAAGATGTTGAGATTCTAGCCGAAAACGTCAAGCCTGGAGATAATGTACGAGAAATCGGTAGTGATATCAATAAAGGAGATATTATTTTGCGGCAAGGTGAAGAAATATCGGCAATTGGTGGAGAGTTGGGATTACTGGCATCGGTCGGTGAGGCTGAGGTATCAATCTTCAAGGGCCCAGTCGTTGGTGTACTATCTACGGGCGATGAAATTGCCGAACACAGTAGGCCAGGAGATTTACGACTAGGAGAAGTCCGCGATTGCAACAGACCAACGATTCTGGCTGCAATTCGTGGGTGGGGCTTCGAGGCAGTAGACCTTGGTATTGCACGAGACAAGCCAGGAGATCTGGAACAGAGCCTGCGAGACGCGTTTCGCAAAGTTGATGTAATCATCACCTCTGGAGGTGTGTCAATGGGCGAACTTGATCTCCTGAAACCCACAATAGAAAGATCTCTCGGTGGAACGATACATTTTGGACGTGTTTCGATGAAACCCGGAAAGCCAACCACCTTTGCTACGGTACCAGTCAAAAACAACGCTGGGGAAAGGGTTTCTAAAGTCATCTTCTCGTTGCCAGGTAATCCGGTATCTGCCATTGTGACACTTCATCTCTTCGTACTTCCATCTTTGCATTATGCTTCCGGCGTTTCTCCTGCAGGATTACCAAAAGTAATGGTAACACTGGCTCACGACTTCCGCCTTGATCCTCAGAGAGCTGAATATCATCGTGCGATCATTGCCATGGGCAAAGATGGTTTGCTTTATGCTAGTAGCACTGGTGGTCAACGAAGCTCAAGGGTCGGAAGTCTTAAAAGCGCCAATGCTTTACTTTGTCTCCCTGCTAGAAAGGGAACTTTGACTAGCGGGGCGAAAATTGAAGCTTTATTAATGGGCAAATTGAGTACCGAATTATACGTGTAAAGAAATCAAGCTCTTATTCACGTTCCGCTTGATTGTCCCAGGTGAATTCAGAAATCGAATAGTCAGACTTTGAGGAAGTAACGATGAAGCAAGACTGCCATTGCCTTCTAGTGTCGATACTTATCTTTTCATCAACTAGAGCATCAGACTTTCAAACATTTCAAACTCCCAGGGCATCATGTGCAATTACGAATATTTTCAATACGATGTTTGTGGTCACCAAATTATCACTCTCGAGGGCTATTGCGCTGTTTCATTGTGGGAAGCTGGTATGATAGGCAGGCTTCATCCGTGCCAAGAAATGGCCTACATAGCTCATACACTTAATGTCGCTGGTGTTCTGGGAGCTGTCTATGAAAGTGCCGGCTGGACAGGAATGTCAGGCTACTGCAAAGGATGTGAGGACGTTTTTGAGGTCTGTGAACGGCTTACTATATTAGATTTCTATGGCTGAGTTACACACCTCCATTCAGATGATCATCATGGATTGGAACAGGCATCTAACTTCATTGTACCACCCCAGCTAACACGTTTAGATGCCAGGGGGCTTCCACTACAGAACACACAACGATACCCCTATGGCCAAGGCTTTTACCGAAAATACTATTGCCGTCTCACAACCCAACAACCTACCACCTGATCCAGCCAGAATGATTGATGCTCTTTTGCAAGATGTTATAAACTCAGGTCGATGTCTCGTCCGTCCAGAAGCATTGCCATATATCTACACCTCATGGGTGAAAGCCACAGCTCCTCAACTTTTGTCAATAGCGGACCAAGGCATGGAAATTAGTCTTGAGAAATTTGCGGAATTTATATTCCCTTGGAAACTCGCAATTTACGATGTAACAAAATGGCGAGAACAATGCGACTCGGGTGCATATGTCAATGGTATTCTGCTCGAGGGAGTCCCAAACAAAATTCTTGTAGCGTGCGGAGGTTTGACACCACGAGATAGGAAGGTGATTCAAACTGCAGTCCTACAAGGACAACAACTGGAAGACATTTGGCGGTATGCTTTGTATCTTTATGAAACACGGAACTTTTCCAGGCGAGACTGATTTCCACAGGATCAATTTCGAATGTAGGGGAATGAGCCTCATGAGTTTTATGGAACACGGCTCAAAGATCGGGGCACCTGTCAGAACAGCAGAAAAGGCAAACCAGGAAAGGTATAATGAGAGGTTCCTGCGCCCCTCAGTTTTTTCAGATGCGGCGGAAGGGACGGGCATTTCAAGCACTTCTGAAGGTATCGATGAGCAAGTGTAATATTGCATTTTGCAGTGGTAGATATTTTACACGCATTTTAGCATCACTATGCTTTACCAATGCAGCAATTGTTCAAAACCCTTGAATATCCGCATCTACCTTAACGCCGCGGTTGGCTTCCGCTGGGTGATATACACATGCACTAATTGGCCGTAAACAGCTCGATATCTATTTGCCTTCCCTTTCCTTTCCTCTTAATATTTATTCGAAGTCCGTAGCATTTTGAGATATCAGTAAACCGATGATCAAACCGAACAGTCCGAGGACTGAACTGAAGATCTCAATGACGAGAATCTTGACGAATCTGCAAGCCATCAGCAACAATATCCACGAATAGCAAAATGGGCTCACTTACAAACTTGGATCTGCAGCATCTGCTAGGGCAGCGCCGCTTCCGTTAATTCCTACCGACACTCCGCACACCAAATTACACATCCCCACTGTCAACCCAGCCCAAAACAGCGCGTAGCCAGTATAATAATTGCTTCCAGTCAACAAGGCCTCTCCATCCACTCCACTTATTTTCGCAGAGAAAACAATGGACATAATAACACCGTAAATGGCAACGACTTCACAGAAAATGATGGAGATCAAATTCTTCGTTCGAATACGTGGAGCTTTGACACCTCCACCGAGTATTGAGGAGCCGGTGATGAATATACCCCTATATTTGCCATTAGAGCAAGTCCGCATTGGATTATAGTGTATCATACCATGCAGCTCCCACGACTGACAATCCTATACACAAGCCAATGCCCAAACTCGCCCACGCGTATGGTGATACATCTTCGAGGAATTGTCCGACCTATCCATGCATAAGATTCCATCCTTCTAATCTTCTAGCATCAAAAACTCACATTGAAAGCTTCCCCGTCGCCAGTGAATAGCATATCTAACAAATGTCAATTTCAGGCAGTCAGACAATAGCTTGTTTGACTTACAAGCTCCAATCACCCCAAGAGCTGCTGTTGCACCACCAACGCCATATCGAAGACTCATTTTGCCAGTACAATTGAACACAAATCGTAAACTTCACAGTGAGTCGTCGTTGGGTTGGAAGCTGTGAATTGAGCTCATCATCGAGGTTCAAGCGAGCTGTTCAGGCCTCCGTACAATTCTTAGCGCCGCTGCAGCTGACTAACTCACTTCTAGGTATATCTACTCTTACAACAACAAAGAGAACCTTCCCTCTACAACGTCGTCTCAAAATAGACGATAATCATGGCGACTACCGGACAGTCCTTTTACGAGCTCTATCGCCGTAGCAGGTACTGTACCTTTGCTCTACAGACCTTCTTGCTACCTCTTACTGACATCATTGGGCTCTAGCATCGGCATGGCCTTGACGGATACACTCGACGACTTGATCAGCGAGCGCCGTATCGAGCCACAACTGGCGATGAAGATCCTAGCGAACTTTGATCGCAGTATCACTGAGGTATTGGCAGAGAAGGTCAAGGCGAGGTTGACGTTCAAGGTACTTCTGTCTTGAAGCGCAGTGAGGGGCAAAGATTGGCGGCTAATGTGACGATAAAGGGCCATCTTGATACATACCGCTTCTGCGACGAAGTCTGGACCTTTTTGATCAAGGATGTTACATTCAAGATGGAGAACTCATCTCAGACGGTGCAAGTCGATAAAGTTAAGATTGTTAGCTGTAACAGCAAGAGACCTGGAGATCCCCAATAAGCGCGCCACTCATTTCGTCCTTTTACATATGGTATTACCAGATGTATGGGAGGTTGCATTCCGGAGCTGGTCGATAAGTACGGGTCGCAATTTGAGCAGTTCAGGATTGTTCTTGCGATGCATTGGGAGGGATCTTCATGGCGTTCATGGCCCTGGGCGTTCACATGGAAGCGGTTAAGGAATACATTAAAAGGGGACATTTCAACATATGCGCTGGTCAGGCATGGAATGCATCATAGAGATATTGAAATTCTCTAATACCCACCTTGCTGGTTCTGAAATGTTCTGCATACTACATACCAGCAACCGAAGTGAGACATTCTGTAAACATATCTCGAAATCACTGACACCTGTGGCTCGCATTTCATTGTAAAACTCCCCAAAGGTGAAGGTGAACATACTCTGATTGACTTGCCATCTGATCGATTGTCTCGAAGACGGTACGGCAAGTCAATATTCACTATCCCACCCCAGTTTCACCACCTAGCGATTGCCTGCCAATCCACGCCATGTCGAGCGACACGCACCACAGCATGCGCCAAAGAACCACAAAAGCCTCCTCCCGGACCGAACCCCCATCTTCCTCTCGGCGTTCATCCAAGAAATCGGCTACGAATATGGATACAACCGACGATCCGCGTAAATCGCTACTTGGCAAGACAAGCGCGTCTTCCTCTGGGCCCTCATCATCTCCAAATGCAACACCGTCGTCGACGCCAAGGGACGAGATGTTGAACCTTCAAAATATGAGCAAGAGGTCCCAATGGATTGTCCTTGCTATTGCCAGTGGTTGCTGTGCTGCTTTCAATGGGGGTTTTGCGAAGTTGTAAGTATACGTCACTCTCTTGTCTATCAATAGTATATGCCCCAGCCCTGCAAGATATGTTCAAGAACTCTTCAGTATCCCTTAGAATTAAAGAGTCAAGAATTTCTCTAGACTTGAGTGTTATTGTTTCATCCTACCGTTCATGAGGACGGAAGGCTGCGTACGAATGTCTCTTCTTTTCACACAATGACCAATGCTTCTTTAGAACCACAACAGAGCTCACAACCAGCTTCGCGACCGGCATTGCAAATCTGATTGGTCTTGCAAAGGTAGAAAAGGGGGTAGAAGCTGTAATCAGAGCTGTACGTTCCCTTTCCGTCCCAAGAACCCGCTGTATCCATACAATGCTGCTACCCGAATGCGCCGGCTACCTGCAAACTACTTCCTTTTCCTTTTCTTGGTACCGGGACTGATTCATACAGATATTCTTTGGCCTCAATTTAATCTTCAACGGCATAATGTGGACACTCTTCACGAAAGCTCTCGCTCGCGGAACCTCGACCACTCAAGTTAGCATCATTAACACATCCTCGAACTTCATGGTCACGGCTATTCTAGGCTTTCTAATATTTTCGGAGTCGCTGCCTCCTCTGTGGTGGCTGGGCGCTGCTTTGCTGGTAGCTGGAAATGTGATTATTGGGCGGAGAGAGGAGGATGAGTGCAAGAAACCGGGAGAGGATGGTCATGAAGGGACGGACGGCGGGGAGAGGAGGCCTGAAAATGAGGAAGAGGAGGGACTGCTTGTGGGAGAAACCGTGGAGTTGGAGGAGAGCTTGGAGGATGGGAAGAAGAAGCAAGAGGAGGACATCTTACAACTTGGATCTGATGAGGAGGACTTGATATCGGATGTGAGATAAAGTGGCACATTGTGCTGGGTACGTTGTATACAGACTCCCATGATACCCTTTATATATAGAATGTATACTGATTATGCCCACCTGCTACGATTGTAGCGGGCTTCTTCAATCCCTTTCCTTTATCTATTCAAGGCTTTATTCTGCTTATTTCTGTCGGTTTTCCCATCCAATAATGTTTCTTGCAATACGACCCGCTCTACTATTCCCATCAGACCCGGCTACTGTAGTTGGTGGACGGGAAGATCGGGCAGCCAAGGCTAAGCACAGCACCAGCCATCGCAATTTAGACCACTATAGGCTTAGTCCGCCCGTCGACAATGGCAGCTCAATTCGCAATATAGTTGCATCCGCACGGAGGTTTCACGACCATTTTCGTTGTTGGGAGTCGCGGACTCCGCATACCACATGCTTAGTCCGGACCTATGGCGTTGTCCGTCTAACGGGGATAGACCCAGCGGTATAAACTTACCATTAAATGTTTAAAACATCCCTTTCGCCCACTTAGTCTTGGATGCGAGTACCATCTGGCGACTGTAAATTTAGCTATCGGTTTTTCCATGTATCTCTTGCTTCCGAGCGATCAGTTGTAGCTCTGTATCGGACTCACAAAGCGTAATATATTTATTCTCCCATCAGAAATCGAACCTGAATAAGAACTCGTTCTCATCATGGGCTCCTGTCTATCCGAACACGATGAAGTATTTCAGCGGCTCACCGACGCCTACCATGCTGTCTCTCAGGGACCCAACTCAAGCCCTAAAGCAAAGAATCAGCTGAAAAATGCTGCTCTAGAACTCATAGCTTCTCTACAAACACCACATGAAGCAGCCATGAGCTTTGCGACCCAAAATGTGGTGCACCCGTGTTATCGAATTGCTGCTGATTGTGGAATCTTCACCCACATGACGAAGGAAACGAGTGCGAAGGAATTGGCTTTGAAGACTGGAGCGGATCACAGACTGATTGGTTTGTCTCTCCACTGACAGCTTTAGCTATACAAACTTACTGACTTTCGTATGAAGTTCGAATAATGCGGATCCTAACCGGCTCTGGGGTCTTCAGGGAAGTAGGCGAGGAGACATATTCCCCCAACAGTCTCTCCAAAGCCCTTTCCGACCCAGGAGCCCTCAGCACCACCAGATTCCTGTAAAATTCCCCTCCACTCCAATTCCCCTATCCAAACTAACCATCCCCCAGATCACCAGCAATCTCCGCCCTCCCATCCTACCTCTCACTCACCAACTACACCAACCCCGGCGCCTCACCTACAAACTCCACACCCTTCCAATACGGCAACAATACACCCCTCTCATTCTACGGCGCTTTAAACTCCAATCCCACCACCCGTGCCGGATTCGATTCCCAAATGAAGAAACACATCGTGCAGGAGCGCGCCAAATACCAAACAGGATTCGCCTCCATCTTCGATTTCGAAAACGAAGTAGGACCCCTAATTAAGAGTGCTGATGATGTGGCTCTAGTAGATGTGGGGGGCAGTTTAGGTCATGTGTTGGAGGATGTGAGGAGGTATGTGCCTGGTTTGAAGGGGCGGTTGGTATTGGAGGATTTGGAGGAGACGGTTAAGAGGGGTGAGGTAGGGGATGGAATTGAGGTTTTACCTTACGATTTTTTAGAGAGTGTGCAGCCCATTAAAGGTATTTTCTATCCAAATAAAAGGGGAAATTCAGCTGATTGTTTGACAAAGGAGCTGCATGCTATTTATTCCGGCAGATATTCCTGAATTGGAGCGATGCGAAGGGCCTACAGATTCTCCGGAATACGATTCCTGCTATGACGCCAGGCCACTCTAGGATACTTATAATGGAACCGGTGTTACCGCCTTTTAGAGCTCCTCTACCTGCTGCGTTGCTTGATATGCAGATGATGCAGATGGGCGGGGGATTAAGGACAGAGAAGATGTGGAGAGTTTTCCTTGCTGAGGCTGGTTTCGAGGTCAGGAGATTCTTGCCGTCGAATTCTAATCAGACCATTATTGAAGCTGTGTTAAAGTCTTGAGTCGGCAAATTTCGCCATATTGGAATATTGCGCTCAAATTAAAGCTTGGCTATAGCAAGCGAAGATCGTTGATTCCAATCTTTTGCTCTACTTTCGACTGTGACAGCGTCAGAACAATATTACCGCACTCCATACTCCTGAGTGAGGGTTGCATATGTTTAGCTCAATTTGCTACCTATGTAAATAAAGATGCTAGCGATCCTTCCAGCTCTTTAAACCCTTTGAAAACATCAAGGACATACTTCGCATTCTCAAGTAGCAATGATTCCAGTTCAGTAAACCTCCTTGGCAACATTGTTCGCAAATAGCTTTATATTCCCAAAACAGGAAAAGCGAAAATAGCGATATGTTCTCTTAATCGCCCTCAATTTTCTTGAATGGTGGAGCAAAACGCATTGAAACAGTCCGTCGCTTTTCACTCGCTGGAAGTGTGCCTAATCCAACACTGGCTTTCCTAGTCAACGCCTTCAAGCTCTTCTCTCGAGTTGCTGTTTCCTCTAAGATGCTCGGCACACGGCCAGAAGATTTTCTGGGAGAGACGGTGTGCATAAAAGCTTTAGACATAGTAATACCCCCAACCATCATTCCATCGTTTTGCTCTTGCCGAAAATAGTGCATATCTCGAGGCATGGACTTTGTTCGCGAAAGATAAGTCCTCTGAATTGGAATTTGAAGATGCTGAGATGCACGATCGAAGTAGCTACTCGTGGGAACAAATGATTGCTGGGACAGAGGTTCTTCATCCGGCTCTACTGCATCTCCTTCTACATATGTTTGGGTCATATGAGCTCGTGAGATTTGCCGAGCGGGCTTTCGGGGATCTCCCAACTCAACGGAACCTTGCGAATCTGGTACAATAAGGACTGATGGTTCCGTGGAGGAAGGGGATCTTGGGAAAGAGGTCGTCGTCAAGGGACGGCTTCCTCGTCGCCTTATAATTCGAGCCCTGGAAGTTTGGGAGGGTGCTATTGGTGAAGGGCTGTCGAAGATTTCTTCATCTTCCTCCATCGTAATAGTACTTGGCCTAGGCTTTCGCAAGTGCCAGTGCTCCTCGACGTCCTGCTCACCAAAGATGCTCTCGTTGCTGACTTCTTCGGCTCTTAGCTTCCAAGAACGGTTGCCAAAAACACAGTTCTCGAATTGGGGTTTATCTGCATGAATCGCCCCGGAAAGCGATTCTTCTGGCAATATATTTTCAATTTTTGTTTTCTTTTTTCCCCCAGATACGTCATCGTTTTCTAAAGCACCTTCATACTGGTGGTGGTAATGCAATCCTGCTGCCACTGGCTGATGATCCCTCTCTAGGTCTGAATTGTCCTCGTCTGTCTCTCGAATTTCAATGTCAAGATCTTGGTCCTCTCGCTCGTCAACCGTCTCGACATCGCCATCATCCCCCGAATCTTTATCCATTCCTAATCCGTCTTCCCAGAGATCCTTTTCTTCGTCTCCCTCAACGACAGAATCCTCATCCACCTCGCATCCCTCTTCCGAAGTATTATCACTCTCGCTCTGGTTAAAATATGAGCTCTTCGGTACAGATACCATACTTAGTTTTGCAACAGGGGTTTTGGGCTTTGTCTGGGTTTTGGGTAGTAGCCTTTCTACTGTTGCGGATGGGGTCGTGTGATCATGGCCATTTTGAAATAGTTTTTTGACATCTTGGGACTGGGTTGATACTCTTTGGGTCTGTTGAAAAGTAAGTTCATTTTCTTGGATCTCCTTCTGCTCGCTTGATGGCTTCAATTTCGAGAGCAAGCTGCTGGTATTCGGTGTCAATAATGCAGAATCTTGGCTGATTTGAACTGTAGGCGTTTTATGGTCGGCCACTATCGCAGTTTTATTATTATTTGGCTCTTGGGGATTCTTATACCTTAAATCAATGGGCTCTCGTGAGCTGTGAATTGTTTTTGGTTGATATACCTCGTGGGAATTATCCATATCTGTTGGCTGAAGAGGCGAATGTTTTTTCCCACTGCGAGTGCGATGAGTCCCAGCGGGTCTGCGATCTCTTGGCTGTATCTCTGATCCAAAATATTTATCAGAGATCAGAGTTAGTTCTCCTACCCAAAGCACACTCCGGTAAATCTTTTGGGGGCGACTGCGGGTCTGCTTCATTGGCATTAACCTTCCAGTCAGTCTCGCCTCTCCATCTTCAAACCCATCTGAGTAGGTTGGGCGATGCATTCGATTTTGTTCCCTTTGAGATCGGTCTGGAGCGTTTGGGAAACGGAATTTAGAAGTATCAACGTCAAATGTTCTTCGTCTTGGAAGTCTAGAAGGTGATTCCTGAGAACGCTTCTGATATCGTTGGCTTTGACGGAGGCAACGAATCGCCCGAGACGATTCTGGAATTGGGTCTTGCGAGCGCTCGTCGGAATCATCTCCAGGAAAGATCAAATTAGCAAAGAATCTCCAAATTTGATTTAGATTGGCTCACTACTATTGTCGTCCGAATGTAAGCTTTGTAATCTTTTTGAGACTATTATCAGTTCATCGACGGGTCGTTTTCGTTGTTTCTGCTTCTCTCTATGTTTACGAGGCCTCTTGCCATACCAATTATCAACCTCTTGGGGTCGCTCATATGCGTCACCCTTTGTCTTCTTTCGAATCGTTTGCCGTTGTTGTCCCATCGTGAGTGGTTGATCTTCATTTCCATTTCGCACGTCATATGGATCAGTTGAAGCGTAAGGTGATGAATGTCGAGAACGCTTGGGACTCCGCGCGGGGCTGGAGGAAGATACTTCACACGATGATGATGGTTCAGCGGTTCGTTGACCAAGATTCAAGAGTTCAAGGTCAATCTCGTCTAATTGTTCGTCCTGAGAAGCTCTATTGATCAGAAATATTTAGCTTATGCTCATAATACAATCTAATGCTCCTATCACATGAGCTAACATGAAAGATGTGAACACAGATGGTTGAAAGTTTGCTGACGTAAAAATTGCTATTCGCAGAAAGGAAACTTACTGTTCTGTTGGCGCAGTTGTTTGATGTTCCGCTTGCTCAACTTCGACTTGATCGAGATCGGCGGCTCCTTGCTCTGACTCGTCCTCTAGACGGAAAGACGGGCGACTTCTCCTAATGAATTCTTCCATGGTGTCACTTTCTGTACCGTGAGCATCGTGAACTGGGCTGGCTTTTAGTTCAGCACCGGAAGGATGGCTACTGGGAAGTGCTTGTCGCCGGGCAACGACCCCAGGACTTGTAATTGTATGGTCGGGCGGTGATTGCTGTTTTGCCTTATTGAGTTTACCCCATTTCCGTCGTCGAGATGAAAGATTTGGTGCGTTGTTGTAAGCTTTATTAATGAGCTCGCTAGGCACGTAGGTTCTATTCGAGTTGAGAGGTTTCTTCCCGTTATGCTTGGCCTGGATGTGGCCATCGTGAATCGGTGCCTCGGTATGGGTGCTATTGTGCTTTATGGATTGCTTTTCGATGGTAGAAACCACGTTTCGAAAGGTCTGCTCAACCTCGTCCGGGGTTGTGGGCATCTTGATACCCAAACTTTGGTCGATCAATCGTTCACAATTGTTTCGTGTGTCCGCTCTTCTGCTGCAAAGGTATTGAAGGGCTATCAGAGAGCTTCTCGAAGATTCATTCTGCGATTATTCTTTAGGCAACCCTTGAGGATGTTTAGGAACCACTGGGGTGCCGAAGCTTTGCGGTAAAAATTCGATTTGGTGACGATTGTTGAACCGCTGGGGGAATAGAAGGTGATTGTAAGTGAGGAATTGGAAATCAATGACTCCTAGAAATATCCAGAGCTGGTTACACGAAATCAAACGTGTTCCCGTTGGAGGGCAAGGGCGAGTGTGAGAACTTGGTTACAGAAAGAGGAATAGAAGGAACAAATGTGGTAGATCACGTGACGTACCTTATGAAGACCTAGGTACTTTTATTCGTGCTTTGATCATAGAAATTCTGACTTGGAATTTGTATGTTTAAGTGTTTTGAATTAAAAAGTGCTTATCAAACAACCCATGGAAAGTCTTGAACAGAGCCCATGTTATCAAGTACAAAATGTAGCTTGCCATATGTATACTCGAAACAATGTCAATCAAGACTGGGTATCCAGCAAGCCTTTGGCATCTCCCCACAGCACTAGACTTATACAGCCTGATACTCATATTTAACGCCTAAAGTGCAAAACGAGTGTATAAGCAGGAAATGCGACCACAGAAAACCATTTGACCTGCTCAAAGAGCATTGAAGGCGTACTGAATACCGGCCCTGTTTAGATGTTAGCGAAAACTATTACGATTACCAATTTGAATCAACATACCCAATCAATAAAGTGGCGCTTAATCCAATCAAGGCACGAGTCTTGACTCTTTCTTTCTTGAGTTCTGATTCTACCTTAACTTTCTTTGCCGGAGCAGCTTCTTCGATCTCCCCATCCTCGTCATCTTGGACATCATCTGCTTTCCTTTTCTTAGGATTAGAAGGTCCAGCACCATCAACTTTTTGGGCGGCCTCAACCATTTCCTTCGCCCTTGCAATCATTGCTTCGGTGTCTTCTGGTAGTGGTAGTTCGGGTGATCCCGCTGGCATTTCAACCTCCACGTGAGTGTGAGTGGTTTCCACATCGCCTTTTACCTCAACGTCAGTATCAACTTTGACTCTAACTACAGGTTCTCCATTTGTCTCAGGTGGCGCGCTTTCAGCCTCGGTAGCAGCTTCTTTCAAAGCCAGGTGCAAATTCTTATTCGCCAGCTTGGTTGAGGGTTCTGTCGACAGAGCCGAATCTACTTTGGAAGATGTCTTCCGAGCTCGAGTCGAAGCGGCGGTTTTTTTTGGTGAGGCGATTTTGCTGGGAGAAGCAGAACGGCGCGGACGTCCACGACTTGGAGTAGGTGCAGCAAGAGATGCTGTGGGCATCAGGAACTGCGGGGGTGACGAGATCGCTTTCGGAGTCGAATCCTTGGGTAGGTTCACTTCGATAGGCGCGTTGTCTAAAAGAGCCTTGATCCATGGTAGAATTTGGTATTCGCTGGCAAGCTGGAGCGCATGGTGAGGTGGGATCCAAACATTGCCAGCAGTCTCATCAGTGCTTGTTGTTTCCAAACTTTTGATATACTTGCGCTCCGTCTCTTCTTCGGCTGCCTCGGCATATGGAAAAGAAGCCTTGAACATGCCCGTAGCACTAATATACCCGTCGTGACTGCGTCGCATCAGGAAATAAGAAGCGGGTGAAGGTTTGAAGATGCCGGATACGATGCCTTTGGGCAGAGGAGCTCGTAGATGAGCGTAGTCGAATGTCCCGAGATTCTTTGGTTTAGTAGAATTCGATGTACCGACTTGTCCAGCCTTCACAGTGAGATCTGTCTGGCCCAGACGACGACGGGCTACCAGAATGTCATCTACTGACATTAGTTACACTGAACATGTTCTAGCCCAATTGGCGCATCTTACACGAAGGTATTTCTTCGGTCATCAAAGGATTGACCTTGGAAGGCAGATGTCGAGAAACCATTTTGTCTTAATTCCAGCGATGATTCTCGCAGAGGAGTATTGTAGGGTGCTATCACGGAGCTTCTCGATGATAGTGTATCGTGCCGCGCCGGCTTCTACAACGAGTCTTTCCATATGATCAGCCTCAATATCTTGGTACCGGTGCTCCGCGGCAGCTGGAATAACGTGAAGTCTCGAAAACGTACCTTCTTTCGCCAATGCGCCAGACAATATGCGATCGTAAGCTGATCTCGTTCGTGTCGCAGAGAAACGATACCGAAAGACTACCTCAGCCGATGTCGCGCAATCGAATAAGTACCCGCCCCGGAAAGATACAAGGCGATAAGGAATGGAGACTCGAAATGCGAATTGTCTTCAAGGATTGATGATGCGGAAGATTTGCAGGGAGTTAGGTTGGCTTTGGCTTCCATCAACGAGGCTAGAAAGGCCGGAGGCTGGGGCCGTAGTGAGCCTTGCCGAATCGAGAAGATTATGCACCGTGTGTTGGACAAGCAGGAAGGAGAAGGTGAAGGATTGGGCATTTCACTCAAACACATTCGATTTCATCATATAGCTTCTTCAGATGAAGTCCCGGCGCTTCCAATGTTTGTGAAGTGAAGCAGCCCCCTTGATTGCTTGGGTTTCTCTAAGATAATCCAGAGAAAGGCGACTTTTGTTGGAACCGTAGCCTCGATTAGAGCGCGTTTAGTTGATGTAAACCAAACACAGAAATAGAAGAGTTACATAAGATATACTGATAGGGGTTCAGGTACCTGAATTTGAGAAGTCGATGTGGCATCTCTCTCTCGGCTCTTCTAACCAGAGACGCTTTCCAACTCGGAGCTCCCCCTTTTATTCAGCTGCCAATGACTTTTAGTTGAAAGAAAAAATACGTAGAAATTTCATAACTGTTGTTATTTCCAGTTGCGATTTTAGATTCTGGCCTTTTAATCTACTTCCTGAAAGCAATGAAATTGACCTGTCAGATCCTTTTTGCCGGGGATTGAGTGAAACCCAAACCCCTTATTCGAAGCACGTGATATATACAGCTATCAGTTTTCTGTTTGAAAGTGCTCGCGAGGTTCAAGAGGAGCAAAGAAATTATCCTTACTCTACCTTTAAATCATTCAATCCTAGCGACTCTTAAAGCCTCAAAGGTAATCCAGGAACTAATTCACGTGGACCTGCATAAGAGCATAAAAGGCGGTGACAGGGATTGTCTTGAGACAAGAAAAACCCCACCAGCTTGGAGATCAGCATACAACAAAACAAAGCCAAACTCTTGGTATCTACTTTGTCTCATCTACACAGGGCCCTCTTTCGTGGTATTATACCAAAGCAGCCCTTCTCCCACGAATCTAAAAAGGACTACACTCTCTATCAAGCCCAATTGAGCGTTCAACTACCCCTCACCGATCAACCCCACGTCTATCATTGAAGAAAACGCCACCCGCAATCTGTGAAGAATAGCAAGGCAATTGAGTCCTAAGATAAGCAGCGTTCACAAAGATGTCGTCCAGCAATGACCAAGAGCTGTTGCCAGAGCAGACCCAAGGCTTTAAGGTGGGAGAGAAGCGGACTATTGATGAATACCATCAGATGGGTACGTTCAGAGTTTTTTTGTCTCCATATTTACTGCTTGCTTAGTCCCCTTTATGTTTGGATGTTATTAGATTAATCTCGCAATTTTACTTCTTTTGAGCAATCTTGTTATGTCTTGTGCTTTGGTACACGCAGTTAACAGCAATACACAACTCCACTGGTTTGATGTTCTAGGCCCCAGTGATTCCTCGCTCGAGCGTTCGAGCGTTCGAGAGTGCTGAATATTATGACCACAAACCTATATACCCTCCAGCTGTTACATGATACCCTGTGTCGAGCATCTGATCTCGGAAGGATTCTTTCCTCCTCACTAGAGCTTCTAATCCCCCGTACCAAATTGTTTACCGAACTAGAAAATGTTATCCCAAAGTCTATATTCATCTGTTCGATGTCTTATTGGTATTAGTTGACTAGACTTCTTGTCTTAGACCTTTTCTAACTTCCTTGATTTTCCTCGTTCTTTCAACCTCGAAAATTCGCTCAAGATGTTGCTTGGACGGATCCTGAGAGCTTGGTTTAGCTCCTCGAAAGTCTATACAATCACGGTGTACTTTCAAGATGATGGCTGTCCACCTGCACCTTGCAGAAGACCTCGCAAGCTGCGAAAGCTTCCGCGCAAACCCCATCCAGCTCACAAAGCACGACGAGCACCACGCAACATCAGCAAAATTTCCCATCAATTTCGTTTTCCCCCTCGGCCTCCTCCTAGTATCTTTGTAACAGATCCAACTGGAGAATCACGCTTACAATGGGATTCAGATGCGAATGATGAGTCTCTTCAACGCTACAAGCAATCACTCGGTCTTGGAGGCGGCGGAAAAGACATCTCTGACCCCAACGATCCTCGTCACTGTATCATCTTGTCTCTCACCATGAATACTGAAGGCAGAGCCCCGGTTACAATCGACCTATCCACTCCTGGTGCTGAGAAGACGCTCAAGGACAAGCCGTTTATAATAAAGGAGGGGGCCAAGTTCACCATGTCCGCTAAGTTCAAGGTTCAGCATGAGATCTTGTCTGGTCTTCATTATGTTCAGGTTGTCAAAAGAAAGGGTATTCGTGTTAGCAAGGATCAAGAGATGCTTGTAAGTCTTTTCCAATTGCTCAATACAACGACTCCATTGATGAATTATGCTGATACATCAAACAGGGTTCTTATGCTCCAAACACTGATAAGAGTCCATCATATGAGAAGAGATGTAAGCTGACTTCGGTATCAAGGAAAGAAAGGTCACTAACACATTGCTAGTTGCTGAGGAGGATGCTCCATCTGGCATGCTTGCTCGAGGACACTACACTGCGGTATCTACTTTCGTAGACGACGACAAGAAGACCCATCTCACCTTCGAGTGGTCATTCGACATTGCAAAGGACTGGTAGAGGATAAATTGTCAAGGCTCGGACTGGATGTTTGCATCAGATCGGGGTCAATTTTAATTCAAGTACAACAGCATTCATTGTTTCGAATCTACGAGACTCTGACCATGGGTTGTTGATACGGAACTTTCCTTTTTCATCGCATTACGGGGACAAACACACATTATGGGACGATACGAAGAAATGATAATGATTCATATGATTACAGAAGGCTTTCCCTAGCTTTCCGCCCATTTCCTCCCTGTATTTACAAAAAGTAATCAGGCAGCGTACTCCCATCTGCAATTTTTTCCTGACCACCTTGCTGCGCATTCTCCTTGTGTATGTCATTTTCCGGCGCGGCAGCAAATACGTTAAAGAATCGCTCCCCTGTATCACTGACTTCTAGAACACTCGCCATGTTGCCGCATCTGTAGCAGTAATTTGGAGCGCTCCATACGGTACTGAGGCGGTCGTCGTAAAGGACTTGATAGCCTTCTTGACAGAGCTGGTGTGCGCGGAGGATGTGGGACATGTTGTTGACTTCGAGGAATTTTTTGACGACTTGCGCGCCGAATGTGTAGCCTGCTCCGCGGGGCGAAAGGGAAAACTCGTCTCGATCGGCGTCTGGATCTGACCATACGAGGTCGGCCATGGGTCCTTCGTGAGGAATTTCGCGGAAGCGGTCTATAATTTTGATCTGATCGATAGAATGAATTGAGGGTGACAAGCCTGGAGATTCAATTATCAGCTTGAAATTCCGCGAATGCTCATCATTCTGCCGAATTGCCCTGAAGCTCAACGTGTAACATACCTCCATGAACGCAGAAAATCTGGTCATTGATGACAACACTCAAAGTAAGGAAATCAAACATATCCGTAAAATAATGCCAAACGTTTGCATTCCCATATTTCCTCGAGCATTCCGTATAAAATCCATATGATTGTGTAACTCCTCTCGATTCATGGTTCCCTCGAATCAAATGTACGCGGTGTGGGTATCGAAGCTTAAGACAAACAAGAAGAGAAATCGTTTCCACGCTGAACATGCCTCGATCAACATAGTCCCCTGCTGAGTGGTCAATCACTATCCCCCTTCAAGTCCACGAAATGTGCTTACCCAAGAAGAGGTAATTTGTATCAGGGCACCATCCTCCAATCTTAAAGATCTCTATAAGATCAAAAAATTGCCCATGGATATCCCCAACGACTGTGACTGGTGCTTGCACATGCACAACGTTACTCTCTTGCATCAATAACTCTTTCGTTTTCGCGCATATTGCTTCGATGACGGATTCCGCAAGGAGGTTCTTCTTGTAGAGGCTTTCTATGCATTGATCAAGATCGACGGAGGCTTAAATATAAGAGTCAGCAAAGCCCAGAGAGCAGAAACTCCGGGTTCTAGCTTACAAGGCAAGCCAGGCATGTTGCAAAGTTCCAAAGATGATGGAAATCTTAAGCGCCACCAAGCTATGAAGTTGAAGGAAAGTTATAGCTTGCGCTTCTATTTTCTTTCGAAGAAAATTGTTGACGCAACAACATGGTCGCTTCAAAGTGATCTTTCTAAATCATAACAAATGTCGTCAACACATCAACACAATACAATGAACGTCAACTGGTCGTGATGTAGAATCATTAGAAATGGATGATTACGGTATCAAGGTTTGCTTTGCCGTTGTTCCCCTACTCGCTTCGAGGCACAGGTCAGCTACCAATCGTGCAGATCACCGTAGTTAGCGTCGCACGATCCCTACTGGCTTCTGCAAAGTTACGGCTCCGTAGTTAATTTGTTCTCCTCACGTTATCCAATTCCAACCACCAACGTCTTCAATCTTCTTCCCGTCTACTACTTTTTCTTCATCGCAGACAAATTCCTCTTGGGACTCCATTCGGTTCACTATCTTGTAATTTCCTAGGTGATAGCATTGCTTTGCTTTTGTCTTTGCTGTGCCATTGTACTGTACGTGATCACTGCGCTCGCTGGGAGAACTGAGGCCACAAGAGTGCCCAGAATCCTTTTTTGACGGAGGACTACAGATTACGTTTCACGACGTCTTTAACTTCCCTTTTAACGACACTCCCTCCTCACTTCTTTATGATCTAGGTGATCGCGGTTGTGGAGGATAATTTATTCACTTCTTCGAAAGTCGCTTCTCGTCTATCGTATTATAGTACTATTGCGTCCGTCGACGTTTCGTTCCGTTCTTCTCGTCCCTCACCCACAACCTCCGATCTATGACTTGCTAAGAGGCTTCGCGCAACCGTGGCAATGTCGGCAAACTGGTCGCAAGGTGTCCAGCATTCAAATCCGATGCAAAATAATCAAGGTCATTACCAATCCAGTCGCCCAAAGCACACGGGTCCCGCTCCGTCGTGCTTCCATTGTGGAGGCGAGCACTTTTTGGTCAACTGTCCTGAGAAACAAGGATCAACACCTGTGTAAGTGACAATCTCTGTTTCTAAATCAAACCTATCTCGTGATTATCTATTTGCCTACGCAAAGCTAATGATGACTCAGTGGTCAACCTGCTCCCGTCCAAAACTTCCCAAATGGTGGGCCTGCACAGTGGGGAAATGCTCAAAATGGTAGCGCAGTCGCCCGTTCAACTCCTAGAGCTCCTGTCGTCTCACGTTTTCCCTTACCAGACCAGCTATCACAGTATGGTAACGCTGCCGGCTCCTATGGTTCTCCTGTAGCAGCCGCACCCTTCCAGCAATATCCTGGTTCAGCGCCCCCTGTTCAAACGTATCCACCCCCACAGGGGTCCTATCCCCCAAACCAGCAGCAGTATGGACCGTCAGGAGCACCCTATGGGTACACTCAACCACCTCCTTACAACGCCGCTCCAAGTTATGGTAATCCAGCTTACCAACCTCCGCCTCAGAACCAGTATCCACCACCTAGTCAACAATACGGTGCCCCACCATTTCAAAATGCTTCTCAAACCTATGGACCTTCTCCTACTGCAGCTCCCTATCGGGTTCCTACTCCTTCTTACCCACCCCAGAATAGTACTTACGCTAGTCCAACACCACCTCCACAATGGAGCAATACGCTACCACGAGGAGCCAATGGAGTTCCACCTTACCAGCAACCGAATAACTCTTCATTTAACCCTGGATATCACACCGCACAATCTGGAGCTCCTCGTCGGCTATCCCAACAACAGCAGACTCCGTTAAACCAAAAGGTTGAAATCCAGCAACCAGGTCATCAAACGCCGGCATCTAGCTCAATCTCCAATCAGCCACCGCTGACTCAGGTCAATCAGAACTTACCTGGTGACAAGTCAGGTTTTCCAGAAAAAGCCAATGAGTCTAAAGCTGAGAGTCACTCTAGCAGTCGACGTGGATCTACTTCAAAAGACGAAGCTAAGGTTCTCGAGGATTCTGATAGCACTAGCGTAAAAGTAGCTGAAGAAGTAGAAAACGTGGCAGATGAAGCTAGCGCACACGAGGAAGGCGAGCTAACTGTAAAAGATCTTGAGCACATTGAATTTACTTGGGAGCTCGAAAAGGTTTTCCAGGAACAACCGCCAACCGAGAACGTTGCTCTTGCTCAACCCCTATCCTTCACATTCGAATCTACACCCGTACCTCTCCTAGACCACAGACTCAATAATTCCGTATCGAGATATGCGAGAAAGGAGAACTTGAAGGAATTCACAAAGCCAATTAGAAGCCAGCCTCAGTGGTCCTACCTGAAAGAGGATCCTGCGTTTTCTGATGCCAAAATGGATGGGGCCTTAATCCCCATCAACGAAGTTCCGGCTTGGATGGCTGCACGACATGGCGAAGAGGTTCGTGACCTTCAAGTTTCTAAGAAACGAGCACGATCAGAAGAAGATGAGCAAGAAGATGTTGATAATCAAATCAAATTGGAAGCATCCTCGGAACACCCAACTGGGGATTCACCTAATAAGAGGCAAAAGAATGAAGAGGTCGTAGACGAAGATACCATCATTGTACAAACTTGTGCCACACCAAATGGTGCTCCAGGTACGCCAACTCTTGGTAGAGCAGGCACTCCCTCATTTGGAGGAGAGGATGATGTCTGGGCTCCTCAACCAGGTGAAGGTGCTGCTTCTGCACCCCTTGATCCAACTGAGGCGTTGCTTGCGTCTTTGGGCGTTTCAGGTAGTCCTAAACCTGTGCAAGAAGGATCACGCGGAGGCTCTGTTGCGGAGTTATCAAATCCAGAACAAGACACGAGCACCCCACCATTTGGTAACTTACCTCAGAGTATGTCCCCACAAGTGGGGCAACCCGGATTTCCTTACACCGCACCCCCACAGACCAATTCTTCTCAGGGCATGTCACCTCAAAGTCAATTTGCAAACGGAATGCCTCAGCAGCACAATCCTTCCCAAATGCGCGGGCCTTACAACAACCCTAGACAGAACTCTCATGGGGCCAGCATGTCACCACATGGCGCTCCTTATAATCACCCGCCGTCTCGCCATAATTCTTATGGTAACGCAATGTCGCCACAAAATAGTGTTCCTCCGTTTGCCAACCATCCACCTCAACCAAATGCCTATGGCAATGGAATGCCACCCCAGGGTAACGCTCCTTTCAATAATCAGCCGTCTCGGCACAACTCTTTCGGTAATGGTATCCCTCCTCAGGGCAACGCAACCTATGTTCACCCGCCGCGACACAATTCTTTCGGAAACCCAAACCAGTCCTTTGGTCCACCCCGTCAGAATTCATTCAGCAATGGCATACCTCCCCAGAATGGTCCACCTTACATCAATTCTCCTCAAGGAATGGGTCCCCAGGGTTATCCTCCCGAAAATCAATATGGCAATGGCATGTCTCCCTATGGTAGTGCGCCTTATGGTATAGCTCCGCAAGGCACTCCCCAATATAATGCTCCATATGGGATGCCTCCACAACCATATCCTCCACCAAATAATTATGGTCCAGGTATGCCACCCCAAGGAAATGCTCCCTATGGAGGTCCCCCTCAAGAAAACCCTCAATATGGCAGTGGTCCCTACCCTTATGGCGGTCCTCCTGGTAATCCGGTGTACGGTAATCCACAAAACAGCATTTCACCGCAAGGCAATCCTTCATACCAACAGTTTCCCCCTCAAGGTAATCAGCCTCCTCGACAGGATTCCGGATATGGTAGTTTACGCGGATCATACAGTAACGGTTCAAGCGTGAATAATCCAGGCATGAACGGGTCAAACCATGGTCTCCCTTTGGCGCAGTCCCAAAAAACATCTCAGGCTCCAGTAGATGGCGGTGGTGATACTCCCCCGGCAAAGAAGGCTCGTATTAAAGCAGAACCAGCTCTTAAAGTCGAGACTACCCAGCTAGAGAGCAAGTCTAGTCCCGAAAACTCTCAAGGAGAATCTCCTCTGTCTCCGACAGAATTGGAGCTTCTTGGAAATTATCCAAAGCTTGTTCCTGGAAAGAAAACAGAAGCTACAACTGCACGAAAAGTCAAGAGACCTGCACCTATCGTTGATGAAGCTTTTAGGTACGGTCAAATCCTTCATAAATATGTAAACGCTAATCTCTATTAGCCGCCGATGGTGAAACCTACGAATCACTGCCCTAACTCGCCAGGCTGCTGCATAAGTGATGCTGCCGAGCCTCTCCGACCTCACAACAAAGCCTTCAAGTTGTCGGTTGTCGCATTAGTGTTTTCTCCTTTCTCTGTAAAATTACACGGCATCTGACATTCATGGAAAATTGGGCGTTTATTACTTTTCTGCGCATTCTCGCATGGATTACTTCGGATTTTACATTTCAGTCAGGCCTGCTCAGACTTGGAGTTTTGTACAGTTATTATGCATATTTGCTTTTCAGAAAGAGGTTGGCTAGAGGATGATTCTAGATGGCTTGACCTGAATCCTCCTTTGTCCGACATAAATGGCCAAGGATTTGACATACATGCCAATGGAAGAGTCGACTTCACTTTTGTAAGCAAATCAGATAGTTGAGCCATTCTGCGGCCTTTGGCTGATAGTTAATGCCGGAGACTTCCTGCCTGGCTTTTATTGAATGCTTTGTGACCCTTGGATTTCTTCACATGTGCAATAATATGCCTCCTAGTCCAGGCTCAAATGCTTGTAGATTCCCACCTTCGTAGTGAAAGCATCACTTTACGAGCCCATCGTCCTCCTTATCGTCGTCGCTGCCTTCTTCCTCCTCTGATTCTGATACTTCTTCGGATGATTCTTCGGTCTCCTCTTCTGTCTCCTCTTCGCCACTGCTTTCTGCTTCAGCTTTATCCTCTGCGAGCCAGTCATCGAGTGTCTTCTCTTTAGCGCCTGCTGGCCCAAAGCCATTAGTCTTCGATGGCGACACTGACATCCCACTCTCTCTAAATGCAGCATCAAGCCTTTCGCTGGCTGGCAAAATCCTGTTTGAATCATACTCCGTCTTCGACACGTCTGACTCTCGCAACGATGGGTCTGGCTCCTGTCCAGCTTCGACCCAATCTGGTAGCGCCTCGTATCCTCTTAACCCATGTAGACCAGCATCTTCCCCAACGACCAGGGTTGCAGATCCGAGCGTGAAGCTAGTTCGCCCTTCCGAAGGACTAGGAGTATGAGGGACTGGCTTGGGAGCAAGAAGCATCAAACTTGCTAATTGTGTGGAGGATGGAACAGCGAGAAGTGACTTGTAGAGGCGTGTCCGATCACGAAGATCATAAGAGGTGTCATAACGCGCAAGTAGGAGGATGTAATTCCATAGTGCCACGATCGGGTGATCTGGCTCAAGTTCTAGTGGGGGATAAGCCGATTGCGATGGTGATTGGAATTCGGCAAATCCTTCATTGCCTTCGTGTGAGTAATCGTGTGGTGGCGATTGCACTGGTAGCGGTTTTGTCTCGACCAACCGCTCTGAGCGGTTGAGATGATGAAGATAGACCTTTGCAGCTAGAAGAACGATTTGGAGCTTGGCTGTTTCAGCCTCGTCTGCAAATCCCTTTGCTAAAATGCGGAGGACATCAGGAGCAACATTATTTTCTCCATCGATGCCCGAAAATTCCCCAACGAGCCAGATTATGGCTGCTCTCGCTCGAGGATTTGTTGCTGTATCCAAGTTCTTTGCTAACCTAATGACGGTATTTGAATGGGAACTAGGATCTTGTTGAATCAAATGCCTTACAACCGTCAATGATTCGGCAACTAGGTTTCCGTCTAGGCTAGTAATTTGTTTCAGCAGTAGGCGCAAACATCGTGCTGATGTTTTTGCGTCACTTTGAGCACATCTTCCAATTGCTCGCACAGCTTCTCGTACTAGCTCCTTATCAGAGCCACTAGAGAAGTGCTCGAGCTCGTTGAGAATGAGGCTCTTCATATAAGGATCGCAATGCGGAAATATTAGAGTGAGTAGTTCGAGCTTGAGCTCCCAAACTTGTGGCGGATCCGTAGAATGAACCAAGAAATGAGAAGCATAATTGACAAATGCTTGAGGGCGCGTGAGACACACTGACACGATGTTGTACAGTGCAATATGCTCTATATCCTGAGGCCCTCGTAATAACGCTATTAAGGGTCCAATTGAGTGGTTGATGTA
>Ga0182030_10004422_pt1 | contig 29946 bp, 34 predicted proteins | sample 812S3MmetaG_FD_121299 | JGI IMG/M metagenome (GOLD analysis project Ga0182030, IMG submission 121299) | Permafrost microbial communities from Stordalen Mire, Sweden - 812S3M metaG (Illumina Assembly) | ecosystem: Environmental > Terrestrial > Soil > Wetlands > Permafrost | place: Sweden...
GGGCGATGACCGACCAATCCTCCTTTCCGATATGGGTATGTGACATACCTCGGAGCATGCGGCATGGAACATGGCGGTGCAATTAGCCTGCAAACTTTGGTGCAATCAGAATGCGAATTCACTGTTGCACATTTGACGAGTTATATTGTAAATGCTATACAATAGTTAAGAACTTTCACAATCGCCTTCCTTCTCCTGCGGCAAGCCCGCGCACACGCAAGGCTTTCCGCAGGAGGACGACCACATAGTGGTCGGCGGCATACGGTCGGTGCTGTTCAAACCACCCCTCGCCTGCACGCCACTGCTATGCGCAAAGCCATCGGACTCGCCGCGATGATCATCGTCTTGGCAATCTTCGTGCCAAGCGTGCTCAGCGCAACGGTCGGTTTCCTCCTGGCGCTCCTTAACAAGGCCACGCTCGTGCTCAATGCACTGCCGGCCAGCCCTGCGGACATGCGTGTCATGTCCCAGTAGTCGCAACGGCCATCCTATCAAAAGGATGGCCGTTTATCATTTCTAAAGGTTATGCCCTAATCACTACTGACTCATAAGAGCGCCTGCCGCCTGATTGAAATCACTCACCGTATTGCATGTGCCGCCGGAGGCAAAAGAACACTTAATATTACTGTAAACAACGTTATCATTCTTATCTTTATTGGAATAGTTATCCATGGAAGCGAGTATCGCTTTTGAGCTTACATTATCGATCTCGATAATGTTTTCGGATTGAGGGCCGGTCGCCGTGGCACGCAATATCGATCCATTGATCTCGATAAGGCAGCCGTTTAAAGACGTATTGAAATGATCCGTATACGTCGGGGTAACTACGCTTTGCAATAATGTCTGCGCATCGGAATCGTTGCTCTCGGCCCACTGGCCCAAATAAGCCTTCGCGGAAACGTCGCAGTTATTGGCCACCGCCTGGCTTACCGCCGGCTTTTTAGGATAAATTTGTCGCCATACAAAAAAACAAACAATCGCCAATGCCACAACGGAAATCGTGACCCAAATAACGGACTTCTTCATACATTAAGAATAACATAATGGAATCGAAAATAACGATCGTCTGTGGCGGCGTAATACTGCCGCTCCCGGCCAAATCCTATTCTACTCAGAGAAATAAAATACCCCGCTTCGCCGAACGGTCGCCTGCCTGGAGGCGAAGCGGGGTATTTTATTTCTTCTTCGGTGTCTTTATCACCCCGATCACTTTTCCGTTGATCGAGAAATCGTCGTTCTCGTGAATATGGATCGCCGGAAAATCGTGGGTGGATTCGGACATAAGGAGTATCTGATTGTTCTCCTTATCCACATAATACTTTTTGATGTTCGCCATGCCCTCAATGACGGAGAGCACAATGTCGTCGTTCGCCACCTCGCGATCTTCGCTGTCTATAATGACGTAATCGCCGTCTTCGATCTTTTTGTTGCCGATATACGCCATATTCATGGATGGCCCATCAACCTTGAGCGCAAAGAGGCGATGCGCCAGGCGAGGCCGCTCGAGCAGACTACTTGAAACACGCAGATAGCCTTCGATGTTCGAGCTGGCGAAAACGGTCGCCGGCCCGGCGTTTGCCGAACCCAAAATCGGAATAGAAAGAAGTTTAGCGTTTTTTAATATTCCTTTTAGCGTTGTTCCCTGCTGTTTGGTCGTTGTTATCATGTGCTCGGTTTTATTTACATTGATGAATCCGCGTTTCTCGAGTTGCGCCAAGTGATGTTTTATTTTTTGAGGTGACGTCTCCCCAACAAAACCGCCGATCTCCCGGAGGGTGAAGTTACCCAAATTTTTCTTTTCCGCGAGCGCTAATAGTTTTTGTTGGATTATATGCATAATCACAGTTTAATCCTTTAAATATTACTGTCAAGTGTAACTGTGGACAACCTTGACAAGGCGCGGAGCGCCCGAAAAGGTGCTAAAATAACAGGAAATGAAGTACTTCAACTATAAGGGGTTCTTTACGCGCGAAAATATGCGCTCCCTTGCGAACGCCCTCATCCTCCTCGCCCTTGCCGTTGTTTTCCAATACTACGCCTCGGCATACGTGGACCGCACCCCCGGCAATCCGGCGGTCGATCTATTCCTTGGATTCCTTCCGGTCGTCAATTTAAACCTGATCATCATCGAGGGCGCGTTCGCCGCGATCGCGATGAGCATCATCCTTATCCTTGCGAAGCCGCAATATTTATTGTTTGCGCTCAAAGCCGGAGCGATCTTTATCGCCACGCGCGCTATGTTCATCGCCGTAACGCACATCGGCATCTATCCCGGCCAGATCAATCCCGATAATGGCATTTTTGACCGGCTTTATACCGGGCTCGGGCTCGAGGCCGGATTCTTCTTTTCCGGACACACCGGGCTCCCCTTCCTGATGGCGCTCATCCTTTGGGATAAAAAAATGTGGCGATACGTCTATATCGCAATTTCCATTATTTTCGGCGTTGCGGTACTTTTTGCCCACATCCACTACACGATGGACGTCCTTGCCGCGCCTTATATGACCTACAGTATTTTCAAAATGTCGCAGTACTTCTTCCCGAAGGACTGGAAGATGGCTCAAGGCTAACACGCCTGCAACCGACGGCCCAGTCTACCAAACGCCCGGTCCGTCGCCCTGTAAGTACCACTTACCATTGATCTCCACGATCGTTATCGTAGCGCCCGAAGCCGTTGTGCAGACACCGGAAGTGTCCGTGCGTGATACCAATTGTGTGCATCCGCGAAACGCATAATAGTTGTCGAACGTGCTATGAGCTTTTTGCAAAACAAAAAATTGTTCCACGGCGAGACCGCAGAGCACGACAATGATCACTCCAATGACCCAAAGCGTTATCTTTTTATTGCGTGAGATCATGGTGTTATTTTAAGTTATCTATCTCGGCCGACGCGGACCACTGAAACCTCCCGGTTTGCGGAATGGACGGCGAGCCGGGCCATGGCCGGATGACGGCGGTCGGGATCCTGCGCTATACGAAGGCTTAGCGCCAAAGGATGGGCGCGATCCGCCAAAAGAAGGCTTAGCTCCACCGAATGCCGGACGGCCCGAAGAACTCCCACTAAAGGCCGGCTTACTACTTCCATACGCCGGGCGATTGAATGCCGGGCGACGGGCGGCGCCACCGCCGTACGAAGGTTTTGACCCATACGCCGGGCGAGATCCATGGGATGACGAATGCGAAGACGATGAATGACCACCGCGCTGGTACGGCGAACTCTCGCGCGGAACATACTGATCGGCACGCGCCGGCGGCAGGTCCGGAGTTTTGGAAAGCGGCAGTTTGGTGCGCATAAGGCGCTCGATGCCGTACACATCCCCGCGCTGATCCGGCGTGGCGAATGATATGGCGTGACCGGCGGCGCCGGCGCGCCCGGTGCGGCCGATGCGATGAACGTAATCCTCGGCGTTATCCGGAAGGTCGTAATTGATGACCAGCTCAATCCCCTTCACGTCAATGCCGCGCGCGGCGATGTCCGTTGCGATGAGCACGCGATACTTGCCGTTACGAAATCCGTCGAGCGCTTCACGGCGCTGGCCGAGCGAGCGATTGGCGTGAAGTTCGGCTGCGGTGTGGCCGAGCGCGCGCACTGAGGCGGCGATCTTCTTTGCGCCATGCTTGGTGCGCGAGAACACGAGCACCGATCCGCGATACTCGTAAAGCAATTTTTCCAACAAACGAGATTTGTCTGTCTTGGGAATGAAATACAATTCCTGCGTGATTTTTTCGATCGTCGTGCCCGGCGGTGAGATCTCGATGCGCAAAGGCAACTTCATATACGACTGCGCGAGCGCCAGAATACTCTGCGGCATCGTGGCGGAAAACAGCATCGTCTGACGCTCCCGCGGAACGCCCGTCATAATGCGCTTCAATTGCGGCGCAAAGCCCATGTCGAGCATCCGGTCCGCCTCGTCCAAAACGAGCAATGCCGTTTTAGTTAAATTTAATGTCTTTTGCTGCATATGATCCATAATACGTCCCGGCGTGCCGATAATTATCTGCGGGAGCCGGTGAATGGCCTGCACTTGGCGATAATTGGACTCTCCGCCCACCAAAAGCGCCGTTCTAATGCCAAGCGGCCCACCCACCTTATTGATGGTTTCCTGGACCTGCAAGGCCAATTCCCGCGTCGGAAGAATGATAAGGCCGTGTTTGCCTGCCAAAGCCGCCTGGATCAACGGAATACCGAAAGCCAGCGTCTTCCCGGTGCCGGTCTGCGCGAGACCCATCACGTCCTTTCCCTCGATCCCGGGCGGAATGGACTTCTCTTGGATCGGCGTCGGGGTCTTAAAGCCAAGTTTTTCGAGAATGCCAAGGATGTTGGGCGCGATGCCCAACCCGTAAAACCCTTGACCTGAAGTTGAAGTTGTTTCCATATGTGCTAACAGTAACACAGAAGGCCGATAATAGCTATTATTTTTGATTGATAATCCCTGCGATTAATTATTTCTTCTTTAGAATCTACCTACCTCTACTGAGAAGATGGCGGAGGTGTGGGAGGAGGAGTTGCTGTCTGGATGGGAGGCGTTACCGGTGCCTGATCTTGCGGCAGAACTTTGATCTGATAGGGCTGGGTAATTCGGCTCCCCGCAAGAGAAAATATGATGCTAAACGTGTACGCCCCTGTCCGGGTAGGCGTTCCGGAGATAACAAAGTCGTTAGGACAATTTCCATCCGACCCCGTTCCGGGCATAGGAGGAGGACAGGGAGGATACACTGTCTGGACCGACAGCCCCGGCGGCAATTGTCCGGATGTTGATGCCAATTGTCCGTCGCCAATAGAAATATTCGGGTCTGCAACTTGCAATTCGTTATAATATTGGACGTTCACATATCCCAACGGCAACGACATTGACGACGTGGTTTGGTTTATATCTTGCGCTTGGGTAATGGTCGAGGTTTGAATCGGTTGTTGTACGACAACCGACGGTTGTTCTTGCGCAAATCCATACCAGATAGCCCCGATCGCTACCACCAAGACCGCAAATAAAATGGCCATTGCAACGCCGAATTCAATGGGCTTATTCATGTTTTAATAATATCACATGAGCTTTTCATTTTATTTGGTGCACCGGACTGGATTCAAGCCAATTATTAACCCGCGTAGGTTGCTGTTTGCCTCAGGTATATTCCGGGGCTTCGGAGGCCGCGTAGGCGGCCGAGACGGAGCGCGCGGCCACCAGGCCGCGACGCGTACCCGGAATATACCTGAGGCAAACAGCAACCCTCCACTCGGGTCGAAAGCGAGGGAGGGTTTGCTCTATTTATGCATGATTATATTTTTTCTGGATCATTCCGCCCTGTGGCGGCCCATATATTTATGTAATGATTGTTTGGCGACCTTTGGCTTCATTGATTAGTACACCCCGAACATTTCTTTCTTTCACTCGTAATTCGTGATCTTCTCAACACCGAATGCTTGAATAGTGGCGGTCGCCACAGGATGCCCGAAAACGATGACGTAATCCCCCGGACCCAGATCTTCCAATTCCGAAAGTATCCCCGGGGTAAGGACCACGGTGGACGTCTGTCCAATGGGATTCCCTAAAATAAAGCTGCTGCTCGCGATCAGAACCACCTGACCACGGTAAACGCCGCTCATCGGGGCAGTCTCGAACTCGTACACGCCGGCCACTACCGGAATTCCATTACGTGAGGCATACCGGAATATCCCGGCATGAATGGCGTTCACCGAAACAAGAAAACAAACGAGCGAGATCGCGGCAAGGAGTATTAAAAGTACATATAAGAACGGCTGGTGATACACGACGGAATAACGACGGAGTAATATCCAAAGGATAAGGATCAGCGCAATGGAAAGCAGGAGTAGGCTCCACGGCAAAGACTCGAGAAAAACGCCCCATCCGCCCGGTCCAAAATTGGTGGCAAAAAAGCCCCCATTCTCTTGAAGCGCAAAGATCATGAACGTGGCGACAAAAAGAATTAGGAAGAAGATCGCGACGGCACCGATGATCGCGAGCGCGGTTCGCACAATAAAGTAGGCGCGAGAATGCATCTTCGCCTTGCCGCTCTTTATTGAATTGATAATGTCTTCGTTCTCCATGTTATTTTGTTACGATCTTTTTGAGCATCGCCCTCCCCCGCTGTAATCGCACTCCGACGGTGGATATCGGAATATGCAAAATGTCCGCGATCTCCCGATAATCCATATCCTCGAAATAATATAATACGAGCGGTTCCTTATACTTGGGACCCAGTTTATTGAGCGAACCCTCGAGCATCGCTTTGACCTCCGCCTTATTGAAACCATCATCGGCTGTCTCTTTTGCAACGAGATGCGGAAAAAGAAGGTCGAAGTCGAAGATGGAAACGTTCTCCCGCTCTTTTTGCCGCTTTTTGATATTATTAACGAACTCGTTGTGCGCGATCCGGTAGATCCATGGCGAAAATCGGCGCGTCGTATCAAAACTCTTGATGTTCACATACGCCTTGATAAAGACCTCCTGAACGAGATCTTTTCCTTCGTCGCCGTCAAAAAAGAACCGCTTCGCATACCGGGTCATCTTCGGCTCGTATCGCTCCATGAGTATGCGAAATGAATCGATGTCCCCCTTCTGGACCATCAGAGCGACCTCCTCGTCGTTTCGTTCGGAAATTTCGGGCATAGTGATAAGTAATGACGTGGGTGCCTGTGTTTGTATTACACTCCGGAACGTCCTTTATTTCACGATATTTTCATATTACGGCTCCGTATATGAAAATACGACGAACACGCGAATATGGGTGCTTTAACGGATCATGCGCCGCACATTATCGACTATCCCCTGTATGAATGCGTTGACCGAAGGTATCCAAAACGAATAGATGAGGACCGCCCCCATCACGCCGAATATAAAGGCGACTACTGCGGATACGATCAACACCCGCTTTAATGAAAATCCTCCTTTCTTGCCTTCTCCCAGGAAAGCTTTATAAGGAAACGGATCTCCGGCCATCTTGAATCGATTGATGTGCATCGAATATCCGCAATATGGACATATGGATTGCCGGTCCGAAATGTTCTCTCCGCACCCGGTGCACCGTACAAAGGTCATTTCGTCTTCAGTGTAGCAACTTCGGAAAACCATGCACTGTGGAAAACTTACCGTTAAAACGGTAGACTAAAAGGACATTTTTCAATGAACAACCCCACCGAACAGCAAAAGCGCGAACTGCGGCACATCCGGATCGCGATCGTGGTGATGCTCGCCATTTGCGCCGCGCTTGCGGCGTATATCTATATTCAGGGCCTGCCGCCCCCGGCGCACAAATACGATGCGCTCGCAAAATGCATCGCGCAAAGCAATGCCACGTTCTACGGCGCATTCTGGTGCCCGCACTGCGAGGCGCAAAAGACGAAGTTCGGCACCGGCGCGCAATATCTCCCTTACGTGGAATGCTCCCTGCCGAGCGGCTCCGGGCAGACGCAGGTGTGCATCGATCACGACGTCGTACAATATCCCACCTGGGTTTTTTCCGACGGCTCACGCCTGGTAGGCGTACAAACCCCGCAGACGCTGGCGCAAAAAACCGGCTGTGCTCTGTGATATAATTTATTTCTATGACACCACTCGTACAAACCGTCACTAATTTGCTTTCGTTCGGCACCGTCGTGGCCGATGTTTTCGTGGTTCTCTTGTTCGTGGTCATCCTCACCCCTTTGGACGAAACGAAATGGGGAAGGAAGGTAACGGCGTTCTTCGGCAAGCATGCCGTATTGCTCTCATTCCTCGTGGCGCTCGGATCGGTCGTGGGAAGTCTTTTTTATTCAGAATTCGCCCATTTTGCTCCCTGTGAGCTCTGCTGGATACAGCGCGGGTTCCTTTATACGGAAGCGGTGATATTGTTCATGGCCATGTTCGCGCGCAAAGAAGAGCACGTGCGCAAATTCCACGCCTGGACCCAGAAAGCATGCCTCATCCTTTCCGCCATCGGATTCCCGATCGCGGCCTATCATGTCTATCTCCAGCTCGGTGGTGGATCGATCGTCCCCTGTTCCGCCGTCGGACCAAGCTGTCAATACGTCTACTTCCTTCAGTACGGATACGTGACGATCCCCACGATGTCGCTTACCGCGTTCGCGCTCATCATCGCATTCATGCTGCTCCGCAAGCCGGGAAGCACCACTATATAAATTCGATCAGGACGATCTCCGATTTTGTTCCGAGGCGCAGGGGCGGCCCCCAGGTGCCGGCGCCGCTCGAGGTAAAGACCTGCATGTTCCCCAACCGCTTCAATCCGTAATCGAGGCCTTTATAGATCTGCCGGGTAAAGAACATCAAAGGGAATATCTGGCCGTGATGCGTATGTCCGGAGATGTCAAGCGAGACACCGGCCTCTTCGGCGACGTCGAGGTCTATCGGTTCGTGCTTGAGAAGAATGCTCGGCTTCGAGCGATCCACGCCGATCTTTTCCAATGCCTTCTTAAAATCTTCGCGTTTATGTGACGAACGATAATCCACGCCGATGAGATCGATGCCGCCGATGTCGATCTTCTTGTCATCCAACACGGTGACCCCCGCGGCGCGGATCACGGCGAGTGCCGCCGGAACGTCCGGAAGGTAATATTCATGATTGCCGGTGATGAAGAACGTGCCGCCGGCGGGATGCAGGGCATTGAGCGGTTCTATAAGTTTTTTTTCATCGCAAACGACGCCGTCGTAAAGATCACCGCCGATGAACACGGCATACGGATCGATCTCCTTGATCTTCTGCGCGACGCGAGCGGTGAATTTCTCTCGATAGATATTCCCCAATTGCAGGTCGCTCACGAACGCGATCTTCTTTCCTTTCCAAAAATCGGCGCGGAATCCGGGGATCGTGGAGAACGGTATCTTTACCTCCTTCACTTCCGGGCGCTGACTCTTGACCGTACCGTAGAGATGAAGCAAAAATACCGCGCCGAAACAGATGCCGCCGATCAGCGCGGGGAAAACGTATATGCCGCGATCGTAGAAAATATTCAGAACAATATAAAAGATGACCGCGCCGCCGAACAGGAAATTCACCAGCCCGAACCAATACGCGGAGAATTGATAGTATCGGTCCACCACCTTACCCTTATAAAAATGTGAAAGCGCAGACGCCGAAACGAACGTAAGCGCCAAAATAATGAACACGATCTTGAGCCACAGTCCGCCGATGCCGAACGCCACCGCAAGCGTGCCGTACACCGCAAGGTGGACCATGATCAAAAGAAATTCGAATGCGGTAAGGCTGGCAATGATGGCAATGGGCATGAGTATCGTCCTATTATATATTATTCCGCGACCACATGGTGCGAGGCGTTGATCGCTTCCTTCGGAATATTGATGAGCAGAGCGGTGAACGATCCGATGATGACGATAAGCGCGGCAACCTCGAAGACCGTGGCATACCCGGTCACCTGGGCCTTGAGAATGATAAGGCTCGTGAACTGCTCCATTAACTTCATTCCGGAGCCGTTCAGAACACTCTGCCGGGCTATGGTAAAGATGTTCCCGTTGATGGAGTTGTCGAGCAGAGTGCTGAAGATCGCGACCCCGAATGCGCCGGCGATATTCCGAACAAGCGCAAGCACCGCGGACGCCTCGCCGATCTCATTCTGCGGAACCACGACCGCGACAATGTTCGTGCGTTGGGCCATCCCAAAGCCGAGCGAAAATGCCATGACGCACATCGGGATAATGATATCGAGGGCCGTGGAACGCGGGTCGATATACGAGAGCAGAAATATTCCGATCCCACAGAAGAATGTACTGAGGAATATCACGTAGCTCGGCTTCACTTTGCCGATCAACCGCCCGCCGAGCGGCGCGGCGACCATCATGGCTATGGCGAGAGGAATAAAAAGATAGCCGGTCTGCGTGGCGTCATATCCCAAAAACGTCTCCGCGAATATAGGAACAAGGAAGATCGCGCCGATAAGCGCCATGAACACGATGAAATTGTTGAGAAGCGTAAAAACGAAAGCCGGGATCTTGAAGAATTTGAAATCGACGATCGGTTCATCCTGTCGTGTTTCGATAAAGTAAAAGAGCGCGCTGAACGCTATCGTTCCGATATAGCATATGATGCTCGCCGACGACGACCATCCCCACGTCTGCCCTTGATCAAGTACGAGCGTGAGCGTAGAGAGTGCGGCGCCAAGAGTGCCGGCTCCCCACCAGTCGAACCTTGCGCTCCGTTTTTCCCCCACCGATTCATCGATGAACGTGAGCGCGAGGAACAACCCGATGATGCCGAGCGGGATATTGATGAAAAACACCGAACGCCAGTTGAAATTATCGATGAGCGGGCCTCCGAAGAGCGGGCCGAACACGGACGCGACGGCAAACGCCGCGGACCAAATACCGAGCGCCTGGGCTCGTTCCTTCGCGTCGGTGAACGTAATGGCAAGAATGGCCATTGCGGTGGGGTAGTCGGCCGATACCGCAAATCCTTGGATGATGCGGAAGATGATCATGGAAGGAAGATTCCACGCGAGCGCGCAGAGGCCGGATGCGATGGTGAATCCGATGAACCCGATCAAGTAGATCCGCTTACGCCCCGCGGTATCTCCCAGCTTGCCCCACACCGGCACGAACACCGCATTTGCCAAAATATACGCCGTGGAGATCCACGCCGCATCCGAAACGCTGATGCTGAAATCCCCGATGATCTTCGGTAAGGCAAGATTGACCACTGTCTGATCAAGACGCCCGAGAAACGTACCGAAGATGACGGTGCCGAGCACCCACCACCGTAAATTATTCTTTTTTTCTGTTTTTTCTTCTGCCATCTTTTTTATTTTATCGTACCCAATAAAACCAATACCCCTCCTTTCTTATGCGCTCACCGTCCTCGTGTGGCATTTGCGCATAAGAAAGGAGGGGTATTGGTTTTATTGGCGATAGACCCAAATGCGGGCCGACATGCCGTTCTTCAGCTGCGGATATTGCGTCGGATCGAAACGAACGTAGACGGCGAATTGATTCGTCGGACGCTGATCCGAGATGTTGAATACCACGTCGCTCTGCTCCGACGTCGGGCTCACTTCGTCGACGACACCTTTGAACACCTGGCCGCCGAACGTATCCACGGTGAACGTCGCCGGATCGCCGACCTGGACATCGCTCAACCCTTTATTCTCGTCCAGATTTCCCACGACGCGAAGCTGGGTGGGGTCGATCATCGTCGCTACCGTTCCCTGTCCCGTCAGCGTGTTTATGTATTGTCCGATATTCTTATCAACGGAAACGATCTCACCAGCGGTCTGCGCTTCCACCACTTCGTTGCCTACGAGCGCAATTGGTTCGTTTGCCGTCACCATATCCCCTGCGTTCACATACACCGCCTGAAGAACCCCCGCATTCGTCGGAGAAAGATTGATGAGCGGGGCCTGGATCTGGGACAGATCGATGTAGACCGTCTTTGAAGAGACGTAATAATAAAGGCCGCCCCCCACGACGCCGACAGCGACCAGTGCGGCGATAACCCAGACAATGACCTTTCCGCGATTACCCCCCGAAGCTTTTTTTTCGTTCTCTGCCATGGTTGTTAGAAATTAGTTATCGTTTCGCCGACGCTCAATCCGGAAGTGATCTCGGTAGTACTGCTCCCTACCAACCCGATCTGCACCGGTTGTTTTTGCGAAACACTCCCGTCCTGCACAAGAACAAAATAACTGCCGTCATCGTTGATGACCAGGTTGTTCGGTATGGCGATAACATTATCATGCTCCGCTTCGACGATATGGACGTTTCCGGTCATACCGTCTTTGATCTGATTGCTCGGATTCACAAAGTGCAGCGTCACCATGTATGCCGCCGAACCGCTCACCTGTGTCTCCGCGGCGTCCACCGTACTGACGGTCGCGGGGAATACCGTTCCGGTGCCGAGCGCATCGAGCGTTACCTGCGCCGTATTACCGGCCTGCACTTTTGCTATATCGTTCTCGGAGACATAGGTCTCTATCTTCAAACCACTTTCATTGATGAGGGACATGATCGGCACGCCCGGTGATGCCACCTGGCCGACCTGCGCGGTCAGATTTTGCACCGTGCCCGAAAATGGCGCGACGAGCGCAGTGTGATCGAGCGCCACCTGCGCGCTTGATTCGGCAGCTTGGGCACTGGCCACGGCCGCTTGGGCCTGAGCCACCACCGCTTGCTGAGCCGCGATGGTCTGCGGAGTGGACCCCGCCTGAGCCAACGTAAGCTGGTTCTGTGCCGCGGTCAACGCCGACTGATCACCGGAAATGGCGCTGATAGAGACTTCGATCTCCGCACGGGCGGCCGCGATATTGGTCTTGTACGCCGTAAGCATCGCCTGGGGCGTCGTAGCGTTCGGCATCGCGCCGTTCACCACAAGTGCGATCGTGTCTATATACGATTGGATCTGCTGAAGATTCTGCGTAGCCGTCCCCGAGAGCGATGCCGGATCAAAACCCGTGCTCGTCGCATTCATCGCGGCGTACCATGACGTAAGCAACTGGCCGATTTGAAGGCGCTGAGCCTCGATAGTATTTACCGTTTGAGAATTATTCCCCGGGACGGTGAATATCGGGTTGTTCGTCTGTGGATTTGAAAACATATTGTCCATCTGATTACGCACCGCGTCATCGGAAGCGCTGTAGGCATTCCCCACCGCAATGCCGAGCGATTGATCGGCGCTCGTGACGGCGCTCTCGTCGATCGTTATCTGTTGCGGACGAGTTCCGCTTGCGAGCTGGCCCAATTGTGCCTGCGCCGCAGCGAGGCCCGCGCTGGCCTGAGCCACCGCTGCGGTCGTCTGCTGGACGACCGCGCTCAATTGGGCCGAGTCGAGATCGGCAAGCACCGTTCCCGCCGAAACCTGGCTTCCTTCGCTTACGTATACATGCGCGATCTGTCCTCCCTCCTGGAAAGACATCATCGCGCTGTTTTCCGCGAGTACCTTACCCGACTCATCCACCGACTCGACGACGTTTCCCTTCCCCACGATGACCGCGCCGAACGCCGGAGGGCTTGAGGTTTCGATATACCAATACGCCCCGCCGCCCACAAGAACGATGGCTACGATCCCGACCGCAATGCGGTTCTTCATTAAAAATTTCTTTATATCCATGGCCTTATGAGTTGTTTTTTATGATTTTTTTGAGGGCGGCGACGAAATGCGTGCGTTCCGCGGGGGTCAGGATCCCGAAGAGCTTCTTCATCTCGTTCACTTTTTTCGTGATCCCGCGCTCCAAAACCTTCTTCCCTTTCGCCGTAACGGCCACCCGCACCGATCGACGATCCTTGGGGTCCGTCACCCGGACAAGTAGTTTTGCCTTTACGAGCGAATCGATGAGGAGCGTCGCCGCCGGCGGCGTCACATGAAAATTCTTCGCCACCTCGTGCATGTGCGGTTTTTCCGCGTCCTTTACGTATTTGAGCGTCTCGAATTCCAACATGGTGCATTGCCCGTTTTGAATGTTCTTATGCATCCGGTCACGCATAAGTCGCCCCATGATGAACATGTGCGATACGAGCTCCTCCATGGTCGCTGGTTTGTTTGGCATAATAACTATTAGGTTACTTAACTATTTTAGCGCAGACCGAGGCAGGAGTCAACAACCGACGCCTGTGGATATCCAAACTACCCTTTTATCAGGGCTGCCAGGTCCGCCCAGAAGATAAGCACTATGGACAAAATACCCACCGCAATTCCGATCAGTTCCACTTTCCCCACCTTCTCCTGGAACTTCAGCACCCCGATCAGCACCGCCACGATCGCCGACCCGATAGAGAATAGGATAGCGCCACGGGCCAACCCCGAACCTTTCCGGATCGCCAACAGCCAAAACACGTTCGCAATGACATATCCCGCGATGGCGAGCGTCCAATAGACCCACGTCCCATGCAGAGAATATTCCTTTGAAAAAATATCCGCGACCGCCTCGAACGCGATCAAAAAAAGCAATGCGATGACCCACATCGCTCCATGATAACACGGAGACGCTCGAGCTTTTAAAATCCTCCCCCCTTCGCCTCCCGAACCAGCCCCTCGATCAGCAGATCGATATCAATAGAGGCAACGCCCACCACTTTATCCGCGCCGCCGTAGTAGACGAACAACTGATGCCGCACCACCACCGCGCCGCACGGGAACACAACGTTGCTGACTATCCCCTGTCGTTCATATGCGGGCGTGGGCTCGAGCAACGGATCGTGGGTGCGGTACAGGATTTTGGACGGGTCTTTCTTATCGAGCAAGGCGGCGCGGATGTTGTAATGCCCGGTCCGCTTTGAGATACCATGATACAAAAGCAACCATCCGTACTTTGTTTCGATCGGCGGCGCGGCGATGCCGATGCGCTTCGAATCCCACGCGGTATCGCGCGGACGCATCAGAACGGTGCCGCCCAAAAACTTTCCTTTCTTGAATTCGAGATCGTCCACGCTATCGATCCATATCTCGGAACCGAGCCGATGCAAAAAAACGTATTTGCCGTTGATCTTCTTCGGAAACACCGCCGCATCCTTATCGTCCATTTCGGGCGGCGAGATCAGGATCGGCTTTGCCCATTTCCACTTATGTTTCAAAAAATCGTCGTCCGCGATCGACGTGAGCGCAACGCGCGGAGGGTCAACGCCGTCATATGCCGTATAACACATATAGATCCTGTCCCCGATCTTCGTGATGCGCGGATCCTCACACCCCGAATTGCCGCCGGGCACTTTCTTTTGTTCAAAATCCACACTGGGCGTGTAGATAGGATCCGCCAGCCGTTCGGTGATATCCACGCCGTCCGGCGATGCCGCATACCCGATGACCGACGTGTTATCCTCCGACATCGCCCGGTATAAAATGTGCACCTTGCCGCCTTCATATATCGCGGCCGGATTGAAGGTCGCCTGCGATTCCCATGCGTGTTCAGAGATTGGTGAAATAATAGGGTTGCCTTCGAACCGGCGCAATTGCCGCTTGGCGGTGAACACCAGCTGTTCGAGCAACTCGCTCTTCTTGAATGTGGCCATGCAGGCGGTAGTATCCGCCGCGCCGTAATACACATGTACATCGGGCCCTTTGATAAGCGCGCCCGACGGGAAAACAATGTGCGGCACGCGCCCGTAGAACTCGTATTCCTCCTGGGGCACGATGAACGGCCGCTTCACTTCGCCAACGATCGCCTGCGGGTCTTTCAGGTCCAACAATGCCGCCTGAATGCCGAATATCGGCGGTGGAGAAAGGTAATTATAGATATACGAATAAAATATCAACCAGCCTTCCTTTGTTTTGATCGGAACGGAACCAACCTCGATCTGATCCTTCTCGTTCTGTTCGACATCGATGACGTGCTTCTCGAAATCCTTATACCAGGCATCCCAATATTCCGTGGACCACATATCTTCCACGCGATCAAAGAGCGCCAAGCATATCTTTGCGGGCGGCCGATCCGTGTTTACCGTGATGAGCGCGGCGATCTTGCCGCCGATCCGCTCGGGGAACATCGCCATCGCTTTGGCGTTGAACGGCGTCACCAGATGCCGCTCGTCGACCGTCTTGAAATCTTTCGTGATCGCGACCGCCACTTTGATGCCGCTCGCGGAAAACTCCGATACGGCGGTATAAAAAATATAGTACGTTCCCTCAAATGCCGTGACGCGGGGGTCTTCACACCCGTACCGTTCCCATTCCTCGACGGGCGCGATGAGCTGATTGCGCTCGCCGAACCGAACCGCATTCTTTCCCGCGGTATGCCCGATGGAAGAGATCTCCATATCGATGCCGTTCACGGTGGTCTTTGCGCCTGCCGCGCGAAAAACCATATGGATCTTTCCATCCTTCCCCTCCACTACCGACGGATTGAAGGTCGCCTCCGCTTGCCACGCCAAAGACGTGTCCGGGATCAATATCGGATTTTCGGGTGAACGCTTAGCCCCGGCCATTGGTCTTTATATTCGCTTTAGTTTCCGGTGAAAGCCGCGGCTCTCCGTGGGTCGCGAGCTGTTCCAGGAACGTGTCCAGATTCGCCATCGCAACGCACGTTACCGAATCCCCGCCGCCGTAGTATACGTAGAGCTCCCCCTCTTTGACGATCGCACCGCAGGAATAGATTACGCCCGCCTTGAACCCCTGGTTCTCGTAATCAAAATCGGGTTCAAGGATCGGCATGCGCGACCGGTACAATATCCTGGTCGGATTATTAAGGTCGAGGATCATCGCACCTAATTTATATCGGTTCGGATCGCGGACATCCATCGCGTGATAGAACAACAACCATCCGAGCTTTGTCTTGATCGGCGGAGGACCGGCGCCGCGGATCCAGCTGTCCCACGCACCCGTACGCGACACGCGATTATATGTGCTCACGATCACATTCTCTTCCTTATCGAAATCGCCGAGATCATCGAAGTAATCGATCAGTATCGTGGGCGAAATACTGTGGAGGATCGCAAACTTCCCGTTGATCTTCTCCGGAAAAACGACCCAGTTCTTGTTGATCTGGCCTGGCGGCGATATCATCGCCGGCTTCTTCCACTTCCAATTTTTGTTCAAAAAATCCTCGAGGCCGATCGAGGATAGCGCGATGCGGATGGAACCCCAACCGTCGAATGCGGTATACGTAAGGTAGACCGTATCGTCGATCAGCGTCAGGCGCGGATCTTCGCAGCCGCCGTTCCAGCCTCCGCCGGAAAAATATGCCGGGCTGAGGGGTCTCTGTTCCTCTTGTGGCGTCGTCATCTTCGTGGAGAACGGAACATATGCCGGTTCGTCAAGCCGATCGACGAACGTGACGCCGTCATCGCTCGACGCGTATCCCAAGACCGATACGTCGTCTCCGCCGATCGCCCGGTAAAGAAGATGCACGCGATGGTCCGCATAGATAGCCCCGGGATTGAAGGTCGCCTTCATCTCCCAATAATTCGCCTGGCGGGGCTCGATGATAGGATTGCTCTCGTGCCGCTCAAGCTGTATTGGTTTCTTTTGAACGATCCGTTCCGAAGCGATCTTTACCGCTCGCATCAACCGTCTGCTCCGTGCCGCTCGCGTGGGAACCTTTTTTTTGATCGAAGCTATCTTTGCCGGCGCTTTCTTTTCGCGTAGTGATTTCTTACCCTGAAGCCCTTGCTTTTTTTTATCGTCTTTTTTTAACGGCATCGGAAAAGTGCTTACCGGGATACGCAGAAAATGCCGACCAAAGGTTCGCGGCACACTGTAGATTTAGTATATAACTTTTTTTTCATAAATAAATGAAACCTGTGGATAACCAAAAAGATCTCCGCCCGTGCGGAGATCTTTCAATGCTATTGCCCTCCGGTAGTTCCCGTACCACCCCCTCCGCCGTAACCCCCACCCGCATTCCCCGCTCGTACCTGGATGGACTGCGCGGTCAAACTACCGTCGGAATTGGTGGTTCCGCCTACCATCACGTTGGTCCCGACCGTAAGCGTACTCGGAGAAACCGTCGTCGGTTCGGTCACCGGCGTGGAACTGGCGTAGAGCACCACCTCGGAATTGCCGTTCGCAAGCTGGAGCGTCATGCTGTTAGTTCCGAACGACGCGATCTGTCCGGTGGTGAATCCCCCGCCCGCGCCTCCCGCAAGCCGCCGCGTGGAAGAAGTGCCGTAGGCGCCCGCGAACCCGGCTCGCGTACTCACGACCGTCGCCCGACCCCAGAAATAACCGCCCCCAAGCGCAACCACTACTACAATCGCCCAAATGATATGGGTTGAATATTTTTTCATTGTTTCATAAATTTTTTATTTCGACGACCTTTTTTATTTTATTTTTCTATTCTCCCAGCGTCCTCGCGACCCGGCCCAAAAGAGAAGTATCGCGTGGTTACTCATACCGGAGGGCTTCGATCGGATTAAGACCAGCCGCTCTCCGCGCTGGATAATAGCCGAAAATGATGCCGATCGCGGCGGAAACAAAGAACGCAAGAAGGATATAGGGTACGGAGACACTCGTGGCGACGCCGGTAGCGAGAGATATGACGGTGGCCGCAAGCCAGCCCAAAATGATACCGATCAATCCACCGCTGAATGTAAGCATCACCGATTCCGCCAGGAACTGGAGCGTGATGTCCTGCTTCTTCGCGCCGATCGCTTTGCGAAGGCCGATCTCACGCGTGCGCTCCGTGACGGTCGTAAGCATCATATTCATGATGCCGATACCGCCGACCACGAGCGAGATCGCGGCGATCGCGGCAAGTAACGTCGTGAACGTGCCGGTGACGCTCGACGCGGTCGAGACGATGCTCGCCTGATTGAGCACGGTAAAGTCCGCCTGCGTGGGATCGGCGATGTTATGCCGCTGAAGCAACAGGGTTGTAATGTCATTCTGCACCTGCGTCATCGCGCTTTGCGTCGAGGCTTCCACGTCAACTTCGGTAAGGTAATTCGTACTCCCCACAAGATAATGCTGGGCGGTGGTCACCGGCACGTATATCATATCGTCCTGGTTGCTGAACCCGCTTCCGCCCTTCGCAACCGTGACGCCGACGACGGTGAACTGAGTTCCCTTTATTTGTATCGTTTGCCCGATCGCCATGTCCGGCGTGGCGCTCGCATCGGCGCTCGGCGCAAAGAGCGTCTGTAAAACCGTCGGCCCGATCACCGCCACGCGATTCGAATCCGTCACATCCGTATCGCTCACAAAACTTCCCGTATCAATGGAAACGTCCCTCACCGGTTCATATGCCGGAGTGGTCCCCATCACGCTCGTGTTCGTATTCTCAGCCTTATAGATGACCTGATACCGCCCGCTCACCTCTTCCGCGACGGCAGCCACGTTACTCACCGAAGCAATGGCAGTCGCATCGTCGGGCGTGAGTGTTTGGGAACTGCCGCCCGCCGAACGCACGGTCGTACCGAAAGACCGTGCCGCGCCCGGCGTGATCATCACCAAGTTTGCTCCGAGCGAATCCACGCTTGCCTGAATGGAAGCTTGCGATCCCTGCCCCACTGCCACGAGCGCGATCACGGATGCGATGCCGATCACAATGCCAAGCATCGTCAAACCGGACCGCACTTTATTGACGGTCACCGCGCTGTATGTTTCTTCCAAAAGATCACGTGTTGTCATGGGGAATATCTTTTTCTTTTCGAGCGACCAGTTTCTTATGATTTTTTTCGTCGGTCACAATATTACCGTCCCGGATATGGATGATCCGATCGGCGTGCTGGGCAACGTACGGTTCGTGCGTGATAAGCACCACCGTCTTGCCTTGGGTCATGTTGAGGTTTTGAAACGTATGTAATACGATCTCGCCCGTTTTGGAATCCAAATTTCCCGTCGGCTCGTCCGCAAGGATCAACGCCGGATTATTGACGAGCGATCGCGCGATCGCGACGCGCTGCATCATACCGCCCGAGATCTGATTGGAATGATAACCCCAAAATGCTTCCGGAAACGCCGCGTCGGTGAGCGCCTTTGCCGCGATCTTCTCGCGCTCGAGCTTCGGCATATTCGCGTAGATGAGCGGCAAAGAAACATTGCGAAGCACGCTCGTACGGGGAAGAAGATTGAATGCCTGGAACACGAATCCGATCTTTTCGCGGCGGATATCCGCGAGCTCATCGTCCGAAAGTTTGGAGACGTCCTTGCCGTCAAGGAAATATTCTCCGCTCGTCGGCGTATCGAGCGCACCGAGAATATGCATAAGAGTAGACTTTCCCGAGCCCGACGGACCCATGATGGCAACAAACTCCCCTTCCTTTATGGAGAAAGTGATACCTTTGAGCACGGTCACCTCCGTCTCGCCCATGCCATACGCTTTTTTTATGTTCTTACATACAATGATGTCCTTTTGCATACGTTGATCGTTATGGTGCCGCCGCTCCGCGCGTGAACCCGCCACCGCCTCCTGCGGCCGTCGCGCGCGCGCCGCCACCGGCACCGCCGAGCAATTGCAACGCACTGGTTCCTCCGGCCGATGCCGTGGTCTTTGCGGTAGCGGTTGATTTTATGGTCTGCACGATGATCTGATCCCCCGCAGTTACGCCGGAGGAGATCTCCGACATCGTATCGTTCGTCAATGCGACGGTCACCGGCACCTCTTTCGTGGATGCGATGACGATCCCCCCGCTCGCGCTCACCGCAAGATCGGCCGCGGAAACCGGGGTTGCGGGCTCCAAGATATACGAGCTGCCGCCCGAGGTGACGATCGCCGCATTCGGCACCGCAATGACGTTCTGGTCCGCTTGCGTCACGATATTCGCCGTAACACTCATGCCGGGCTTGACCTGCATGGTATTCGAAGTATTCGCCGGCTGGGAGAAACCAACCTGGACGTTATAGCTCACTACCCCTTGGCTTACCGTCCCCACCGGGTCGATCTCAACCACCTTTCCCGCAAGCGACAAGTTGGGCAACGCATCGAACGTAAGCGTCGCAGGATCGCCAAGCGCCACCTTTGCCGCATCGATCTCGTTCAGCGTCACCTGCGCAACCTGGCCGTCTCCCACGATCGTCACCGCGTTCGAGCCGGCGGTCTCGCCAATCGTGGCACTGATTGCGGAAACCACGCCCGAGATCGGCGCGGTCACCGACGTATACGCGAGGTTTTGCTCTGCGGTCTGTAAGTTATTCTGAGCGGTCTGAACGCTGATCTGCTGGCCGAGCAATGTCGTCTGCGTCGGGCCTGCGAGCGTCTCCATGAGGGTCTCGCTTGCTTGCGTCAGCGAGTTCTCCGCGTTGATGATATTGTTCCGGTCGGTCGCGATCCCCGTTATCGTGCTTTGAATGCCGGATAATTGACTGCTCATCGTCGTCGTATAGGTGGAAAAATTGTTCTGAAGCGTGGTAGTGACCGCCGGAAGCGGCTGAACAGACCCGCTTGAAGGATAGCTATTCACGATATAACTGAAGAAATCCTTCCCATCCTTTACGGTCGCGCTTATCGAATTCGCGGTATTGTTCGTTTCGGCGAATAACGCATCAAGTGTTTGTGGGCTTGAAGCCGCACTCGCCGCATGATAATCGATAAGGGTTTGTTGATATGCCGTCGTCGCGGCCGCATACTGCGTTTGAAGCGCGGTCACGTACGTAACAGCACCGGACCGGAGATACTCGGGTATGAGGCTTACGAATGCATCGGGGTCGCTTTGTTCTTTATTAATATCGTTACCGACCATAAAATCCTGCAATCCGGTCATCACGGTCTGAAGATTCACGAACTCCGACCCCAAATTATTGAATCCCGTCTGATAATCTTGCGTAAGGGTCGTCGATGCGTTCAAGACCGATTGCTTTCCCGTGGTGACGGCATCCTGTTGTTGCAATAGCGTCGTCGTGGCAACCTGATCCGTCACTTGTGCGGAGAGCTGTGCCTGTTCCAACGCAAGTTGGGCCTGCTCACGTGCGCGCTGTTCGTTCGTCGGATCGAGTCGAACAAGCACCTCTCCCGCACTCACCCGCTCACCGACGGTTACCGGAATGGCGGTGACCGCCTCCGACACCTTCGGCGTGACGGTGATCGTGGTCCCCGCCTGCACCTGGCCCGTGCCGGAAACGGAAGCAACGACCGCCCCGTCGGTCGCATCTTCGACAACATATTTGGTGATGGTCGGGGCAACGTTGGCGCTGCGATACCAATAATATCCGCCACCAACGACCACGACGATCACGATGCCGGAAATTATTTTATGGACGCGGACATACTGCGCAAGCGCGGTCAGTTTTTTCATTGCACCAGTGAACATCGTATGGATAAAAAATAATTTAATTAATGAGTGGTCGACGATGGTATGGAAAAAATACGGATGAAACGCGCGTCAATCTGCCCCTGACTGTTCGGCTCGCCGATCACCGTGATGCTATCGCCCACCGGCACATCCGCGAGCATAACATTGCTTTCGCCGTCCCGGATGATGGTTTCGGAAGAGATCGCCACCGATTGCTCGTTACTGTTCTCATCTTGTACCGAAATAGTGGATGATCCGACATCGATGACGGTTCCCACGACGCCGTGAATGCCGACCGGCATAGGAGGCGGCATCATTCCCGCCGGCCCACCCACGGGCGAACCAAAGAATATATGATAGTAGTTACGGTCAAATCCTGCCGCGAATCCGGCGCGCTGATACCCGACGGAGATGCCCAGCCCGAACACGACAAAGAGGACGATGAGCCCTCCCAAAATCCATAACACCGCCCGAACCTTCTTTGATTCCAGGAAATTACTCATAGATCATTTTTTTGGCGCGAAAAAGAGAGGTGTCGTCGATAAGAGCCGCCATAGACCAGATTGCGAACATCACTCCGGAAAGAAGCAGCGCGGTGGTAAATATCGGGAACGATTCCATGATGGAAAGCGCGAAATCCGGGAAGTTGGAGGCTATGGAAGAAAAATCGGAGAACGCAAGCGAGATGATCTGGAAGAATCCCGACTGCGAAAGGCTCGCAACCAGGTTTACGTATCCCGTCACCGCTACACCCGCCGACACGCCAAAGGCGCATGCAAAAAGCGAGATCTTGGCGAGCAATATCCGCCGCTCGCGCGCATCGATGCGCATAAGGATCTTCTCCGTAAGCCCCGCCGGCGGTTCGGGAGTTTTGAGCGTTGAGAAAAGCTTTTCGTAATTGGTGTGGCCCATGGAGTGATATACGAATTGCCCTCTCGTTTAGGTGCCTGCCAACATCTTCCTCAATTGAATGAGCGCCCGGCGATGCTTGCTTTTTATAGTGTCAATCGGCTCCTGGAGGGTTTCCGCGATCTCACGGAACTTTAAATGCTCCGCGTACCGAAGCAAAAGGACGCTCCGATAGGACGGGCTAAGGCTCGCGAGAACGCTCTCGAGCTCGGCCCTGGTCTGCTTACGTTCCAATAGTTCGTCGGGCAGATCCGGACTTTCCACGTACGGCGCAAGGAACGTGTCGAGGTCCGTCTCGCCTTCTTCTATCCTGGAGAACAGGACCGCCTTCTTCTTTTTGACCGAATCAAGTGCCGTATTTTTTGCGATCGTGAGTAGCCACGTCTTGAAGTTCTTTTGAGTATCGAATTTTTTAATATTTTTCCAAACTTTTATAAAGACGTCTTGGACGATATCGTTCGCGGCGTCCGGATTGCCCGCATAGCGGTAGACGAATTTATAGACCATCGACATATGCCGGTCCACAAGCGCCGCAAACGAATCACGATCGCCTTTCATGAACGCGAGGGCGAGCTCCGCATCGGAATCTCCCGCATGCGCCATGCGCACCTCGGCCACGCTCTGCGCGCCGTCACTTCGGGAAGCGGCAAACGAGGAGGAGGCTTGGAGAAATAGTTCGTTCATGGATGTCATATCTTTTTCAGGAAAATATTCTTTTACTCCCGGCCATAAAGACCGACGAGCTCCGCGTTCGCAATCATATGTTTTTCGATTTCTTTCCGGAGCGCCGCCACGGACGCGCCTTCTGCGAGGTCAAGCATTACGTCGAGCGCGTAGAGCTGGAAGTGATAGTGATGCGGCGCTCCGGGCGGCGGGAGAGGACCGACGTATTCCAGCTTCTTTGCGTCGTTCATTCCTTCGATGCTTCCCGGCGGCGTGCTTTCGTCTTTTATGAGTGTCGTCGCGGGATCGATGTTCCATACCGTCCAGTGCGTGAATCCGCCCGGCATCGGCGCATCCGGATCGTGCAAAATAAGCGCAAGACTCGTGGCCTCCGCCGGAACATTCTGTATCAAAAGATCGGGGTTCATATCACCCCCGTCGCCAGTGAATTTTCTTGGGATCATGCCCCCGTCATCAAATGAGGAACTCGTGATGATCATGATGATAATTACTACGGTTTTAGTTGATAAAAACTATCATTCGGCCGCCAGAAACTCTCCATATTCCTTTTTAAGGAATGCCGCATCGCGGGGCTTGGTGACCCCCGGATAGCGCCACGCACTGATCACCTTCCGCGTCCCCGCCGCGTCCTGCACCATCACCCAGATCTCCTGCGTCCAGGATTCCTGGCGGGCGGTACTGGCGGGACTAGTAGCAAAACGGCCGCTACCCATGCCCATCCGACCACCTGCGCCCGCAACCCGGCTCCCGGTTGTCTTCAATGAAGCCGGCTGCATCATCGCCACCGTCTTCGGGGCAACGCCTTCCTCGATACGCTTTGGCGAGTGGAGCACGTGCCGCACCCGCGCCGGACTCAACCGATAGTGGTTCATCTTGGCGCGTGCGTGAAGCGTCCACTCCAACTTGGCAGGTCTGTTTATAAAAGGCATTCCTCCAATTATACCCTGCCGCAGATTAAAAAATTATGGATTATTCCGAGCGATGAGCTTCTTGAATTCCTCCACCATCGGCACCTGCTCCGGCTCCACGCCATACATCTTTGCGCTGTAATAGGCGGTCCAGTCGGCAAGGTTCAGCGCGTTGAAGATCTTATTCAGCTCCGTCTTTCCCTGGAGCAGGATGATCTCCGTTTTGAAGCCGCGATCGCGGTAGAGCTTTTCGAGCACGTTCATGCGCTTGATGATGCGGCGGTCATCGCCAGCGTCCTTAAGGAATACAAAGTGGAAGTTTCGTGAAAGCGGGATGGTCTTCGTCTTTACGTCAAAGCCAGTCATTTCGTTATGATTCAGTTCCGGAACCAGATTATAGAACGCCGGGATCTTGCTCGTTTCATTGAACTTGATCTTCCAGTTATACGCGAGCGCCGCATTACGCGTGGACGCGTAGATGATCGGCACCACGCCGTGAATGCGCCGCGCAAGGTCTTTTCCGCGAAGCTCTTCGCGCGACGGATGCAATTGCGTTGCAAGAAGCTTTGACTCCGCGAGAAGATTCTTCTCTCCCATCAGCGCGAGCAATGCTTTGAGCATCAGCCCCGTCGCCATGCGCGGTTGAATGTGCGTGTCCGGAATGCGGATATACGGGATCTTCGCCTTGTCCGCCAGTGAGAGTAATTTCCCACGCGTGGCCATCACGACGAAGGAAAGCTTCTTTGCCTTCGCGGCGGCGAACGCATCGAGCGTCTCTTCCGTGTTCCCGGAATAGGAGCTCAAAATGACTAGGCGATCTTTGAGGTCTTTTTCGGCGATCGGCGGCAGGCCGTAGTTGGACCACACGACGATATCGATCTCCGGATGCCACGCTTTGATAATATCGGCCGCCAAATGTGAACCGCCCATGCCTGCAACCACAAATTTGCCAAACTTCTTGAGTTTGGCGGCGTTCTCGATAGTAGGTTCAAAATCGAACTGTTTTCCGTAGGCTTTTATATCATCAGGAATCATAAACTCTATTATACTCTATTTCGGGGATTTTGGGTACTTTTCGACTGATACTCAGCAGGTACTTGACATGCAATATATATTATGTTAATATTTATCCAAGAGCTGCCGAACGGCAGACACCAGGGACTCCCTGGTCCGCACCTTGAACAAGGAGAAATATATGTTTTCACGGAAACTGACGCTCACGGCCTCGACTTACCGCATCCTGAACGATGTCACGCGCATGCTCGAGGTTTTACTCGGGACGCGAGTTTGGATGAAGGAAATTGAACTGGAAGCTAATCGGATTTCGGGTCACGGAGTATTTGTCGCCGACGAAGTTGAATATCCCATTCTCTTTGATCGACATCCGATAGATGAGGATTCCTATCAATTCAAAATCCAACAGTGGTATGTTGCTCAATTCGGCAATCGGCCGACAGTGCGGGTTGCCCGAAACATCGGATCGTCCAATTGGATGGTCGGTGCCTCTGCCACAGATCGGCACGAGGAACCAGTATTTCCCAAACAGTAGGATCGACCAAGGCCTCGTGCCACGAAAAGTCTCGTACTTTCCCGGTGCGAGGCTTTTCTTTTTTTTAATCCCCATCTTACCAGGAAATAAAACACCCTCCTGCACTTTGGGAACATCTCGGAAGCGCGGAGGCGCTGAGGGTAAGCGCGCGGCCAGCAGGCCGCGACGCGGTTCCCAAAGAGTAGGAGGGTTTTTTATTTCCCCTTCCCCTGATCTATCGCGTGTCCACCAAAACGATTCCGTAGGGCAGACAACACCTTCCCAATATAGCTCGGCGATTTTTTAGACTTCACGCGGAACTTGAACGAGTCCTCAATGACGGGCACGGGCACTTTGAATTTCTTGCCAGTCTTGACCGTCCACTCCCCTTCTCCGGTGTATGCGACGGATCCGGAAACGGATTTAAGGTCCTGGCCATAGATCTTATATGCTTCACTCAGCCATCCGACGAGCTTGGATTCAATAACACTGCCACGGTTATATACCTCCGCCACCTGCTCAAGGTCCAACTTGAAAGGCGATTTCTTCATGATGGCAAATCCTTCGCCAAGCGCCTGCATCATGCCGTACTCGATGCCGTTATGCACCATCTTTACGAAGTGGCCGGCGCCGGCGGACCCAAAGTACGAATAGCCGCCCGGTACGGAAAGATCACGGAAGAGCGGTTCCAATCGCTGGAACATCTGCTTCTCGCCGCCGATCATCAGTGAGCCACCATTGCGTGCGCCGCCCGGGCCGCCAGAAAATCCGACGTCCATAAAGTGAATTCCTTTCTTCTTGAGTAGTTTCGCGCGGCGAACAGAATCTTCATAGAACGCGTTGGCCGCGTCGATCACGATATCCCCTTTCTTTAAATACTGCACAATGCCGTCTTTGCCGAACAGCAGATCATCGTTCCCCTTTCCGGCGGTGATCATAAGCCAGATGATGCGCGGGCCTTTAAGCTGTGCCACAAGGTCCGCATGCGAGAACACGCCCTGAATGCCTGCCTTCTGGATCATCTCCACCGGCCCGGGCGAGCGGTTGGACGCGATGACGCGCCAGCCCTTATCATACAACTGCCGGGCGACGTTCGCGCCCATCTTTCCCAAACCGAAGATGCCGATCTCTTTATGCGGTAAGCCGCGGATGACACTATTTTCCGCAACGATCTCCGGCGGATCAATCAACACACTCGCTTCCGCAACCACACCCTCCGTATCCGGCGCGTAGTGACGCAGAGGCACAAGACCCTTCGCCCATCCCTTTACGATCGGATCAATAAAGCGCCACATCGCCGCGACCTCACGGCTCGAAACGAACAGCGTCTGATCACCGTTGATACAATCAAGCAAAAGCTTTTCATACTCTTCGGTGTATTGCGACTGACGTTCACCCTGCCGCAAGTTCATACTGAATACGCGTTCTTCCATCTCCATCTTGAGCCCCGGCTTCTTTGCCCAAAAGCGGATCGTGATCCCCTCGTGCGGATCCTGATGGAACGTGATGGAATTTTTAAAATGCAGTGGCGCGGCCGCGGTCTTTCCGTCGCCCGCCGGGGCATACAACGCGCAAAGGCACGGTTGCTCATGCTTGAATATCACCTCGATCTCCGTCACCTCTTCGTTGCGCTTCGGGTCGATGATCCGCTTGCCCGCCTCTATAAAAATCGGCACGCCTTTCCATTTGGGATGGTTCAACTCGAGCGCCACCTTAAAGTACGTCTCCACATCCGACTTTGGATCCACGCCTTTGATGCCGCGATACCCGTCGTACTGCGCACGGAACGTCTTCTTGGACATCTCCGACGGCGTAATCGGCTTGATGGTCTCCAAAAGCGCCGCCCGACTGGCGCGAACCGCGTCCGCGCTCATGTCGCGCGGCTGGTCCATCGCCACAAGCGCGATCATCTCAAGCAAGTGATTCTGCCCGACGTCGCGCAGTGCACCGACGCCTTCATAGAACGGCCCGCGATCCTCCGCACCCACGTTCTCAAGCTCGCGCACGTAGATCTTTTCTATCAAGTCGCGCCCCCAGTTGTCCTCAAATAAATTGTTCAAAAACCTGAACGTTAAAATATTCTGCAAAGTCTCCTTTGCCAAATAGTGATCGATGCGATAGACCTGCTCTTCTTTGAACAGCTTGGCGATGCGCTCATCGAGCGCCCGGGCGCTCTTTTCGTCGCTTCCGAACGGCTTCTCCACCACCACGCGCGTCCAACCGTCGTTTGAATCACAAAGCTCCGTCAGCTTCGCTTTGTGGATGTTCGTAAAGATCATGTCGTAGAACTGCGGCGGGACGGAAAGATAGAAGAGCTTGTTGGAACACTGTCCATGCTCATCGTCTATCTTTTTAAGCGCATCACCGAGCGCCACGTAATCCGCATACGCGTCGAACGTGATCTTGTGATACACCACCGTCTTTAAGAACGCCTCGACGGATGCAGGTGCCGCATTCTTTACCTTTACCTCCAAGATCGCCCGGATGTGCTTTTTAAGATCCTCGTCCGTCCAGTCGCGGCGCGAAACGCCCACCAGACGGAAATGCGCAGGAAGCATCCCTCGGTCATGCAGATTGAAGAGCGCCGGCGCGATCTTTTTTGTCATCAAGTCCCCCGTCACGCCCAAAACGACGAACGTCGTCGGTAAATGAGATTTTGAAGTGTTCATGGTCTATATATACTACCGCCGAAAGAATTTCATAACAAATTAATGGTTGTCCTCAATCTTATAGCCGTATCCGTGGACGGTTTTGATGAGCTTCTGCCGATGGCCTTCGTCTATCTTTGCCCGTAGGAAACGCACATGGACATCCACCGTATTCGTGAACGGATCGGCGTTGATATCCCAGACGTGCTCCAGGATCATTCCACGGGTAAGCGTCGTCCCGGCATTTCGCATAAAATACTCCAATAGCGTGAACTCCTTGCGATTGAGTTTGATCTCCCTTCCCGCACGGGTGACGGTGTGTGCGAGCGTGTCCATCTCGAGGTCTGCGATCACGAGCTTTGGCCCGGTCAGCTTCTTTTCGCGGCGCAGGAGCGCGCGGACGCGGGCGAGCAGTTCCGCCACAAAGAACGGCTTAGTAAGGTAATCGTCCGCGCCGATGTTCAATGCTTCTATTTTTGTATGCGCGTCGTTGACAATGGAAAGCATGATGATCGGGAACGTCCGGCCCTTTGCGCGGATCGCTTCGCAGATATCGATGCCGTTCTCACCGTTACCCAGATTGATATCGAGGATCGCCAGATCGTATCCGTTGACCTTTGCCCACATAAGCCCCTTCGCCCCCGTCTCCGCCCAATCGACCGTAAAGTGCTCCGCCTTGAGCCCGTTTATTATGAACTGCGCGATCTCCCGCTCGTCCTCGATTAATAATATTTTCATTACCATCACCATACACTACGGACATTAAAAATATATTAAAGAAATCATAAAGGAAAAGGAGCCTCATTCGCCTCCTGAAAGATTAATAGTCGGCGAATGAGGCTCCTTTTCCTTTATGTATAGCTTAGGGGGCTTTCGGCACCTTCGTGCCTCCGAGACGCCCCAGAGGTATGCGCCAGGGGTTGCTTCCTCGCCTCGTTATTATTTCTTACTAAAAAACAGTATAAAAAAAGAGACCCGCTCATTTAAAGAACGGGCCACTTTTTTCTGCCTACTATATTTACTGCCCTGCCGGCGTCGAAGTGGAAACGGCCAAAAGCGTCACCACGAAGTGCAGGGTCGCGTTCGGAGGGATCGTCGATCCGGCGCCACCGGCGCCATAACCAAGCGCCGGCGGGATGGTAAGCTCGCGCGTACCACCGACCTTCATACCCGGCACGCCTTCATTCCACCCCTGAATGACGTTTCCACCGATCGTGAATACGAACGGCCCGCGGCCCGGATTCAACGAACTGTCGAAGATTGTTCCGTTATCCAGCTTGCCGGTGTAGTTCACCGTCACCGAATCGCCGACTGCGGCAACCGTTCCCGTCCCTACCACATCATCCTTTATCACCAGTTGATCCATATTGTTTTGATTGTTTGTTTGTTGTGCCGAAGGCTGGGTGAGCGTACTCGCATACCACGCACCCACGCCGATGATCGCCGCCGCGACCACCACGTATACCGCCAATAAAATTCCTTTTTTCATAATACTTTATTTATGATTTATAAAACGAACCGTTATGAGATCTTCGCACCCGGAGGAACCTCGCCCTCTGGGAGGAACAACACGGGTGAGCCGTCCTCGCCGTGCGCCGCAAGGAGCATTCCCTGCGACTCCATTCCCATCATCATCCGTGGATCAAGGTTCGCTA
>Ga0182030_10004423_pt1 | contig 29939 bp, 27 predicted proteins | sample 812S3MmetaG_FD_121299 | JGI IMG/M metagenome (GOLD analysis project Ga0182030, IMG submission 121299) | Permafrost microbial communities from Stordalen Mire, Sweden - 812S3M metaG (Illumina Assembly) | ecosystem: Environmental > Terrestrial > Soil > Wetlands > Permafrost | place: Sweden...
CCCATTGGCGGCGCAGACATGCCGGTGATTATCTCCATGCTGAACTCCTACTCTGGCTGGGCTGCCGCGGGTATTGGTTTCACCCTTAACAACCACGCCCTGATCGTCACAGGCGCCCTGGTAGGCTCCTCCGGTGCGATCCTGAGCTATATCATGTGCAAGGCCATGAACCGCTCATTCATCAGCGTTATCTTAGGCGGCTTCGGCGGTGAGTCCACCGAAGGCGGCCCTGGCGCAGACTTGGGCGACAAAACCGTCAAACAAGGCTCCGGCGAAGACGCAGCCTTTATCTTAGAAAACTGTGAGTCCGTCATCATTGTCCCAGGCTATGGCTTTGCTGTCGCCCACGCCCAACACGCTCTGAAAGAAATGGCAGACATACTGAAAGCCAAAGGCGTCAAGGTCAAGTACGCCGTCCACCCCGTTGCTGGCCGCATGCCTGGCCACATGAACGTCCTTCTGGCTGAAGCCAACGTCCCTTACGACGAGGTCTTCGAGCTCGACGACATCAACCGCGATTTCGCCCAAACGGACGTAGCCTTCGTCATCGGCGCCAACGACGTAACCAACCCGGCCGCCAAAAACGACCCCACCAGCCCCATCTATGGCATGCCGATCCTAGACGTCGCCGCTGCCAAGACGGTCCTGTTTATCAAACGCTCCCTAGCCTCCGGCTACGCAGGAGTAGACAACGAACTCTTCTACCGAGACAACACACTGATGCTATTCGGTGATGCTAAGAAAGTCTGCGAAGATATCGTCAAGGCAATGGAATAAGAGAGCGTCCTCACCACAATGCAAACAACCCCAAGCCAGTGGCTTGGGGTTTTGCAATTCTCGGCAATCAAAGACCGACTGTAGCTTTAAAACCGAATCAAGTCGCTTTCATCACCAGCAGCGCGATAGAAAGGTTTTAAACCCTTGTCATAGTAGGAATCCCACATTTCAAAACCCAGGGCTTCAGCTGTAGGCCGTGACTCGTGATTCTGCATTTTAACCAGGTCATCATCAAAGCTGATAACGCTACCATGACTAGAAAAACTGACCAGATCTCTATTAACACCTTTTTCCTGCAAAGCTCGCTTGATCTCAGCCCAAGAATCAAGGAAGGAAAACTCGCCACCATCCAAGTTGTATTTCTTCGCATGCGCCGCAAGGATGATCTCATCTCTCATACCAGTCGCCCTCGCCGCTTGCAGAGCTTCTTCACCCATATTCTCTTCCAACTCTTCCACGGTAACAAGAGCATCCATGCTTATACTCGCAGCCCACAGGAACCTCAGCTGGTTTGAGAACATATAGGCCAACATTTGATCTTCACCCGGCAATAGGTGCTTTTTATCGATCAACTGAGTCCTGGCATCCTTATCATCACTATCGTACAGATTTAAGCTCTCTTGATAATATTTCCAGCAATCATTGTAATATCCAACCGACATCATCGCTTTTTGTTTTAGCTCGGATTTATTCTTAAACATCTCTGCCAAATGATATTCAAACAAATCATCCTTATTGATGGAAAACCAAGGATTCTCGGGATTCTTGTTGAGTGCTGCCCGAAACTCTCTGTATGCAGCAGCCTCCAATGAGTCATCATCCTCTGCAAAAGTCGTGTTATCATTTTTTACGCCACAAGCAAAGAGCATATGCTGGAAGGTACCGACATCGTAAAAATACTCAGCATTCATGCGATAGTCTTTAAAGGCATTAAGACAAAAACCTTGGTCAAAACCAGCAAATTTCTCAGTATACGCAACCTGCCATGTTAATTCATTTTTGCTTATGCCCATAGTCTCCAGCATGCACGGCTCGAAATCATACCATTGATATATGTTCTCCCTAACAAACCCCTTAGCAGTACTTTCAGGCTTAGGCACATAAAGCCCAAAACTGTTATCATCCGTATAAGATTCAATCTCTTTGATAGGCGTGGTTGCCCCAGTCTCGTGATTGTAAAAATGGAGTTTTCCATCCTTAAGAAGCAGAGGCATCACCCGTAACATTCTATCGCCTTTCTGGAAATTATAGGGTGAATAGCTAGGACGACGTGCCTTATCTAAAGGGTTTTCATCCATATTCTCTATACGCCGACCTTCACCATCGAAACGCTTTTCTTCCTTAATACCCTCAGCACGAAGACCTAGTTCATATTGACTATAAGCACCATTGGCCACCCTCAACTCATCATACATCCTATCTAGCACACGAATTCTTGGCAGAAAATAAGCATAACTGTGAAGCTTGGTTGCAAAGTCTTGCGCCTGCATAACTATAGCCCCATCCTGCCCTCTTCTCATGTCCCTAACTTTTGTCAGATTCAACCAAGGAAGATGAGGACAAACAGGTCCCATTTGCTGATGCACAGCATATTTTGAAGGAAATTTCTGTTCCGCATACACAGATGCAGGTGCAACAGCACCAGTATCAGATGCAGATGCAATACCAGCAAAAGAAACAGCTAGTGCCAGCACAGAGATAAGATTAAGATAACGCCCCATAATAAATACTCCCAAAGTAGTTGCCTAATATTTATGTAGGGCCCATATTTGTTTTTGTCAAGTAGTCAGGAATAAAATACTTAGACGTATATTATCCTGTGAACCATACTATTATGAAACCTGTAAACCATACTATTATGAAAATAGAAGGGATGAGCTGCATGCTAGGTAGAACCTTGGCTGCATACCAAGTAGCACCTAGGAGAGAATAATCGGCAATACGAATATTCCAGCTCCCCGTCATCCTGAACGAACGACCGCGCAGCGGGCGGGAGTGAAGGATCCAGTTAGACATGCGTCGCGAAGCGACTCTGCTGTAGATGCGCCCAATCATCCTGTATGTATGACATCATGTAAACGACTGGTTGTTTCATTTGCTTGCTTGGTGTTTTTATTAGCAGAGTCGATACGCGGAGCATGTCTCACTACCGCCCGCTGCGCGGTCGTCCTTTCAGGATGACGGCCGCGGGGGCACAATTAATAATCTTGAGCACCCGTTTACAGTCCCCACTTCAATAAGCTTTTCGGCTCATCTTCCTATAAACATCCCCATCATTACGTTTCCCCACAAGCACAATCAACAGCAACACCCCACCCTCAATCTCATAAATGATCCTGTACTCCCCCACATCCGCCCTAAGATACAGCGCCCCCTGTAGTTTCTTGGAGTCATGGCTACCTGAGTCTCTTCTTATTTCTTGGATTTTTAGAGCTATCTGTTGCTGGTTTTTAGCTGGCAGTTTCTTGATGAATTTGGCCGCATCCTTTGAGATCTTAATCTTCAGCATCTAAGAACTCGTTCAACAACTCTTCACTGTCCTGCTCGGAATGGAACCCTTCCGCCTTAGCTAGTTGCGCTTTTAAAGCCCATAGCTTATCTTCCATCTGCAGCAGCCTCTGATATTCTTCATTGGACATGATCGCAGCCACAGATCGTCCATTTTTCTCTATTAAGACAACACCATGCTGGGCCTGGTCTAAAAGGCTGCCGAAATGATTTTTAGCATCGGTTGCGCGTATATGTACCATAGGAATCTCCACTTTAGCTTATATGTCCATATTAGCTGTTTTAGCTATTTTAGTCAACAGCAACCACTAACTATAGGAAACCTTTCAAAATACTAGATTTGCACACTAAACTCACCTCTCCCCTTGTGGGAGAGGTCGGCCGAAGGCCGGGTGAGGGGTATACATACCACTTGTTGGCACCCCCTCACCCCTTCGCTTCGCTACGGACCTCTCCCACAAGGGAAGAGGTGATATGGAGTTTTGACATGATCACAACAACTATTCCTACCGTTTCCCCCTATTTTATGCTAGCATTCATCCAAACTCGGCATGGGATATTAATCGTGAGACACCCGTTTTCGGGTCAAGAAGAGAACCTATATGAAACAAGCATTAGAAAAGAAATCCCTCGAAGACCACAGCCCAATCGATGAGCTCGAGGATCTGGTTGTGTCCCAGGATCTACCCTACCTGCGATTTGGCAAGGATGAAATGATGATCCGTTACCCGGACTCATGGGAGAACTTCCAGTCCTTTTGGACTTGGGATAAGGAAATGGACACACTGGATGTAGCCGCCTCGTCCTTGCTGAAGTTCAAGGATCAAGACCGCCCAGCCATTTACGAGCTGCTATCGGAGATTAACAACCGGTTGTGGATCGGCCATTTTGACCTGACGGACGAGAATTCACCAACCTATCGGCATACCCTGATGTTACGGGGGCTCAAAGGCTCCACGGCAGAAGTGGTGGAAGATCTGTTTGCCATCGTTTTGGCTGAATATCAACGATTCTTCCCCGCGTTCCATTATGTGGCAAAGGGCAAGAAATCTCCTATTGAGGCGCTTGGCCTGGCTCTGATCGAGACCGAGGGAGAAGCCTAGATGCTCGATAAGGTCAAAATCCTCCTGGTTGGCTGCGGTTCCTTAGGATCGGCTATGATCCGGGGTTGGATGGCGGCCGGTGTTGGCGATAGGCGTTACACCATTGTGACGCCCCATGAATCCAGTGTTATGCCATTGCGAGCCTTGGGAGATATCGACTGGTATGCAAGTCCTGACCAACTTCCCGAAGATTATGACCCAGACTGCATCATTCTGGCGGTAAAACCACAGAAAATGGATGCAGTTTTGGCGGACTACCTGCCTTATGCCTTGAGAGAAAAGCTATTCATCACGGTCGCAGCCGGCAAAACCCTCAACTACTTTGGCACATATTTAGGACAACAAGCAAAATTGATCCGAATGATGCCAAACCTACCCGTGGCCTATAACAAGGGCATGACCGTAGGTTGCGCTGGCCCGCACGTGGATGACGCGGACCTAAGACTGGCCCATGGACTCTTCGATGCTCTTGGTAAGCTCATGTGGATCGAGGAGGAAGCACTTTACGGCGTCGTCACGACTATTTCTGGCGCAGGCCCTGCTTATTTATACCTGCTGACCGATGCATTAACCCAGGCCGGCATACGCTCAGGACTAGATCCTGCAACAGCTGAACTCATGGCCCGCCAAACGATGATTGGTGCCGCTGCGCTGTTAGAACATGCCCCGGAATCTGCTGAGATCTTAAAGAAAAAAGTAGCAAGCCCTGGCGGCGTGACTGAGGCAGCACTTAAGGTGCTAGAACAGCCCACCAGTGGACTGCCCACATTAATGGAACAAGCCGTAACAGCGGCCGTCAAACGTGCGGAGGAACTCGCCCATGCCTAAAGATCCCTTGCTGAAGAAAGCCCTTACTATAATAGCCAACAAGGGCTGGGGGCAGTTTGAGCTGAAGGATCTGGCGGACGAGAAAGCCTCTTTGGCCCAAGTACAAGCCCACTTCCCCGACAAGCTTTCCCTGTTAGAAGCCCTTGGACGCCACATTGATCAAATGACCCTAGAAAACATCGAACCGTTCGACCCCTCAGAAAAAAGTCGAGACAGACTCTTTTCGGTGATGATGACTCGTTTTGATGCCCTCTCTGATTTGAAGCCCGTCATTAAAACCTTGTGGCAAGACGCCTGGAAAGACCCTATGACGACCTTATGCAGCCTACCTATGGGCGCAAATTCCATGTCGTGGCTCCTGCAAGCGGCTGGGGTAGATACCACGGGAATTCATGGCGCGCTGAGGATTAAGGCCTTCGGCCTATGCTACTTGAGCACCGTTTGGTCTTGGCTTTCCGATGAAACTCCCGGCCTAGATGAGACCATGGCGGCGCTGGATAAGAACTTACAGAGACTAAATAGCTTTCCTCAGTTTTATATATAATGGTCATTAAGTTATCATGCTAAAAGAGTAGGTAATCAGTCTGCTAAGATGAACATAAGCGAGGGCAATTAACAAAATGAATATTCCCAGCTCCCGTCATCCTGAACGGACGACCGCGAAGCGGGAGGTAGTGAAGGATCCAGTTAAGCATGCGTCGCGAAGCGACTCTGCTGTAGATGCGCCCAGCCATCTTGTTTGACATCACGTAGACAGATGATAGATTTATTTTTTTATTTGGTATATTTCTAATCATAACCAGAGTCGCAACGCGACACATTCACAACTGGATCCTTCACTGCCTCCCGCTTCGCGGTCGTCCGTTCAGGATGACGGGAGCTGGGGGCAGAAGATTCCATCTTATCCACCCCATTTAAATAAGAGCTTATCATTAAGTATTCATTAATATTTCTTCGCTATTCTTGTTAAGATTATTTGACTCCAAGGCTATCATGGAGCATAATATAAGTGTGGGGATGTTGCTTTATTGCAAGAAAACCACAGCCCTCAGTTGTCGTTCCAGCGAAGACTGGGATCCAGCTTAAGAGTGTCGCTTTGCTTTGCACAATGTTCTTAGGAATGTTGAGCTCTTTTAGCGAACGCTTTTTGTGCTGGACCCCAGCCTTCGCTGGCACGACATCTGTAGGTAGATTGTAGGCAGATAAAAAAGCACAAATGGAGGTTAACATGGCGACAACACACTTTTCATTCAAACCTGAACAATTTTTTAATGCGGATGCGCTAAAGTCCTTGTTTGGTAAAACAGGAATGGACCTGAGCGACGTAACATCAGCCAGTCGTCGCAACATGGAGACTCTGTCAGCAGCCAGCCGTGAAGCGGCAGAAACTGCCAAATGCCTGGCACAGTGCCAAGCAAACTACGCTCGCCAGGTCATGGAAGACACGACATCCTTCTGGCGCGACTGGATGAGCAGCGGCGCTAACCTGCAAGACAAGGCTGAAATTCAAAGCCAAGCAGCTAGAGAAGGCTTCGCCAAGGCGGTTGCCCACAACAAAGATATGACTGAAATCTTACAAAAGTCTCAAGAAAAGCTTATGCGCTCCTTCAAAGAGCAAGCAGCCGAGAATGTGAGCACGGTTAAAAGAACGGCAAGAAAAGCTGCAGACCAGGCAGAAGAAAACCTAAGAACAGTTAAAAGAACGGTTAAAAGAACAGCAAAGAAAGCCGCAGGCCAAGCAGCTAGAAGCGCAAGCACACTTAAAAAGACAGCAACAAAAGCCTCAAGCCAAGCCTCAGAAAATGCAAGAACGGTTGGAAGAACAGCAGAAAGAGCCGCAAACCAGGCCGCTGAAAATATAAGCACGGTTGGAAGAGCAGCAGAACGAGCCGTGGAAGAATAATTTAGTAAAACGTTTATTTGAATAAGCAGGGACGGTTTTGGCCGTCCCTGTTTTTTTGTATCCACCCGTAAAAAGCAACAAGACCAGCAAAAATCTCCCGGTCCGTCATTGCGAGGGGCTGCGCGAAGCGCGGCGCCGTGGCAAACCAGTACGGTGGTTCAGGCTAGAATAAGTCAGAGCTTAAAGCAAAAAGGGGACCCAATCCTTCGATTGAGTCCCCAAGAAGTCACCACAGACGAATCGCGTTAGGATCCCGCACCAGCTTGAGCCGGACGGTCCTCGCGAGGAAGATATGGTACAATTATCCCAGCCGTGTAAGCATGGCCAGCATCCGTTGCCACCCCTAATGCCTCCCTTAATCGAAACTTACTAAGCATACCGAGAGAAAGGCCACGCTCCAGAAAGAAACGGACCATTTCAGATCGTCCTGCCGAAGCTCCTTGCACCAAGACAATACCAAACCATTGTAGAGAGGGTCGTAATCTGCCGTCAGCTTTATCAAGAAACAGGGCTGCTAGTCGAATCTGTTCATGCTGAACAACGCTGCCTAATAACATGCCCAGATGAACGTCCTCAAGAGAAAGCTTCTCTTTAGCCCAAAGCAACAAAAACTCCGCGACATCCAATTTTGAATTAACGATCGAATCACTTATAGCGTTATAGGCAAGAAGATAACAGTCCTTACGCTCTGTCAACCCATCTAATACCTCAGAACAGATGAGCTTAACCGGGCCTAATTCCCCTTTCGTGACCGCACGCCTAAAGCCGTCGAAAATCACCTCTAAATCCGACTCATTATTGATATCAAAACGATTAAGTAAAAATGAGGCCATTTTCGAGTCACCACATTCTGATGCATATTTGAACAACCAGCCCGTATCATCTGGTGAAAATTTTAATCCTTTATGGATGGCGCTTACAAACAAATGATCTATAGCCCCACTACCGCCAAGCACCTTCTGAAACATCTGAATATCTAGATTACTAGGGCTTATTTGCCCCGCAATCATATAATTAAGGATAGATTCAAGCATAACAGGATTATTTTCAGCATAGGCTTTTTCCATGGCCATAGAAGACCTGAACCTTACCGTCTCCATCTGACCAGAAGTTAAGGAATAACAGTTCAGAAGAAATTCCACCCACTGTGATTTTATGTCTGCACACAACGAATTCAAAACCATCTCTTGAACTTGACCACGCTGTTCGGAACCTCGATGAGCCTCCAAGCAATTCAGCATATAAGATGCCATATCAATATTACCCGACCTTGCAACAGCAGCTATGGCCCAATATAGACTGTATTTGTTGAGTAGTTCACTCCTAGTAACAACACCAAATTGATCTGCCGCGTCCCCACCCTGAAGCAAAAATTTAACCATGGGTTTATTTCCGCTAAAGGCCGCTTGTCCCAGACTCTTGACAACACAATGCTTGTCCTTCTCTCTTTGCCACTCAGCATCATCTTTATCTGCCGGTCTAAATTTATCAAATTCGACCAACTCATCCGGACTAAATGCATACAAAGGCACAATACCTTGCACCTGTGAACTTGAAGCCGGAACCAGCTCAAGCTTGTCATCAGAAGCAACCAGATCGCCAGACATCAACGAGAGCATCAACGGAGTCGTTATACTAATATGCTTAAACAGCTTAATCATTTTCTAAATACCTCATTACTAATAAATACAATTATCCAGGACACCATAATGGCTTTGCTGGGTATTCTTAATGTACATATAGGAAGGCAATTAGATTCTGTCAAGTTTTGGGAAAATAGCCAATATTCCTCGCTCCCGTCATCCTGAACGGACGACCGCGCAGCGGGCGGTAGAGAAGGATCCAGTCAGACATGTGTCGCGAAGCGACTCTGCTTATAAATACATCAAACAAACGAATGAAACAACTGGCTGCCTACATGACGCCTAAGGAGATGAATGGGACTATTAACAGTAAAGTCGCTTCGTGACAAGAAGCCTTCACCATTTTTGCTACTAAATACTCAAAAACACATCAAACTTCAAAAACCCGCAACCCAAGAAAACAACCATTTATAAGTTCCGCATACAACCGAGCATAGAACTCATCCTGAGTCAGCTCATCAATTCTGATAGGCGAATAGTCATCATAGGTAGGAATCATTGTTTTAGTATTATCTTCGATATCTTGAAGGCATTGCACCCGCTTCAGAAAAACTTGTTCCATAAGGGCACGATGATCTAATTCATCAGGATTCATCCCCTTACGCAACTCCTCCTCAGCATCCCAAAAACCTGCAACAGAAAGCTTGGTCTTTTCTATTATGCTATGTATGAGATCAAGGCTGACGCGCGAATCAAACATTTTAGACAGAACTAGACCATCACCATCTGAATCAAAAATACGCACGTTTTCCTCCGAGATACAGATTGCCCGCACGTGCGCAGGATGGCGCGCCCGAAAGTTTAGGAGGGGCTTGTGGAGCAAGCCATGAAAATCCAGTGGGTATACTTTGTTAGCAAATGCTTCCCTAATATCCAGATCTGTTAGCTGATCCTTACCGGTTAGGATTTCAATATCGGTATTTTTTCGTGGAACATCTCGCGACTCAAGGTAACCAAAACATACTTGGCTATCACCCGTGCAGAGCTCTTCATCACCATCACAAAATACAAAAGATTTGTAAACATCATGATAAGCGGCTGCCAAAATACGGAACCAAGCCGGCGAATCAACAAAACCATCTAGAGGTTTGTGTTCGAATATGACAGACTTATGAACCTTTAAGATCGTCTTTTGAAGAAATGCAACACTCTCAAATCCCTGGGTATGCATTACTTTCTTTTCTCGCAAGGAACGAAGAAATCCATCCAAGTCCACAGCACCAAAGGGAGTGGGGGTTGGAAATTTGATATATACAAAGGTATCATCTTGACCAAGGAACAGGCTTTGCAATTGGGCCCTCCCTCGGTCTGTCATCAGCATCCCGCAGACCCTAGCAAAGAAGGTACATGCATCCGTCTCTCCCTGATCATATTTAGCCGAACCATCGATGGCAAGCGGCAGGTCAACGATCTGAGGCAATTTCTGCTCATTCAAACCCTTCTCAGCAGCCTCCTCACCCCTGATCTGATGTATTTCCTTAAAGGAGTATGATGCGCTAGCTAATTTAACCGCCAAATCGACATCATATGGTATCGAGCCGGAAGCGGGAAGAATTAAGTAACAAAACAAAAATAAGGCTATACAACGCTTCATCACTTCCCCACTCCATACTAGGAAACAAAAACTACTAATAAGGACCATTTCATAACGGTCCCTCAACATTCATATAAGTACTATTTCACAATCCGTCAATTTTATACCACTTCTTAGCAACCCAGCATCACCCCAACTCAGGATACAACGGATAACGATCACACAAAGTCTTCACCTGCGCACGGATGTCCTTCTCCACCTCTTCAGAACCCCCATTACTCAAGGAGTCAATAACCAGATGGATCCATTCTGCCATAAGCTTGAACTCCGCCTCCTTCATACCGCGGGTCGTAGCAGCTGGGCTACCCAGACGTACGCCGGAGGTCTTGATGGGCGGTAACGGATCCTTTGGTACGGAATTCTTATTACAGGTAATCCCAGCCCGCTCCAATGCTTTCTGCAGGTCATCACCAGAGACACCAAAATCAGTCAGGTCCACCAAGATCAAGTGACTATCCGTACCATTAGATGTAAGCCTTACCCCCTTGGACATCAGTTCATCAGCCAGCACCTTAGCATTTTTTACCACCTGAGCCGCATAGTCCTTGAACTCGGGCTTTAAGGCCTCCGCAAAAGCAACCGCTTTAGCCGCAATAATGTGCATCAACGGCCCGCCCTGTTGCCCAGGGAATACAGCACCGTTAAACCGTTTGGTAAGTTCTTCATCGTTCCACAGGATCATCCCCCCACGTGGACCTCTCAGAGTCTTATGGGTCGTAGTTGTCACCACGTGAGCATGCGGAATAGGAGACGGATACTGACCACCGGCCACCAGGCCCGCAAAGTGAGCCATATCTACCATGAGGTAAGCCCCCACTTCATCCGCAATCTCGCGAAACCGCTTGAAATCGATGATTCTCGGATAGGCAGACGCGCCCGCAATAATAACCTTCGGCATATGCTCCCGCGCCTGGGCGAGCACCTGGTCCATATCAATAAAGCCCGTCTCGTGATCCACCCCATAGCTAGTCACATTAAACCACTTACCAGAATAGTTAACCTTACTACCATGGGTCAAATGACCACCCGCATCCAGAGACATCCCCAAGAAAGTATCGCCCGGCTGCATCAAAGCCATAAACACCGCCAAATTAGCCGGCGCACCCGCATGGGGCTGCACGTTAGCAAACTTACAGCCAAACAGCTTACAAGCACGCTCAATAGCCAACGTCTCCGCCACATCCACAAACTCACAGCCACCATAATAGCGACGCCCAGGATATCCCTCTGCATACTTATTGGTCATCACAGAACCAGCAGCCAACATAACAGGAATGGACGTAAAATTCTCAGACGCGATCATTTCGATCTGATTCTGCTGGCGAGCAAGTTCATTCTGGATAGCACCAGCTATCTGCGGATCAAACTGCTCAAGGTAGGAGTAAAGGGCTAATTGCTTCATGGGACATCACCTATTTAATACGAAATCAACTGATCATAATGATATTCAAGCAAATCCACAAGAGGAGAGTTAAAAGAGCCTATGCATGAAAACGAAGTATACAGGGAACCACGTAGCTTCCAGCTTGCCTCCCCTGCGAAAGCAGGGGTCCAGCCCTTAAAATGTGCTGCGTAGCAGCTCCAAAGAAAATACAGAGTCGCTAACGCGACGCATTTTGCGCTGGCCCCCTGCTTTCGCAGGGGAGGCAAGCTGGAGCTTTTTGCACTTTTAATTTTTAAGCGTAGGCCCGAGAGAATCTAATAAAGATCACCCCCCTTAGCACTCTCCATAATCAACTTCCACAGCTGGGCCGCCATATTACCACCGTAGACCTTATTCATAGGGGTATTATCATCATTACCCAGCCATACGCCGGTCACCAGAGGCGGGTCCGAAGCAAAGCCCACGAACCATGCATCTTGGTGATTCTGGGATGTACCTGTTTTACCAGCAGCTATGCTACTCAAGCGAGCACCCCGCCCGGTGCCATAATCCACCACAGCTCTTAGCATCTGCATCATATGCTTGACCTTTTCGTACTCGATCACCCGACCAATACCGGGCGACTGGCGTCGGTACAGAACGTTACCAGAACGATCGCGAATCTCCAAAATACCGTAAGGAACCACAGCCAGCCCCCCATTGGCGATAGACGCATAGGCCGAGGTTAAGCCCAACAAAGTCACATCAACGCTCCCCAGCACAATACTAAGATCATCGGGCATAGCCCCATTCAGACCAAGCCTGCGGGCTACGTCCTGCACATTCTTAACGCCCACCGTCTGAGCAAGCCTCACCGTCGCAGTATTCACCGAAAACGCCATGGCATCCACCATGCGCAGCGACCCCCGAGAGGTCCAATGATCGTTCTTCGGACACCAGCTCTTAAAGCACACCCGCTCGTCAGAGATCATCGTATTAGGCTCCATCCCCTGCTCCAACGCAGCTAGATAAACAAACGGCTTAATAGAAGATCCCGCCTGTCGCCTAGCCTGGGTCGCCCGGTTAAATACGGAAAGATCGTGATTACGGCCACCAATAATCGCCTTTACCGCACCTTCGGAAGTCATCACCAGCACGCCCAGCTCCGACATACGGCGCTTTTCCGCATGCTCAGTCATAAACTGCTCAGCCTTAGCCTCCGCCTGCCGTTGCAACTTAGGATCCATGGTGGTCACGACAAGAATATCCTGCTCCACAGGGCCAATATAATTGGGCAAAGAATCCACAATCCAATCCACAAAATACCGCCCCGATTGAGCGGCCGCATGGGTTGCATTAATCACTTCAGGCGGCTTTTCGAATTTGTTCAGCACTTCTGATTTAATAAACCCAGCCTCCACCATCGTCTTCAAAACCGTCTGGGCGCGATCATGGGCCTTGTCAGGATTATTACTGGGAGAATACCGCGAAGGTGCTTTCAACAAACCAGCAATAACAGCCGATTCATACACATTAATACTCTTGGCCCGCTTGCCGAAATACTTCTGAGCAGCAGCCTCCACACCAAATACCCCCGCTCCCAAATACACGCGATTCAGGTAAATACTCAAGATCTGTTTCTTAGTGAACTTGCGCTCCAACCACAAAGCATACAGCACCTCTTGAACCTTACGCCGCAGACTGCGGTCGTTGGGTTCATAAAGATTCTCCGTCTGGAAAAAGTTCTTAGCCAGCTGCTGGGTAATAGTACTACCCCCCTGCACCACACGATCCGCCTGATAGTTAGCCCAAGCCGCACGGACAATACCAAACACATCCACCCCAAAGTGATCAAAAAAACGCCGGTCCTCAACAGCAAGAATCGCTTGCCAGACATGGGGCGGCAGATCATCCACAGACACCTGACTACCATAAACCTCGCCGGCCGTAGCAATCAACGTCCCATCCTGACTGACAATGCTGATACCAGGCTTGCGCGTCGCCATCTGAAGTTTATGAATATCAGGAAGGTCATAGGCAAAATAAACCACCACCAAACTCACGGCGATAGCGCCCCAAACCATGAGGTTCAAGACGATTTTGGTCAAGAACCAGCCGCGGCTAGACTTCTTCTTAGCCTTCTTCGGTTCTTTCTCATGGAGATATGTTCTATTTGAATTTTTCCGCAAGGTAATACTCACCTGTACAAGGGAAAATGGGGCGAGTGATGGGGATCGAACCCACGGCCTCCAGAGCCACAATCTGGCGCTCTAACCGACTGAGCTACACCCGCCATATAGATGAACTTGTACCTACCATCGGAGGCCAGGTCAAGGCAAAAATGACAATGCGAACATATTTACCTGGCATTTCACTAACCCCACTTTAATTTTGCAACATGTCTTACATAGCCTAATTGATAAACCTCTGTGTTTTCTCACACATTCCTATTGACAGCCGGCGTTCTTAAATGTATCCATGTATAAGTCCTCGGCGGGGTAGCTCAGCTGGTTAGAGCAACGGAATCATAATCCGTGGGTCGGGGGTTCGAGTCCCTTCCCCGCTACCATATTCCCAAGCCAGTAAGTATATTCTCCACCATCTTAACCGTTGCGCGCTTGATGATCCACGCCTGGGCCAAGCCTTGGGACACGGCTAGCTGGTTTATCATCATATCCGTACTCATCATCACGATAGGAATTTCACGGCGATCCACATCCTGGCGGAGTTCCTCTATGAATTCGAATCCGTTCATACCTGGCATATTATAGTCCAGAAAGATCACGTCCACGGACTGCTGCTTGATCACCTTTAATCCGGCCTCTGCGCTATCTGCCAGCAAGGGTTTTATGTCCATTTGTTGGAATAGCTTCTGAAAGTGTTGCAGATTCATTTGGACATCATCTACGACAAGAACGCGTATAGTCACGATAGTAAAACCCTTTCAATCTTAGCAATGAGCTCGTCCGGATCACCTTCTATAACAAGCGTCTTCAACCTGGAGCTCTCGCCTTGCAATACAGTAATGCTGCTTTTGGATACATGGAGGCTCTTAGCGAACAACTGAATAACGGCCTTATTTGCTTTTCCATCCTCAGGAACAGCAGTCACCGTCACCTTTAAAGCCAACTGCCCCGGAGACACCTCTTCCACACCCCACATACTATTAGCCGATGCTTTAGGCGTTACCCTGAGAAACAGCTTAAGCCCCTTATCGACTTTTTCGTAAAACATGAGATCATAGTAGCATACTTAAGTCCTACGTTAATAGATGATTAGTAATTTAATGTTACGTTTAAATGGATCATAAGTCTGGCTTTAGAAGGAGACAAAAGATGAATTCAACGAAAAAGCTATGTATCACGACCTCGGTTTTATCCCTATTCCTCCTGGCATATAGCCCTGCCAGCGCTGCAACAGGAGTAACTGTGAACGTCCAAGGCGGCGTTGTTCCTGGCACCAGCCTCGTACTAACACCCCACGGCGAATACGGCTTCCCCACTCAGTGTGTAGATCCTGACGACGATGGTTACGTTGACTATTGCTTGGGCGCTTACCCTGATAACTTTCTCTGGGGTGATGGCGGCTATTACTTCCTAGATGGCTATGGCCACAGACATTTTTGGAATCACTATAACCACAATCATCACGGGCAACGCTGGCATCATGACCATCATGATCATCATGGCGGACATCATGGTGGCGGACATCACGGCGGTGGACATCATGGTGGTGGACATCATGGTGGCGGACATCATGGCGGTGGGCACCATGGCGGCGGACATCATGGTGGTGGGCATCATGGTGGCGGACATCACGGTGGCGGACATCACGGCGGTGGTGGACACCACAAGTAAACCGATAGACCCAACCATTAGCATATAACCAATCTGAATGACCCGAGCACATCTAAGCCCGGGTCATTCAACTTATTCAACGAAAGTCGCTGCTCTCCAAAAATCACTAGATTGCATAACATATTGTTTTTGCAAGCATACTATAGTCGTGGTATAATAATGGTGTAGTAATAGGGAGGTGTTAAAATGTATTCTACCCATAGAATCGGCATATTAACAGGCGTACTTTCACTTCTACTGCTATCCAGCAGCCCAGCAGCAGCTGAAACAACTGCAGGAACGACACTAACTCCTGCAGCAGCAGTGGTTGTTACACAGGGCAATGTGTCAGATGGCTCACTCGAGATCACTTTCGGCAGCGGCTACCCCTTTCCAGACCAGTGTTATGATCCTGACGATAACTACGTAGACTACTGTCTAAACAACTACCCCAATATCTTTTCTTGGGGTGACGAGGGTTATTTTTTCCTCGGTCCTGACGGCGTTCGGCACTTCTGGCACGGCGGTCAAGGGCACCACCACGATCATGGTCAGGCTCACGGACATGCTGCTCATGCGCATGCTGCTCACGCACATGGTGGTCATGCACATGGCGGTCACGCACATGCTGCCCATGGACATGGTGGACATGGTGGTAAGCAGCACAAGTAAGCCAAAGGCGTAATTGTTAATATATGTTCGCACCTAGATTCAGGTGGGACGCGCAAGTGCAGGTGGCTGCGACTACTTCCTCTTGTGCTCGCGCCACAGAGCCGGCGCAGCCCACCCGAGTTCACAACAACTTAACTAAAATTGTAATATGATTTTATGTAATACATATGTTTTTTTAACAGAACATACCCTGTTTGTTAATAATGGTAAACGATGCCTTTCCTGTTTATTTCGTTTATATTTCCATTATTAAGATTTATTCAGTTTTATTCATTTATCGTTTGCTAGACTATTATTTTCGTGAATATAATTAATTATCAATCATGGAGGTATAAATGATGAACTACTTAAGACATGTAACTCTTTCTCTAGCAGTTGCTGCTCCCTTACTACTCTCGGGCTGCGGGGCGTACGTTGTTGGCTCTGACGGCTATTATTATGACGATGGCAATGCCGTGGGTGTCTACAGCGAACCCGGCGTAGTTGTCGCTCCTGGCATCGGCATCGATGACGGCTGGGGCTGGTGGGGCGGTGGCTGGGATGGCTGGGGCGGTGGCGGCTGGGATGGCCATCATCATCACGGTTATCATGGCCATCACGGCGGACATCATGGTGGACACCATGGCGGACATGGTGGACATGGCGGACATGGCGGGCATCATCACTAAGTTATAGGATGAACGCCTAAATAGTACTTTAATACGCATAAGAGGGGGGCGTAGCTGTAACAGGCGACGCCCTCCTTTATCCGGTTAAGTACTTACTAACAGTTTATTTCATATCTATTAAATTCTTGTTTTTCCTTGTTATCAACCATAATTGCAGAAGCAGATTCTTGTGAAGATGCTATAATTAAAGTGTAAGACCTAGGGAGACATAAAATGTATAAACTTAGAACACTATCCATAACACTTGCATTACTCACGCCTGTGTTTCTTGCAGGATGTGGAGGTTATTACCCATCTGGTGTCGGCAATTACTTTACAGACGATGACGGCAATTTCTATGAAGATGAAGCTACCGTTGGCTTCTTCGGCCCAGATGCGTATCTAGATGGCGGTTACTTTGGTGCATTCCATGAAGAAGGACATCAGGGCGGCATGGGTCACATGGGTGGCGGCATAGGCGGTCATGGTGGCGGACGTCATTAAGCCTTAACAACTGCCCATTCTTTATTCAGTTAAGCGCTTACTAACAGTTTATTTAATATCTATTATATTATTGTTTCTCTTTGTTTTCGACCATATTTCTATAAGCATATTCTTGTGAAAATGCTATAATTAAAGTGTAAGTACTAGGGAGACATAAAATGTATAAGCTTAGAACACTATCTATCACACTTGCATTACTCACGCCTGTGTTACTTGCAGGATGTGGGGGCTTTTACGCATCAGGTGACGACAATTACTTTGAAGATGAAGCAGCTGTAGGCTTCTTCGGCCCTGATCTGTTCTTAGATGGCGGTTACTTTGGTGGTGGCGGCGGCGACCACGGTGGTCATCATGAGGGCGGCATGGGTCACATGGGCGGCGGCGGCATGGGCGGTCATGGCGGACACCATTAAGCCTTAACATTTGAAGCAGAAAGTGCAAGAAATCATGATTAAGATCCGTTATTTAACGGCAGCGGGAGCTGCCGTCTTTCTACTGGCTGGCTGTCAAGCAAAGCCCACAGGTGACCGGCCGGTCAACGTAACCATAGAGCAGCCTAACCCACAACCAGGCTCAGTCTCCATCGGCCCAGCTGAGCCGACGTATCCCTTCGAATCGGGGGTAAATGAAGGCAAAGCTTTCCGACGCGGCGGAGAATAAATCCGCAGGAGCAACGCTAAGAATCGTTAACGCCGCCCCCAAGCCCATCATTCAGGGCGCGCCTGCCCGCAGCCGATAAGTATCACCTCTCCCCTTGTGGGAGAGGTCGGCCGAAGGCCGGGTGAGGGGTATAAATACTGCTTGTTGGCACCCCTCACCCCTACGCTTCGCTCCGGACCTCTCCCACAAGGGGAGAGGTAAAAAGGGCTTTTGGGATGGAATCCTTTACTAAAAATATCGCCGATTATCGACTCAGCACACTAAAGCTCCGCCTCATTCGCCGCGACCCTGGAGCCCTCGAAGATCATAGCCTCCATAGGGTAAAATTCCGCAACTTTTGTACACACAGGCAAATATGACCCCGCAGGAGGTTCTCTTTGCAATATCAACAATTCTGGATATTCCCTAGGCAGCTTAAACAGATCATTTTTCTCTTTGATATCTCGCAAAATTACATTTTCAGGGACCTTATTGAAATTTGCGATATCCGATAGATGCCGCTTGAGCCATACCTGTCTTCTCTTGAACAGCTCGAACATATAGTCCCTTAATGGCTCACACATGGGAACTACCCGACCGGCTTTAGTGAGAGCAGAAAAACAGCCCTCCATGCCCTCAACAGTTTTCTCCACGCAAAACATGGGTGCAAGCGTCATTAAAATCAGATATGCATTTCTCAGAAAGCTTAACGATTCCCGTATACGATCTACGTGAGACCCATTAACAGCAATTGCATCCCTTTTGTTATATGCCAAAAAATGCATAAGGATCTTCATGCCCTTTTCAGGCGTAACCTCAACATGACGTGACCACCGATGATCATCCAGAATTCCTAACAACATATTCGCGTAATCTATTCGAGCATCCACCAAACGATCATTAGTTAACCGAACCTCAGTATCACCTTTATAGCGGCATAAGTAACCCTTGGGGACCAGTAGGTCACCGTAGGCGTCATGTCTTCCCAAGGCTTCTTCTTTTTCATTTAGGACCTGAATGGGAATTAGTTCTTCATCTTTTCGCGGCGGAACAAGAAGCATCTGATCGCTCAGCAAAGTTTGGAATGCGCTCGGGTGAAGCACACGTCTTTTATAGTCGCCCCTTAAATATCCCCCCTCAAACGCCTTGCTCAAGCGTTTATTAAAAAATTCCAGATACTCCGGCCTTGAATGCTCTTCCTTGAGAAAAAGCACAATCTCACGGGTATAATCTACCGTCGACAAAAGAGATACGTCATTTAGTCTACTCGCTCTAAGCGGAGAATGCTCCTTAAGCAGCGGCTTAACAGAAGGATTCCTGAACATGCACCATACAAGTGGCCTAAACCCTACAACTTCAACTATTTTCTTATCAACTATTTCTTGATCCAAAGGAGTCCATTGTAAGACAGGAACAATTGCCCGTGGGGGTTCAATAGGTCTCATAACATTTCTAGCAGGAGGCCTAACAGCATTCTTGATCACCACCTTTTCGAGATCTTGCTCTGATCCCTCCGGGGCATAACCTGTTTCCCGTGGGGACTCAGGGGGTGTCATGGAAATTCTAATAGGCATGACATGGGGCATGATCACCACCCTATCGAGATCATCTTCTGATCCCTCCGAGGCATACCCTGTTTCCCGCGGGGACTCAGGGGGTGTCATGGAAATTCTAATAGGCATGACAGGGGGCACGATCACCGCCATTTCGATATCTTCCTCATCATCGGATGTCGACGTGGCATAGGCAATGCACGGAATGGATAACAATAAAGCAAGCCAACTCAGGTGACGGATTAGTGAATTCAGGTCATTAACCATGTCTTCATCCTCTCTAACAGTACCTCATCGGGCAGGCGGGGCGGAAAAAAAAAGCGGACCCACATAGAAGGTTATATGGGTCCGCCATCGTAATTATTTTAGAGCAGAAAACTTACCAACATTCACATGATGAAGGGCTCTTATCTTCGTGTAGATGCCTTTGGCACTACCTAGGCACCCTTCATTTATTACACCGAATACGGTATCGACATCACTCAACCAGTAGAGTTCTTCATCACTGAGCAAATTTGTCCACTTATACATAAGCAAGCGACTAACACCATCTTCAAACAATAAGGCGGACAGGACATCTGTGGCAAGACGATTGGCCAGCCTATCAGACAGATTATACGTATTTGCATCAAACATAGGATCTTCATCAGACATCCTCGCCAAAGCACTGGCCAAATAACATTTAGCGTATTCAGGGGTTCCGCGCAGGTATGAATAATAGCTGGCCGCCAAAAGATCGCCAGGCTTAACTACTTCTACATCGCCACAAAATACCATATCGAATATTTTGTCAGACAAACCCGTATCTCTGGCCTTAAAAGTGTCCAACGCCCACGAGAGCACAGGCTTTTTGGCATCTTTATACGTGGAAGTCTTTTTAAGTAGGCGTCCAAGGTAATGAAGCGTAAACGCAAGGTTATCTTTGTCACTATAATCTTCGCTGCCAAAGACCACAAGATTACTGGCAAGCATATAGTAACGATCCGCCTCAGATATCTCGCCGTCCATGCGATATAGGTCGCCAATTCTGCCATATATCTGCACAATTGACCGCATAGCACCTAGAATCTCCGTTTCGCTGACCCGGGTATCCAAATAACCCATAAAATGATTGACATAAGCATCCCCGGTCAAGTCATTAAAATAATCCAAAGGCGTAATGGCGGGATTAAGAATTTTGGAGAGACGAATTTCTTCGCGTTTGTACAACTCGACGGCCTTGACCGTCAGTGCTTTGGTATCTATCTTGGGACTCTCACGAGACGGCGCCCTTTTTAGCATGTGAATCGCACTGGCCTGACCAACTGGCTCTTCTTCCCTCGCTATAACATTTTTGTATGCGCCAACAACAATACCGACTCGTCTCCGAAGTTCCGATCTATCTTCTGCTTCATCAGTCGATGCCAAAGCACTTCCAGTAGTTGATGCAAGCGCCATTGCAAATAAGGGTGCAATTAGATTCCGGTCCATGATGTCCTCCTCTGGTTTATATGTTAGATATAGTCTCCTTGATTTTCCATTAAACACGTACATTATTAACGGTCCTTTAATTTATATTACCTAAAATTATGATGAGTGGAAATGAATTCTATTTTATGCCAAGGAAACAATAACATGAAGATCTGCGTCCTCTACGGTTCGGTGAGAGACAACCGTGCCGGCATTCGAGTAGCGAAATTCCTGATTCCGAAGCTGGAGGAGCGTGGGCACGAGGTTCAATTTATGGACGCGAAGGAGCTTAACTTGCCCCTGCTCAACAAACGCTATATGGACTATAAAGGGGACGCACCAGAACAGCTAGAATCCATCGCCGAAGCCTATCGCCAGGCCGATGCTTTTCTTATCGTCGCCGGCGAGTATAACTTTAGCATTCAGCCAGGACTTAAAAACATGTTAGATTACTTCTACCAGGAGTATTTTTTCAAACCCGTCGGGTTTGCAATTTATTCCGGAGGTGCCTTCGCGGGCATACGCGCCTTTATGCAACTAGTGCAGACATCTAGCGCGCTTTCCTTGACGCCGATTCCCTCGTTCTTTGCCACCCCACTCATTAACGAGGCGATGGCTGAAGACGGCACCCCTGCGGACGAAAAGGCCCATGATCGGGCCAATAAGTTTTTGAATCAACTTGAATGGTATGCAAGAGCATTAAAAGCTGAACGAGACAAAGGTCTCCCATCTTAAGGAGAGTAATCATGCTTAAAGGTAAGACAGCACTCATCACTGGCTCCACTAGCGGTATAGGCCTAGGCATTGCTCATGCCCTGGCTAAACAGAACGCCAACATAGTCTTGAATGGTTTTGGCGATCCAAAAGAGATTGAAGCCTTGCTTAAAGAAATCAGTGGAATGACCAAGGGCAAAACCATATATTCCGACGCCGACATGTCAAAACCTGCGGAAATCAAGAAGATGATGGATGAAGCAGCCAAGGAATTTGGCGGCGTAGATATCCTGGTTAATAACGCCGGCATCCAGTTCGTTCACCCCTTGGAAGACTTTCCCGATGATAAATGGGAAGCAATCATAGCCATTAATCTGTCGGCGGCTTTCTATACAACGAAAGCAGTTCTTGCCTATATGAAAGAAAAGAAATGGGGACGGATTATTAATATAGCCTCCGCCCATGGCCTGGTTGCCTCACCGTTTAAGTCAGCCTATGTAGCAGCCAAACACGGCATGGTCGGCCTGACCAAGGTGACGGCCCTGGAAGCCGCCACTTTTGGCCCAACCTGCAACGCCATATGTCCCGGGTATACCTGGACGCCGCTTGTAGAAAAACAGATCAAGGATACAGCCATTTCCCGTGGTATTCCTGAGTCGGAAGTAATTGAAAAAGTAATGCTGGTAGAACACGCCACCAAGCGATTCACGACCATCGAGGAACTAGCAGGCACAGCCGTCTTCCTTTGCTCCCCCGCTGCCGATAACATGACCGGCACCACACTATCCATAGACGGCGGCTGGACAGCCCATTAAAAAAGGCGAGCCAATGATGTAGCTCGCCGGTGGGTTTAAGGATATGAGACCACGTCAAAACCCCATTTCACCTCTCCCCTTGTGGGAGAGGTCCGGAGCGAAGCGTAGGGGTGAGGGGTACTAACAAGCAATATTTATCCCCCTCACCCGGCCTTCGGCCCACCTCTCCCACAAGGGGAGAGGTGATTCTAGACCGCCAAATGAAGTGTCTTGAAATGGTCTCGATCTATGTGAATGACTAGTAGCACGTACTAAAGCTTCCAGGGGGGTTGTACTGAACCTTGCTCTTTTTGGTTAAAGTTACAGCTACTTCCTACCACCCTCTTCCCTAATAAATCTTGCCTTAGCCTCCAAAGCTTGCTTAGCTTTTACCGCAGCAACCCCTCCGAGCGCCGTCGCACCAAGCATACGAAGAGCATAACCCCAGCCTCCGATTTCACCGTTGTTATATGCCTCTTGCGTATTGCGAGCCACAACATAAGCAGCCGTACCCGCTCCAAGTGCCACAAGCGCTTCTCCTCCACCAGGTGCGTCAGCGTTTTCAATAACAGCCACCATTCCATCACCCAACGCCCCTCCATCAGCAACGTACCGCTTAATGGCCTCAATATCCTTTACAAATCGAGCTACAGTCATCTCAGACTCTCGCGCTACCTGTAACATCGTATCCAAGTATGGAAGGTTCCCACTCACAATGTTACTTAAAGCCATCGGCAAATCTTGATCAAAATTGGCGCCCTCCCCACCATAGTGGACAGCCCCCATAATCGCCACCATGTCAACGGACATCCTGCCCAGCAACTTCCTACCGACGCGTCCGATCAAGTCTCTATAATTTTCAAGCGCCAAGTGGCCAATGTGGCTATAACGCAGACGCGTCTTTGGGTCAGACATCATAACCAGGATGTCCTGCCATCTAGCAGAAGGAGCAAAATCGGAAAGCATACGTAGCAAACCAGAAGCCGCCAATCGCGTCGTATGATTTACAGCAACGTGACTATCAACGATCGCTCCAAAATCCTCCCAGACTTCCGCACGGAACATCTGGATCACAAAATCATGCAGGACACCCGCATGCATAAAGTTATCAGCACCCACGCTACTGCGAACGTACTCACGAGACTCTATATGCAAAGCTGCAGGCTCAGAAAGGCCAAAATGGCAAAAGAGATTCTCCTTCACATTATTGAATCCTGCCCCGCGTACCTGTGGACCCAATTCCCCAGCCGCGACCATACACGCAAAAGCACTCACCGCTGAGCCGTGGCTATGGCCAGCAAACAGCACGCGGTTTATTAAGTTACCATATATTCTAAAGGCAGACAGGATACAGCTGTGCAACACTGGCTTTGAGTGATCAGCCGTATTCCAAAAACCCCGATGTACCTTAATCTTCTGCCCACAGAAGTCCACTTCTATGGTTGCCGTATCCAGGTTTGCGAACCAATCATGAGAGACCGGCACAAAATCATCCGCACGAGAGCCATGGTACACGGACAACAGGGTGCCAGTAGCTCGATGATACAAAAGAACGCCCGCTATGTTGTCGATGAAACCACCATCAGCCGAACCGGACTTTCCGAGGATGAGGGATTTTCGTAATTTAAGGATCCAGTTGGCCTGATTACTATCCTGACCAAAAGCGGGCACCCAGCCTTCTCCGCGTAATTGCGCTAAGAGGAGCCCCCCCTTCTGTTCCTGACTTGCCATCTCTTGCGTCAAACGCCGACAACGGGCAACCCATGCGTTCATTACCCCCTTATCAACCCCACTAAAATCAAAGGAATCGAGCTGCGCTAAATGCTCCCCGTAAAAATGGGCAGCAAGAGAGTATTTAGAAATCGCATAGATTAAGCTATTAGCCTTGCTGAGCTGAGGAATCAGCGACACAAGCGTAGGGTTGGACCTAGCCTGGCCATCCACAAATGAGACCAACGGCGCATCTCCCCACGGCCTCAAGGGGACCACAGGTTGAGTAGCTGTAAATTCTTCATTGGATTCTAACGGAGACTGCTCCTCACTCAAGGAAGCAAACAGCGGGCTAGACGCCACCAAAACCAGGCTCAAAGCCAGCATAAGTCTATATAACATCACACAATTCCTATTCATTAATTAATAATACTCTGAATATAGGATGTTACGGAGGATTTGGCAAGTGCTTTGGTCAAAATGGTGGATGGTTAGTTTTAAGGTAAAGATCTAATCCTGGCATAGAGCAATCATAAGGAAAAATGCGCTCTTTTACACAGCCAATTAGTGAGCAGATGCCAGACAGAAAATAAGCGAGTATTTGACAGCAAAAATGGTGAAGTCCCCTAGTTTCCTAAAAACCTTCACCATTTTTTCTGTCAAATACTCAACAATGGCCCCAACAAGGCGAATATTCCCGATTCCCGTCATCCTGAACGGACGACCGCGAAGTGGGCGGGAGTGAAGGATCCAGTTAAACATGTGTCGCGAAGCGGCTCTGCTTTAGATGGCCCCATTATAGACATCATGTAGACAGTTCGTTGCTTCACTTGTTGTTTGGTATATTTATAAGCTGAGTCGCTACGTGACGCATATCCGACTGGATCCTTCACTACCGCCCGCTTCGCGGTCGTCCGTTCAGGATGACGTCTGCCGGGGCAGAAGATGACATCTAACCCACCCGACAAGCATAAGAACCAAAAAAGCGCCCCTTGACCGGGGCGCCTTTGGTAATTACTCAGACTTAGTTTCTTCAGCAGCAGCCTCTTCCGCAGGCGCAGCCTCAGCAGCAGGAGCAGCTTCTTCCGCAGGAGCAGCTTCAGCAACCGGGGCAGCCTCTTCCGCAGGCGCAGCCTCAGCAACCGGAGCAGCCTCTTCCGCAGGCGCAGCTTCAGCAGCAGGAGCAGCTTCAGCAGCAGGTGAAGCTTCAGCAGCAGGTGCAGCTTCTTCCGCAGGAGAAGCTTCAGCAGCAGGCGCAGCTTCCTCAACAGCAGCAGGCGCCGGCGCAGCAGCTGCTGCAGCTTCCGCTTCCTTAGCAGCCTTCTTAGCTTCAGCTTCCGCTTCCTTCGCAGCAATAGCTTCCGCCTTAGCATTTTCAGTCTTAGCTTCTGCCTCACGCAAACGTTCCTGCGCCCTCGCCTTCGGCTGAGACTTCTTAGGTGTTACACGGATCTCAGGCATAGCAATAATCTTAGCTTGGCCTAAAAACAGCTCAACGCGATCCGTGGGCTTAGCGCCTACGGACAGCCAATGCTTAATACGATCTTCCTTCAATACCAGGCGATCCGCGTGACCTTGCGGAAGCAACGGGTTATAAGAACCCAATCTCTCAATAAAACGACCATCACGGGGCGATGTTGCTTCTGCAACAACCAAACGGTAATAAGGACGTTTCTTCGAACCACCACGGGCCAATCTTAACTTCAATGCCATTCTATTCTCCTAGTTTTTTCCAAATAATCCTTTGATTCCATTCCTCAGGAAACCGGTCTTACCCAGTTTTCCCATCTTCTTCATCATGTCAGCCATTTGTACGTATTGTTTAACCACACGATTGACATCTGCCACCGTTGTGCCGGATCCTTCCGCGATACGTCTGCGGCGGGATGCGTTCAACAATTTGACATTCTTACGCTCAGCCTTGGTCATCGATTGGATGATGGCAACTTGCCGCTTGACCAATTTATCGTCAAGCCCCGCGTCTGCGATTTTATCTTTAACCTTGCCCATACCCGGCAACATACCCATCACACTGGACATACCACCTAGCTTCTGCATTTGCTGCAACTGGCTCGCCATGTCATTCAGGTCAAACTGACCCTTTTGCATCTTGGCAGCCATGCGCTCCGCTTCGGCCTGGTCAATGTTCTCCGAGGCCTTTTCCACCAGAGACACCACGTCGCCCATATCCAGGATACGACTCGCTACCCGGTCCGGGTGGAAAACTTCGAGCTTGTCAACTTGCTCGCCGACACCGATAAACTTAATTGGACGACCCGTCACGCCGCGCATAGAAAGCGCCGCACCACCACGAGCATCACCATCAACGCGGGTCAGAATAATACCCGTAATCCCCACCTTGTCATTAAAGACCTGGGCCACATTGACCGCATCCTGACCGGTCATGGAATCGGCTACCAGCAAAGTCTCAATAGGCGAAACCGCATCCCGCACCTGCTGCAGCTCAACCATGAGCTCCTCATCCACATGCAGACGACCCGCCGTATCGAGCATGACCACGTCATAGCCCTCAAGCCGCGCCTTTTCGGCCGCACGCTTGGTAATCTGCACCGGCTTTTCGCCAGGAACAATCTCAAGTGATTCAACACCAATCTCACGACCCAACACAGCCAACTGTTCTTGCGCCGCAGGACGATAAATGTCCAAAGAAGCCAACAAGACCTTTTTGCGTTCCTTGCTGACAATATGTCGCGCAAGCTTTGCAGTGGTGGTCGTCTTACCCGAACCCTGCAACCCCACCATCATAATGAACAACGGCGGCGACCCCGCCAGATTCAGCTCCTGATTCTCATGAGCCAGAACCTCCACCAGATGATCATGCACGATCTTAACGATCTGCTGACCGGGCGTCACACTTTTAAGCACATCCTGGCCAACGGCCTTTTCTTTAACCTGAGCGATGAAATCCTTGACCACAGGCAGCGCCACATCAGCCTCTAACAAGGCGATGCGGATCTCGCGCATAGCATTGTTCACGTCTTGCTCAGAAAGAGCTCCCCGTCCACGCAGCTTATCAAATATGCCCGTCAGGCGATTACTTAGGTTTTCAAACATCTCATTTCAAGCACTAAAACGCCAGTGAGCGAAGCCTCGCCAACTGACGTTGAATTATCTTTATGTTGTTTATACGGATTTTTGAGGCACGTCAAGGGAAATTACGGGAATCTGTGCACGACAGGAATCTAAAACAGGACTACAAACCTGGGGCTAACCAGTACTTCTAATTTTCAACTTCATGCTATATTCGTTACTATTTACCCCTAAAGCCAAGGACAGTAGCCTTACGCCCAAGTCCTGGCGTAAGCCCTGGCGCAGGCCCTTTCTTCTCAAAATAAGTAGCTCTAGCTTTGTCATAGTCGGTCATTGTTTTATTGACATTCTTGACCAGGGTTGAACAAACCTTGGCATCTGTTTCATCCCTGTTACAAAGTTCATTGGCCTTTTGATATGCACCGATCATTGGCTGAGCATAAATACTCAGGGCAGGTATATCAGTAGCCTGCGCAGCCTTATTATGAAGCTGATCAGCGATATCATTAAGTTGTTTGACAAATGGAGCATTCGCAGGGCTTACTGCCCCTGCATGGCCGCTCGTCATGAGCAGACCGAACAAGGTTATCATAAGTATCTTTTTCATCATCATCTCCACATCGAAGTTTCTGACGGGCAAATACTTGGCACAAAACCACACCCGAGATACTTTTATACTAACTCAAAATAGCTAAGTATTCGTTAACATTACGAAAAAAGCGATTTACAGCGCAGCCGTCTGCTTATCAAGCCAATCCTTTACCTGCCGCTTAAGCTCCGGCTGCATATACGATGGCAGCGTTTTAGCCACCCACTGGTGATACTCATTGAACCAAGTCTTCTCCACATCATTCAACAACGACACGTCAACCAAATCCCGACAAATAGGCGCACACGTTATCGTCTCAAAGCACATAAAACCAGGACTGTGCTCCTTCACGATCACCAGGCTTTCGATACGGATACCATACTCACCTTCCTTGTAATACCCCGGCTCATTAGAAACCACCATACCCGGGCGCAATGGCACATCCAGGCTCATACCCTTGGCGATCCGTTGTGGACCTTCATGTACACATAAATAGCACCCTACTCCATGACCAGTGCCATGTTGATAATCCAGCTCCGCATCCCACAAGGACTTCCTGGCCAACACATCCAACGCCGCCCCCGTCGTACCCTTCGGAAAGATCGCCGTCGCGATAGCGATATGACCTTTCAACACCCGGGTAAACCGATCCTTTTGCTCAGAAGTCGGCTTATTAAAAACCATAGTCCGCGTCACATCCGTCGTGCCGTCCAAATACTGCCCGCCAGAATCCAACAGATAAACCTCATGAGGATCAATACCCCGATCGGACTCAGGCGCGACGCGATAGTGCACAATGGCCCCATTAGGCCCTGCCCCTGAGATGGTTTCAAAACTCACCCCACGAAAGTGTTCCTTAGCCTCACGAGACGCGTATAACTGTTGCGAGGCCTCCAGCTCAGAAACCTTATGGTTCTGAACGCGATCATAAAGCCAAACCAAAAACTCAACCAACGCCGCCCCGTCCCGCTTGTGCGCCACACGCATACCGTTCAGCTCAACCTCATTCTTACAAGCCTTCGGCAGCAAGCACACATCATCCGATGGCACCACTTCAGCCATGACCTCTTCCAAGGTCTGCCGAATTTGAATAGGACCCGTCTTGGGATCGTAAGCAACTCTTTTATCCTTTAAGGCCGGCGCATACTCCTCAAATCCATCATAGGGATGAAGATGCACATCAGCACCCAAGTATTCCTGCAACTTATCATCCACCTTAGCACTATCTATAAACAGGTCCACAGCCCCATCAGAATGCAACACCGCAAACGCCAAAACCACCGGCGTGCAAGGAATATCTGTCCCGCGAATGTTAAGCAACCAAGCTATAGAATCCAGATTACTCAGCACAGCCGCATCCACACCCTGAGAACTCATTCCCTGCCCAAGCTTCTCACGCTTTTCCGCGGAAGAAAGACCCGCAAACCGTGGTCCATAGGCAAAGGCAGCATCCACTGGCATACCCGGTTGATCCAGCCAAACATCATCAATCAAGTTACCTTCCAGAGCCACAAATTCCGTACCCGCACCAGCACATGCCTGTTGATAACGCTTGATTTCGTTTTCCGTATGCAACCAAGGATCAAAGCCAATAACTTTACCAGCTGCGTTTTTAGCCAACCATTCCCCTGCGGACACATCCGCTGTATGAACAATCTCAAACAAAGATGCATCCACCTGGTTGCGCGCCTGCAAGGTATAACGCCCATCCACGAACACAGCAGCTTTATCCGCCAAGATAATAGCCATACCCGCAGAACCATCGAAACCTGAGCTCCAATAGAGCCGCTCAGCATAAGGCGCCACATATTCCCCTTGATGCTCATCAGCCCGAGGAACAAGCCAGCCATCAAGCTCATATTGGCCCATTAACTCACGTAAGTTCTTTATTTTGGTCGAATTACTCATTGTACCCCTTCATAGAAGCTTCTCGGTTGAATACGCTGCTCAAGAACGGCGTGATGATGAGCATTAATATAGCCACCCCAAAACCGATATAGGCCACGGATGAAAAAGCGGAAGCATAGGTCGGCAATGTGGCCGCGCCCTCCGTAATATTTAA
>Ga0182030_10004424_pt1 | contig 29936 bp, 28 predicted proteins | sample 812S3MmetaG_FD_121299 | JGI IMG/M metagenome (GOLD analysis project Ga0182030, IMG submission 121299) | Permafrost microbial communities from Stordalen Mire, Sweden - 812S3M metaG (Illumina Assembly) | ecosystem: Environmental > Terrestrial > Soil > Wetlands > Permafrost | place: Sweden...
GGCGGCGCCGGCGGGGATTGAGCCGGGGGCGATGGCGCGGCATTGGCAGCCGACGATGGCGACGCGGGCGTTGCCGGCGTTGCCGGCATTGCGGCGCCGGTGCGTGTCTTCAAAAGGTACCCGGTGGTCACGAGCATTCCTTGCTTTTCCGCCTTGTCGCAACCGTAGAGGGAGACGGAATCGATCTTGAGTCCCGTGGTGCCGTCAGGGAGCGGGACCGGTTGTCCCAGCACGCCGTTGGGTTCTTTACTCCCCGTCTTGGTATCGACCAGGCAATAATAGCGGTGCGGATTCGGCGGCGAGCCTAGATCGAAATGCCCGCGGACGATTTCATGGTCGTAACCCTGCCGCAGAGATTGTTTGATCGAAGAGAAGAAGTTCTCCTGCGGCAGCGTTTTCGGCGCATCGCTCGAGGAGTCGCCGGAGGTCGATGAATCCGCCACGGCGGATTGCGCGCCGCCCGGTGATTCCGCCGCCATGCTGCGGCCGCCCAAGCCAAGCAGGAGCATTCCGACCGCAACAGCCCGCGATGAGGTCCAGCGATTCGATTCAGGTGTCTGCAAGTTATCCCCCATTGCAAGGCCGTTACTTGTCTTTGCACGGATTCTAGTCGTTGGCGGACGATTTCGCACCGGATCATCGTCCGTGTCAGTCCTTTACCACATCGAGTGTCGGAAAATCGCCATGACGCGCCCGCTCTCGGCAGAGGTACCCTATGGACCGTACTTTCAGGAGCGCGTATGAAGAATTCAAAATCCATCGTCAAGGGCGGCTTTTTGTTGGGTCTGATCATGTTCGCGTCCGCGTGCGTCGTCGCGCCCCGCGAAGGCTATTACGATCGTGACCACCACCGCTACTATCACGAAAATAACTGGCACGATTGCGGCGACCGGGACGATCACTGCCGCTAAGGGACAACCGTAGGAACCTGCACCCGCGATCTATTCGGGGCTGCTTCGGCGCCGTGGAATGAATCGATCGCACCGGGGGCGTGGCTGCTGCACTCGATCGCAGGCAGGACAAGCCACTCCGTATTCCTCTGGCTCAACCTGACTTTCCGCCGAGCGGGCTAGGCCCGCGCCCGGCCTGCGGCTCGACGGTTCTGCAAATAAATCACCTGCCCGATCACCGCCGTCAGCAGCAGCGCCACATTGGAGGACAAAAACACCCAGTTGTGCAGCAGATAGCTGTACAGGGTAAAACCCGCGGACGCGGTCAGCTGCCCGATGAAGAGCCAGTGAGACACTCCCGCCGTGGCCTTGGTCTTCCACTGCGTATAAACCTGGCGCCCAATGGTGGCCAACAGCACGATCGAACTGAGCCAGCCAATCCACTCCGGACTGGACATCCGGATTACACTTTCAATTCGCCGGACATGGCCGGCTTTTCGTTTGCATCGACGACTGCCTCGAGAAGTGCAATACGTCACGCCGAGAGTGGATCCGATCCGTCACGTGGACTTCTTTTTGCGCGCCGTGCCCTTCTTGCGCGGGACCTTCTTGCCCTCCGCCCGCGCTTCGGACAGGCCTATCGCAATGGCTTGCTTGCGGCTCTTGACCTTCTTGCCCGAGCCGCCGCTGCGCAGAGTGCCTGCCTTCATCTCGTGCATCGCTTTCTCGACCTTCTTGCCGCTCGCCTTGCTGTATTTTTTGGCTGCCACGCTGTTTCCCCCGCTTGAGTGAATGTGCCGACGTACTCCGACGTCGCCGTTGACAATGCATGCTTATCGTCGGCTGCTGCTGCCGGAGAAGACCCCGTCCGCGTGTGGGCCGCGTCCGACCCGTGTATTGCGAAACTCAGCGGCGGTGAATAGGTGAATAGAAGCGTGCGCAAAGCGGTTTAAAACGTGCTAAACGTAGCGGGCCGCTCCGGCCGCCCTACCTCAAGAAATACGCCAACTCATGTTCAAACGCCTCCGCGGCCATTTTTCCAATGATCTCTCGATCGATCTAGGCACGGCCAACACGCTGATCTACGTCAAATCCCGCGGCATCGTGCTGGATGAACCCTCGGTCGTTGCAGTGCAAAACGAACCGGGGCGCGGCGGCAAGGTGGTGGTCGCCGTGGGTGCGGAGGCCAAAAGAATGCTCGGGCGTACGCCCGGCCACATTACTACCGTGCGGCCAATGAAGGACGGCGTCATCGCGGATTTCACCTATACCGAGAAAATGCTCCAGTATTTCATCAGCAAGGTGCACGGCGACCGTTTTTTCAGTCCGAGCCCGCGCGTGCTCGTCTGCGTGCCCTTCGGCTCGACTCAAGTCGAACGCCGTGCCATCAAGGAATCCGCCGAGGGAGCCGGAGCGCGCACGGTGGACATCGTGCCCGAACCCATGGCAGCCGCGGTCGGCGCCGGCCTGCCGGTGCAGGAGGCACGAGGCTCCATGGTCTTGGACATCGGCGGCGGCACCTCCGAAGTCGCCGTGGTGTCGCTCAACGGCATCGTTTATGCCGCGAGCGTGCGCATGGGCGGCGACAAGTTCGACGAAGCCATAATCCTGTACGTGCGCCGCCATTACGGCATTTTGATCGGGGAGACCACCGCCGAGCGCATCAAGATAGAAATCGGTTCAGCCTACCCGGGAACACAGGTTCGCGAAATAACGGTCAGGGGAAGAAACCTTTCCGAGGGCGTACCGCGCGCCTTCACGCTCAACTCGAACGAGATACTCCAGGCGCTCGAGGAGCCGCTGCAAGTCATCGTCAGCTCGGTCCGGCAGGCGCTCGAGCAAACGCCGCCGGAACTCGGCAGCGATGTGGCGGAGCGAGGAATCGTCCTCACCGGAGGCGGCGCGCTGTTGCGCGACATCGACAAATTGATCATGAAGGAGACCGGATTGCCGGTCATCATCGCCGACGACCCGCTGACCTGCGTGGCGCGCGGCGGCGGACGAATACTCGAGCTCATGGAGGAACATGGGCGCGGAATCTTCGGATTGAATTGAAGCGCTGAAAAGCGCTATCCCGACAGCCGTTCGAACGCCGTTGCGATGTGCATCCAAGCTCCCGTCGCGGCGAACGGAACCGTCAGCACCTGCTGCGCCACCAGAATGAGTCCGCCGTAGACATAGACAGGATGCGGCCGCCCCAACAACCGCCAATCGCGCACCATGGCTATTACCAGGAACAAATCCGCCGCCAGCGCGGGAGGGATCGATACGAACGGCGGCGGCGGCCCGTCGGCCGCGCCCGGCGGCGCGAACAGCGTGAGGAACACCCGTGCTATCGCGGGCGTCATCATGCCGGTCATCAGGAGCACCATCCAGCGCTTGTGAATCTGCGCCCGGCGCGAATAGGCGATGGCCATGGCAAAAAACCCGGCCATGACGGGCCACGCGCACAGCGCGACCGCCGAAAATCGGCGCGCCGCATCGCCCATACCGCGCGCGTCCGCCGCCCTCAGCATCCCCATCTGGCCGGCCAGGATCGAGGACAGGACAAAACTGAACAACGCGATGCCGGCCAATCCCCAATTGCGATGATCCATGGTGCGGCCGGCGGCGACGAGCGACGTCTGTATCAAATAAAAGCACACCCAGGAGAACAGCAGGAAACCATGCACGTGAATGATGGCCGGTCCGTGGAAGTTGCCGGCGGCGATCTTCCACCAATAGGTGGGAATAAATCCGCCGAACGCGACCACCAGAAAGCCGATTGCCATCCAAAGGTAAAAGTATCGGCCTTCGACTCGAATACCCGTCGCATCGGCTGTCGTGGCGCTCATCCCGCTCTCCTTTTTTATGATGTTATCAGGAATCCATGCAGCCCCGCTGCGCCAAACGCGCAAAATAGCCGCGTGACCGTCCATCGAGGTTTCATCCTCCAAGCCACGTATCGCATCGTTGCCAGGCCTGGCGGCCTGCGCGTGCCCGTGATCCACTTATATGGCCGTCTCGAAGCTGGGGGTACCTTCCTCATCCGCGATGACCGCCAGCGGCCGCAATTCTACATACGCGCCGCCGACGCCGAGCGCGCACGCGAACTGCGCATTCCCGCGCCGCGGCCCGTCGACAAGCGGACTTTTGACGGCGCGGCGGTATGCGCCCTCGCCGAGGAAACGCCTTCGGATATTCCCGACGTGAGAAATCGCCTGGAAGCCGCCGGTATCGACACCTTCGAAGCCGATGTTCGATTCCCGGTCCGCTATCTCATCGACAGGGCCGTCAAAGGAAGCTGCGAAATCGACGGCGAAACCACGCAAGGCACGGGGATCAGCCTGATCTTCGATAATCCCATGCTGCGCGCCGCGACCGTCACCATCAACCCCACCGTGCTGTCCTTCGATATCGAGACTCACGGCAAAGCCGAGCGCCTGCTGGCGATTTCCCTCTATGCGCCCGGCATCGACGAGGTGCTGATCGTCGATGGCAGCGGCCGCCCCATGCCGGACAACGCAGTCCGCTGCATCGACGAATACGCCGCCTTGGACGCGTTCTGCAATCGCGTGCGGCAGCTAGATCCCGACGTCCTGACCGGATGGAACATCATCGATTTCGATCTCACCGTATTGCAGCGGATCGCCATGCGTGTCCGCCATGCCTTTTCACTGGGTCGGGAGACCGGCGCGATCCGCATTCGCAAGGCTGAAGGCTTCTTCGGCAGCGGTCAAGCCAATATACCGGGCCGGATCGTGCTCGACGGCATCGACTTGCTTCGAGGCGCTTTCGTGCGCATGGACGAATACTCGCTCGACGCCGTGGCGCGCGAAGTCCTCGGCGAGGGCAAGGCGGTCGCGGGCGATGTGCGCGACCGCATGGCCGAGATCACGCATAACTATCGCCATGACCTGCCGGCATTCGCGCTGTACGCGCGCACGGACGCCCGCCTGGCATTTCAGATCGTCGAAAAACTCAATCTCGTGCGGCTGGCGTTCGCGCGCAGTCAGCTGGCCGGAATGACCCCGGACAGGGTGTCCGCGAGCATCGCCTCGTTTGATTTTCTCTATCTCACCGAATTGACCAAGCGAGGCATCGTCGCACCGACGGTACGCTCCGGCGGCGCCGATGGCCATGCCGCTCAGCAGGGCGGGCACGTGCTCGAATCCGTCGCCGGCCTGCACGACAATGTCTGGGTATTCGATTTCACCAGTTTGTATCCCAGCATCATTCGCACCTTCAACATCGATCCCTTGTCCTATGTCGCGAGCCCCCTGCCGGACGCCGACCTGATCCGGACCCCCAACGGCGCGTTTCGGCGCGACCCCGCCATCTTGCCGGGAATCCTCGACGAGCTTTTTCCCCGGCGCGAAGCGGCAAAGGCCGCGGGCGACGGCGTCGCATCCAATGCCATCAAGATTCTGATGAACTCGTTCTACGGCGTGCTCGGTACGCCGGCCTGCCGCTTCTACAATCCCGCGCTCGCCAACTCGATCACGGGCATCGGACGCGAAATCCTGCTCTGGTCGAAGCAATGGTTCGAAGGCGCGGGCTATGAGGTGCTGTACGGCGATACCGACAGTCTCTTCGTCCGCTCCCGCCACACCGAGGCTGCCGATCGGGCTAGCGAACGCGGACACCAATTGGCCGCCGCGCTGAACGGCGATCTGGCCCGCCATATCGGCTCGCGCTGGCGCGTGCCGAGCCGCTTGGCGCTCAAGTTCGACAAGCTATATCTCAAGTTATTCCTGCCGCGGGTCCGCCACAGCAACCGCGGCGCCAGTAAACGCTATGCCGGCCTTCGCTACGGCGGCGGCGCCGACCGGCTCGAATTCATCGGCATGGAGGTGGTGCGCCGCGATTGGACTGCGCTCGCCAAGCGGGTGCAGCGCGAACTCTACGAACGGCTGTTCGCCGGGCAAAGCGTCGATGTCTATCTCGAGGACGTGGTGAAGCGGGTCAGAAACGGAGACCTGGACGAGGCACTCGTATACCGCAAGAATTTGCGCAAGGATGCCGTCGACTACACGGCGACGACGCCGCCGCATGTCGTCGCTGCCCGCCAGTCCATCCAGCCGCTGGGCCGATCGATCAGCTATGTCATCACCACGGCGGGCCCGGAACCCATCGACAATGTACGGCATCCGCTCGACCGCGAGCACTATGTGCAAAAACAGATGAGACCCGTTTCCGAGCCGGTGCTTGCGGCTCTCGGACTCAACTTCGAGCAGGTGATCGGGGATAGCCGTCAGATCGATCTGTATTCGCCTTAGCCGCACGCTGGGCATCGAGATTCGGGCGTCTAGGCGGCGAACGTCACCGGCTGACTGAACGGCAGGTCGATGGTGAAAATGCATCCGGACCCCGGCACATCGCGGACTCTCAGAACGCCATTGTTCGCCTCGACGCTGCGCCGACAGATGTCGAGCCCCAAACCCAGCCCCGACCTGTCTTCGCCGCTTTGAACGAATGGCAGTAACAGCTTCTCGGGGATGCCGCTAGGCAGCCCGCCGCAATGATCCTCCACTTCGATGAGAACCCGGGCTCCGGAGACTTGCGTATACAGGCGCACGTCGCTGTGGCGTTTCGTAAACTTGAACGCATTCTGCAGCAAGTTGCCGACCGCTGCCCCGAGCATTTCGGTATCTACATCTATCTCCAGATCCTGATCCGTCGGCGACACCGTAAACCGGCATTCCCGCGCCAGAGGATCAAACGAGGCCGTGGATGCGACTTCCGCCAGGAAATCGGCAACGCGAACGGCTTTGAGCCGCGCCGGCAGGCCTGCCGTCACTCTCACCTCGGCCAGTGAGCGATCGATGAGATTGCGCATTCCAACAAGGGCGCGGTCGAGCACCGCGCCAGTCGCACCGGACACACCGACATTGCCCGCTTTGATTGCCTTGACTGCGTAGCTCGCAACATGGAGATAGTTTCTCAGTTCGTGAGCCAAAGGCCCCAGCCTCGAGTTCAACGTCTGGAAGCCGTCTTCGACGGTGACCTCAGCTTGCCGATGCGCATACTCACTGACGGCACCGGCTATGGCGTTGTCCAGGCAGCGATTGAAGGTGCGAAATTCATCGACTGCGATTGGCGCGCCGGTTTCAACGGCAAGATTCGTGACTGCTTGGCAGACATCGCCATAATCTCGAACAACCTGTTCGAGTGAATATCCGCGCTCCAGCAGCTCGCGCCCGTGCAATGCGCCGATTGATTCAATATCGGAAACGGAAGGAAGCGGAATGTCCGCCCTCACGCGACCTCGTACCGGCTCAGAAGCTCGCTCCATGGTCAGCGTTTCAATGAGTTGATCGAGAAAGATCGGTACCCCATGGGCCAGCTCTTTGCCCGACAACTTTGATTCAGACCTGCCGGCGACCATAGCCCGGCACTGATCAATAAGGATCGCGCGGTTCGTTCTCAGAAATTCATGGAGCACCGCCTACCTTAGTTTCACGACCGTTCCGCGTCTGTGCGCTGGAACACACAGCTTCCTCGAACGGCCCAACCGCAGCGCCCCTACGTGGCTTTCAGCTGATCGTGATGATGACGAACAGTTTTGCCGAGCTTCCCGCGGCGGCCCAGCGTATTCACTTGATCGGACTGGTCGGCTTGGTACTCGCCGTCGCTTTGCTGATCGGGTTCTGGTACCTGCTGCCCCTGCAGGCGCGAGCGCATCTTCGACGCTCCCGCTACCACTCTCCGTAACCCCGCGCCATCGCGGCCGCGAAGATCGGGAGCAATATGAACAGCCCCAGTTCCATATGTAGATACCGGCGCACGGCGCGGATCGCTTCGTCGCCGGGACCACCCGGCGCCCGGCGCCAGCGAATGAATGCAATGGTGGGCGGCACCGACAGCACTCCAATGGCGGCGAAGGTTCCGATCTTGGCCCAGAAGAAGGCGTTATGCGAATAGTAGGCCCAGCCCTTGGCGGCGAAAATCGCACGGCAAAGGCCGATGATCACCACGGCACCTGCGCCGCCGCCATACCATGCGTCGATGGACGCCAATCGCGCGACGGTCGTCGCGCTGATGCCGGGACGGACTACCCAGAATTCTGTGAACACGACGCCGAAAATAATGAAAATGAGCAGGTGATGGCCGATGGCAAGAATGAGATCGAGCATCGCGTATGCCTTAAGATTATTTCCAGGTAATCGGCATAATCGATTGATTACACTTATTAGAATACTGCGGCAGCCGCGGATGCCGCAAATTCGATCGCCGGTTTCTTCGCTTCATCCTCGCCGCCTTCCGACGGTGGATCATCGGGCTTGGAGGGTTTGCGATCGGGCGATTGCGGGGTTGGATGTTCCATGACGGGATACTAACGTAGCTCATGTCGCCCGTGACCGCTTTGTCCTTCACTCCGTTGGCGGGCAGAGCCATGGTTCCGCGTCGTTGACTTACGTGTTCGGCCGGCGGAGCATCCGCTGTTTCCATGCTTGGCGGGAAGCGAATGCGTCCGTACGTGATCTGTCACATGTGCACGACGATCGACGGGAAAATCCTCGTCGATCGATGGGGCTCTTTGCCCTCGGGACAAAGCGGCGGCTCGTTATTCGAGAAAACCGCCGCAAGCTTTGGAGTCCAATCCTGGCTGGTCGGAACTCATACGATGAAGGAGTTCGCCGCGAAGAGCCGCCGGCTTAAACGTGTCAAACAGACTGTGCCGCCCGGGGATTACCTGGCGGATCCCAACGCGAGGCGATTTGCGATCGGTGCGGACGCAAAGGGAGTTCTGCGCTTTTCAAAGAACACGATCGGGGGCGATCATGTCGTGCTCCTGGTAACCAGACAGGTAAGCAACGACTATCTCGCCCATCTTCGCTCCGCCAAGGTGTCATACCTGCTCTGCGGCCGAAATCGATTGAATCTAGGGTCGGCGCTCATGAAGATTCGCTCGAGCTTGAGAATACGGCGGCTCATGCTGGAGGGCGGAGGCATGTTCAATGGCGCCATGTTGAAGGCCGGCCTGATCGACGAGATCAGCCAAGTCATAGTTCCGGTTGTGGACGGCGGCCCGGACGTCACTTCTGTGTTCGAAATTCCAGGTCCGAGAACTCAAACGGCCGCGGCCAAATTGAAAGTGATCAAGCACCGCGTTTTGACGGGCGGAATCCATTGGTTTCGCTATCGAGTGGAAATGCGGACGGCCGCACGACGGCCTTAAGCGGCTTGCACCGTCGTTTACTCGAACGATCGATCAAGGTTAGACGCAGGTCCACCTACGTCCGGTGCTCAACGGCCAAGATAGCGGCGCAGCACGTTGGCGGTGACTCGCTCGACCATTGCGTCCCGCCGTAGCCGCGCCGCCACCCATTCGCAGCTCCCCGCATGGAACACTTCGCCGCGGCCGCGAGGAAAATGCACGATCATGCCGGCGCCGCGCTTGACCCGCTCGACGCCCGCATCGCTGTCGTCTCCGATCCGAATCTCCGCCACGAATTTCGCATCGTCGTCGGAGAGGAACCGATCGTCGAAGGCGAGGTCGGTCGGCTCCTCTTTCAAAGACGACAGGCCGAGCGCGAGGATGCTGAGGCCGGCCGGTGCCCCGCTCGTCGCGCTGGGCTCCGGCAGGCCGTCGCGGATGAGGTAGTCGAGTCCGTCGACTTCGTATCCGAACGCATGACCGTCCGCGCCGAGCAGATCTCCGTAGTACAGACCGGTCCCGTCGAACGCCCAATGTTCAGGCCGGTAGACGGGGAAGCCCCGGACGCCCCGCGGAGCGCAGCCACCCCAGCCCGCGTAGAGCCCATTGGTCGCGTTGAGACCGAAGGTCAAGGCGCCCGGCCTCCCCGTCTCGCAGGCTTCCCACGATCCGGACGTGCGCGAGGGGTCGAGTGAGCGGTACACCGGATCCTCCGCGCGTGCGCGGTACTTGTAGCAAACCTGTGATTTTCCGCCGCGTTCCAAGCGCGTTTGCCACATGAAATTTCCCGCGAACCGTGCGGCGCGTCCGCCGCGCTCGACGTAAGCGTCGACGGCGTCGCGCATTTCCCACGTCCAGTATTCGTCGTGCCCCACGAAGGCGACGCAATCGTAGCCGTCGAGAATTTCCGGGTTGAACTGAAGCTCGTGTTGACTCGCCAGATCGACGGCAAAGCCCGTTCGCTCGGCCCACTGCAGGAAGTGCCGGTCGTAGCTCGCCCAGCCCGATGAGCTGTACTTGTTGGAATAGCCGTTGGCGAACGCCCATTCCAGGTGAGGGTAGCGCGGCGCGGTGGCGGGCGGGCTTGAGATCTCGAGCGGAACCCGCGGTGCGCTTTCGGGCAGCACCACGAAGCCGCGGCACCAGGGGCGCTCGACGCTGACCGACGTCGCGTATTGGTTGCGCTTCGGTCCGGTGATTCCCTGGTAATGATTCGAGCCGCCCCAGGTGTTGTAAGCGGTCCACGTTCCCGTCGCCGCCACTTGCAGGATGCGATTTGGCTTTCGGCCGGCGAGAGGCCGGACGATGAAGAGGTGATGGGCGTGAATCGGTGCGCCGCCGCGGCCCTCCGCCGTCAACGTGACACGGTAGGCGCCCGAGGGCCAATCGTCCTCGATCCGAAACTCCAGAGAGGCTTCCCAGCCGCATCCCAGGACCGAGCATTGTTCGGGAGTGTCCTGCCGGCGCGCACCGGCAACCGCGCGCTCCAGCACCGGTAATGCGGTTGCCCCATCGCGCACTATCGAGAGCCGATACCGGTCTGCGGTCGAACTCACGTGCAGGCGCACGGTGCCGCCCGGTGGATAGGAAAAGGCATCGGAATAGCACCAGATCTCGCCCCGCGCGCCGTGCATGCCGGGACGTTCATAGCGATGTCCGAAGACGGCTTCGCGGCGTTGCTCCGGAGTCAGACCGAAATCAGGAAAGTGGGTGCTCATCTTTTTTTGTGACTATACTGCTCGCCGATGATCGAGGCCAATGCTTTCCAGTCATGAGTTCTCCCGTACCGCAAAGCCGGGAGCGACCGGCACAGATCGAAAAGCATACGATCTATCAGATCCCGCTCGACCAGCGGCACGGCAAGGCGCGCCACCTGTTCACGCTCTGGCTTGGCGCCAACATCAACGTGCTGACCGTCGTCACGGGTGCGCTGGCCACGACGCTGTTCGGCCAGTCATTCCTGGCGGGCAGCATTGCCATCGTCGTCGGGAATCTCGTCGGCACCATTTTCATGGCACTGCATGCCGCACAGGGACCGCGGCTCGGCGTGCCGCAGATGGTGCAAAGCCGGGGGCAGTTCGGAGCACGGGGAGCCGCGTTCGTCGTGGCGCTCGTCGTGTTCATGTACACGGGGTATGCCGCAACCGCCTTGGTGACCGGAGGGCAATCGTTGCACGCCATTTTGCCCGCCGTGGGCGAACCGTGGTGCATCGGAGCGATCGGCCTCATTAGTCTGTGCGCGGCGATCTTTGGACATGATCTGATCCATGTCTGCACCCGTTTGATGACCTATGTTGCCGGCGGCGCCGTGCTGCTGTGCTACGTGTGCGTCCTGTTCATCCATCCGTTGCCCGGGACCTATTTCACCCAGGGCGGCTTCTCGCCTGTCGGCTTCTTCGGCATGATCTCCATCGGCGCCTTCTGGCAGCTCGGATACGCACCCTACGTTTCCGACTATTCGCGCTATTTGCCGCCCGATACCGGCCCGCGCCAGGCGTTCTGGTCCTGCTACTGGGGCTCGGTCATCGGCGCGGTCGTGCCCATGATCCTGGGCGCGCTGATCGGGCCGGCCGTCGTCGGCGGCGATGTGGTCGAAGCGATTTCACGGCTCACGGGACGCGCGAGCACGGTGATCGTGCTGCTGTTCGCGCCCGGCGTCGCGGTCGCGGGCGCCATCTGCCTTTACGGCGGCGCCCTGGCGGTAATCACGTTCATACAAACCTTCGCAACGGATTGGCGGGCGAGTTCGCGGGCACGGGTGCTGATCGCCACCGTCATCTTCATCGCCGCGCTGCTCGTCGGTCTGGTCGGCGCCACGAATTTCCTGCCGCTGTATGGACGCTTCAACGAGATTCTGCTCTATGTCATGGTGCCGTGGACCGCGGTGAACCTGGTGGACTATTACTTGATCCGCCATGGCGACTACGACGTGCCGTCGTTCTTTGCGGCCGATGGCGGCATCTATGGCAGGTACAACGTCGCGGCCCTGGCCTGTTACATGCTGGGAATTCTGGTGCAAGTCCCCTTCATCGCCAGCAATGTCTATACCGGCCCGATTGCCCGGGCGATGGGCGGCATCGATTTTTCCTGGATTGTGGGCGTCATCGTCGTGAGTGCGATGTATTATTTTGCCGTCCGTTCTCGTCCCGTGGCCGCCCTCGCAGCCAATTGATGTTGAAGCGGACTCATCGGATGTGCGTCTGCGACTGCTCTCGCATGTATTGCGGCAAATAATAAAAAGAGGCGATCGCCTTGCCCGTCGAGCTCGATCCCTTCCAGCCGGCGAAGGCCTGATAGCCGGGCCAAGCTCCGGTGGTCGCACCCAGCGAGCGGTTGGCGTAGGTCACCCCCGCCTCGATATTCTCGAAGAACCAGTCGATCTCGTCGGCTGCTCCGTAGAAACCGGCCGACAGTCCAAATTCCGAGGTGTTCGCGAGCAGCATGGCGTGGTCTCGATCGCGAACCCGCCGCAACATCACGATGGGACAGAACATCTCCTGGTTCCAGAGCGGGTGTTCGCCCGGCGACTCAGCCAACGTCGGAGCGCAGTAGTAGCCGTGCTCGAGCTCACCCGCACGCAGGTGTTCTCCGCCCATCAGTATGCGGCTGCCGCCGCCGCCCAGCAAGCGGCAGCAATCCGCGTACCGGTCGTATGCCGCCTTCGTTGCAACGGGTCCGAGCCAGGTTTTCTCTCCCGTGGGATCGCCGATGGTCAGGACTTTCATTTTCGCCGTGACAGAGGCAATCAGCGCGTCGGCCACGGCATCGTCGACATAGAGGCGGGACAGAGCCGAACATTTCTGCCCCTGCATGCCGAAGGACGACCGGACGATGCCGGTTGCCGCGCTGTCGAGATCGGCCCGGTGCGTAACGATGGCTGAATTCTTGCCGCCCATCTCGGCGATAACGGGCAGGAAGCGCCGCTTCGCAGTCTGCGCCGCCGTGATTCGCAATCCGACGGCGTGCGAACCGGTGAACGTGATGCCGCCGGTCAGCGCATGCTGGATGAGCAGCTCGCCGGCTTCCGCTCCCGTGCCGTTCAGATAATTGAAGACTCCCGCGGGAAAGCCGGAGTCTCGCAGGCATTCGGCAAGCATGCGTCCCGCCCAGGGTGTTTCCTCGGCACCCTTCAAGACGACCGTATTGCCCGCCGCCAGCGCGGCCGCCACCGGTCCCGCCGCCAGTGCAAATGGGAAATTGAAGGGGGCGATGACCACCCACACCCCGTAAGGTTTGAGGACGCTCCGATTGTGGCTCGGGTTGCCCGCGATGGGATCATCCGCAAGCGCCCGAACGAATCCGGCACCCTCCTCCATTTGGTCGGCATAGATCTTGAAAAAATCGGCCGCCTCCTGGATTTCGCCCAGCGCTTCCATTCGATTCTTGCCGACTTCCAACGCCGTCGCGGCGGCAATGTCGTAGACACGCTCCTCGATCAGCCGGGCCGCCTTGCGCATCAGCGCGACCCGGCCGCTCCAGTGGGTGGAACGCCAGCTCTTGAATGCATCGGATGCCGCCCGCATGGCTCTGTCCACCTCGGCGGCCCCGGCGATTTGAAACTCTCCCAGGATCCTTCGTCGATCGATGGGGCTGCGTTTGAGGGATTTTCGATCCGTGAAGACATCGCATCCGCCGATGAACAGAGCATGCTCGCGGCCCTCCGCCTCGCCGACCCGAACCAACGCGCGGTCGAACAGTTCATGCAGCTCGGGAGGAGCGGCGAACATGGTGGAGTAGGTCAGCTGGAATCCGGGCATCGAAACATCCCCTCAAAAGGTCCGCCGGAGCACCCGGCGCGCCCATTATGAAGCACCTGCCGGGTTTTCGAGCGATCGGAAGGCGGGGCTTGCGCTTACGTTCTGCGGCCTGGGATGTTGGGCACCTTGGTACAGCTGCATACCGAAACATTGCGTCGAACGCCTTCACTCATATAGGTCGTAATGAGGTCGAGTACGGCTTCAGAAACGCTCCGGGCGCGAACCAGCCGGAGTGCATCCCCACCGGCTCCGCACGCCGAGCAGGTGAGCGTATGCAGCATCGTGACCGGCGGAGTGTGCCTGATTTCAGCGTGGAACTTCTGTAACACCTGCCGCCCTCCTTTAACCCCATGTCGTCGTCCGAGCCTACAATATCGGGACAATATGTATAAACTGTCGCCAAGTCCGGACAGGGGATCCGGTAATTTAGGTCGCGGCCACGCTCGGCATCATGTCCAGCGAGCGGCCTCAGGGAGCCGCACGATAAACCACCTTGCCGCCCAGCATGGTCCAGAGCACCGCCGCATCTTTCATCTCGTCCGCGGGTATCGAAAGCACGTCCCGGTCGATGAGAACGAGATCAGCGAGCTTTCCCGGAGCAAGCGAACCGATCCGGTCCAGCTGATCCAGGACCTGGGCGGAGTTGCGGGTATAGGCGTATAGCATGGCGATGCGCGGCATGCGCTGCGCCGGGTTCAACACGCCTTGGGGCCCGCTGCGTGTTTCCGCCTGGTAGATTGCGCCGAAAGGATTGGCCGTGCTGACCGGCCAATCGCTGGCCCCGGCGATGACGGCGCCGCTGTCGAGCAGCGAACGCGCCGGGTACATCCAGCGGTAGATTTCCGGATCGATATATGGCTTCACCTGCTCATTGGTGCTGGGGTCGGCTACCGCCCACAAGAGCTGCAAGGCGGCGATGACCCGAAGCTGCGCGAATCGGGGAATGTCCTGCGAATCGACGAATTGGGCATGGGTCAGCGTGAAGGGCCGTGTGCCGTTCGGATTCGCCTTGCGAGCGGCTTCGAACGCGTCCAAGGAGTCCTTGACCGCCAGATCGCCGATGGCATGTACGTGGACGGTCAACCCGCGCCGATCGGCTTCGGTAACCAAGGCGTTCATTTTCGCGGGCGTGAACAATGGAGGCGTAGATTGTCCCGTGTTGAGGTAGGGCTTGGTGAGCGCCGCGGTCTGCGAGGGAATTTCAACGACCCCGTCGGCGAACACCTTGAGCCCGGGCAGCCTCAGATTCGGAATGTCCCGATATCGCGCCTGCAACGCCTGGACTACATCGATCTGCTGAAATCCTAGGTCAGGCTGAATCACCGGATAGGCTGCCACGTGGGCCGTCAACTCGCCGCGCCGGCCGAGCTCCTCGTAGACCGGCAGAAAGCCCGGATCCTTCAGGCTCGCCGGGACGGATCCGCCCACGACACCGCTCGCCGCTGCATCCAGCCAGCCGGTGATGCCCATGGAATTCATGTAATGAACCGCCGCCCTGCCCGCGGCCAGCATGGTCTCCGCCGACGGTGATGGCAGACTCTGATCCACGCGGTTCTTGCCGGCATCGACCACAAAACCGGTCGGATTGAACGCGGCATCAGATCCATAATAATGCCGTTCAGCGGGCGTGAGATTGCGCAGGAATTTCGGCGTGATACCGGCGCGAAGCCGCGCGGGCAAATTGGCCCACGCGGTGTGACCATCGGTGCCGAAAAGCACGATGGGTTGTTTTGCGAAGGCGCCGGTGCTCAAAGCGGCGTCAAGTTCCGCTGCATGCGCCCAAAAACCAATGTCCAGGTCGTAAATCACCAGGACGTCGCCGAGACGGCTCGCCTTCTTCTGCGATTGCTCGGCGACGAATCGGACCAGGTCCGGAATGGAATCCCGTGTATCCGAATATCGAGCCTGGATCAGCGTCAATCCGCCGGCGATCGGATGGGCATGCGCATCGATCATCCCGGGCATGAGGAATTTACCCTTAAGATCGACCCGTTGCGCCGAAGGGCCGGCAACCCGTTCGACGTCCGGCAGCGCGCCCACCGCGATGATTTCGTCCCCACGGATGGCCAGCGCCTCGGCGTAGGGGTGCTCATATTCGGCGGTAAAAATCTGCGCGTCGTAGAGCACAGTGACCGAAGCTGCGTCCGGGGCCCCCGACCCGCCCTCCGCAAATACGGGCGGCCAACCTACTGCCAGCAGCCCGGAGACAATGATCAAGCGCAAGGCAACAGTTCGGATCGCACACGGCATGTGAGTATTCATCGAAGGTGGTGGATGACGGCGCCAGCGTATCGTGAAACGCGAGCGGCCGTAAACTTTCGTGCCGGCAACCGCCTTCCCTGCCGCGTGCAGCACTTCAGCGGCGCGACAGGACCTTGCGGAACTCGGCGCTCCTCAGCATTGAGCTCACGGTGTTGACGACGGCGTCGGACAGCACCTCGTAGTAGTTCTCGATCTTGTAAGACCGACCGAAGCGCGTCGCCTCGCCTGAGGCAAGCCCCTTCCAAATCGTGTTGCCGTCGCGGTCCACCACGGTTAGCTGCACCTCGACCTGGGAGTTGTAGGTCGAGGTCTCCCTGGCAAAGAATTGCCTGACCTCGCCCTTGATCGTCACCGCGGCGTCATCGTCAACGGTCTTAAGTCCCGCCCGATCGAACAGCTGGCGCATGTGGCTGCTGACAAATGCTCCCACGTCGTCGGTGGTGGTGACCGGCTTCGGTGCGTCATCCTCGAGGTTCTCGCCGACCTTCTCCTTGTCATTTCGAACATCCTGAAAAACCTCGAATCGGATCGTCGTCGCATCCATGTCCGTGGTGCCCGATGCGAGCTCCGACGTCGGCCTCCATTGCAGGGGCATGTGAGTCAAAAGGACGGTCTTCGCTTGGCCATCCAGCGCCACGAAAACCAGCATGAGGGCAAGTAGAGCGCGCATAAGCAGTTATTCCTCCCGGTGTCCGAACCGGCCAATGCAATGATATCGGGTAGTTGCCCGAGTTCAATCCCCAACCTAAGGGCAATCGCGTGTATTGCAGAATGCGCTACATCATAATAATATTCCAATTCCAGAAGATTGACGGTATTCCCCGATGCGAAGCCCCGCAAAAAAGAAAGAATATCCCCTGTCGATGCGCTTGCCCGAACAGGACATCGCGATCATCGATCGCGCCGCTGATTTGCGTGGCCATTCACGGACTGAATTTGTAAGAGAGGCTGCGGTACGCGCAGCCGAGGCGGTACTGATGGAAAACACCCTGCTGCGTATGAGTCCGCAGGGCTTCGATCGCTTCCTGACTGTCATTTCGGCGCCGGCGAAGCCGGTTCCTGCGATGGTAAAACTATTCAAGCGCAAGTCACCGTGGGAGATGCGCAGCAAACGACCTTAGGTTCGACCGGTGGCGCTATCCCCTCCCGAACTGTTGACTGCCGATCACGTCGTGTCGCAATTCGCCTGCGGGAAGCCGGCACTCGATCTGTGGCTCAAAACGCGCGCGCTTTCGAACCGGAAAAAAGACTTCACCGTCGTCATGGTTATCCATGATGGCGGCCGCGTAGTGGGTTACTACGGTCTTGCGCCGACTGCCGTCGCACCGACGGGCATACCACGGTCCATTCGCACCGGACAGCCACCAAACCCGGTTCCGTGCCTTTTGCTTGGCCAACTAGCAACGGATCGCGATTGGATCGGCAAGGGCATCGGGACGGGACTTTTGCGGCACGCGCTCATGCGCTCGGTGGCAGGTGCCAATTTGGTGGGCGGCCGCGCATTGCAGGTGAACGCGCTGGACGAAGAGGCGGCGCTTTTCTGGCAAAAGCAGGGCTTCGTCGCATCAGTCGACAACCCATTTATTCTCCACCGCTCCATGTCCGATATTGCCGCGTCCCTGAGTAAAGCCGGAGCCAAATCACCCTTCGAATAGACCCACGTCCGAGCGTGTGGTCGAGCTTATCGAGCAGCGCCAGGCCCAACTCTGGTCGACCGACGGCCTGCCGGGGCACCCAGTTCGACGGATCCGGTCCGAGCAAGCGCAGCGCGTTGCGCGACGCCGCGTCCAGTGCGGCTTCATCCGCCATTGGCGGAAGCAGCGGGATTGGCGCTCTCCCTCTGGAATGCCTGCGCCCAGCCCTGGAAAGGGTCGATGTCCCGCCAATCCTGGTGCGCGGCAATGACCTTGTTGGTCGAACGGATCGTTCTGCAATTCAAGTCGTCCGGCTGCTCGAGCCCCCATGGTCGACCGCCCGACTCATCCTGCGGCAGCGGCAGATATGGGTGATACAAGAACTGCGAAGTCCACTCGTCATAGGGGCGCACGGCGATAGAGATGATCGAATAGCGGTCGGGACCGGTGGCGCATTCGCGCTGTTCCGTCGGCACGTAAATCACGGTGCCGTCCGCTGCGAAGCGCCAGCAATTGCGGCATACTGACCGGCGAGCCCACTATGAGTTGCACGAGTGCCTGCGCTGATCTGACACCAGGACTTGTAATTCGAACACAGCCGCGAATGGTCATGGCAAAGGCAATTGTTGAATTCGCAACGCGCTACGATCCTCGATGGTTTCACACGGACGTTGAGCGCGCGCGCAATGGCTTGGTCTTCGTCGGCGACGTCTTTCTCATCCTCACGAGCCGGGCCACGGGGGATTCGTCCTCTGCAAGCAAAACCATGACCGCAGTGCCCTGCTCTCAATCCCCTCTCTTGACAACAAATCGACGCCGGGAGCCAAAACCATGACTGACGACACTGCCTATACACCACCCAAGGTATGGACCTGGAACAAGGAGAACGGGGGACAGTTCGCCAACATCAACCGCCCGGTGGCCGGGCCGACGCACGATAGGGATCTGCCTGTGGGGCGCCACCCGCTGCAGCTCTATTCATTGGCCACGCCCAACGGCGTGAAGGTGACGGTGATGCTGGAGGAACTGCTGGCACGGGGTCACGCGGGGGCGGAGTACGACGCCTGGCTCATCAACATTCGCGAGGGCGATCAGTTCGGTTCGGGTTTCGTGGGCGTAAATCCGAACTCCAAGATTCCGGCGCTGGTGGACCGCAGCGGCCAGACCCCCATCCGTGTCTTCGAGTCCGGCGCGATATTGATCCATTTGGCGGAGAAGTTCGGCGCCTTTCTGCCTGTGGAGCCCGCGCCTCGGGCGGAGTGTTTGTCGTGGCTGATGTGGCAAATGGGCTCGGCACCTTACCTTGGCGGCGGCTTCGGCCACTTCTATGCGTATGCGCCGACCAAGATTGAATACGCCATCGACCGTTTCGCCATGGAGGTGAAGCGGCAGATGGACGTGCTGGACCGGCGCCTGGCCGAAAGCGAGTACCTGGGCGGAACGCAGTACACCATCGCCGACATGGCGGTCTGGCCCTGGTACGGCGCGCTCGCCAAGGGTCTGGTTTACGAGGCCGGCGAGTTCCTTCAGGTGGCCGATTACAAGAACGTGCAGCGCTGGACCGATGCGATTGCCGAGCGACCAGCGGTGCAGCGCGGGCGGATGGTGAACCGCATCTTTGGCGACCCGGCGAGCCAGCTGCGCGAGCGACACGAGGCGAGCGACTTCGACACCAAGACGCTGGACAAGGTCGCCGCGGATGGGTGAGGCTCGGTTCCTGAAGTACGCATCTCTCGTTTTTATGTTGCGATAAATGGCAGCGCCTTGAGCACAGCCCCGATGGAATGCCCTTCTTTTACGACTTCCACTTCATCGCCGACATGGCAGTGCGTCGAGATCAGCGCGAAACCGATATTCCTTTGTAATCGGTATGACCAAACGCAGTTGGTCATTTGCCCTGCCTCGTGTCCGCCCTTTCGAATCGAATGCCAGCGAAAGCCCAGGGCGGTTGGCTCATCACCGTCGAGCATCACGCCGATCTGATGACGCCGGGGTCCTGCCGCATGGATGCGGCGCAGGGCCTCGATGCCTATCACATCGTCGGATACTTGGAGGTCTACGTATTTGTCCATCCGCACTTCAAAGGGATTGGTTGCCTCATCGGTATCACCCCCATAGGACAATAGGCCGCTTTCCACACGCTCACAAAAATTAGGATTGCCGGGCCCAATATTCCAACGCGCGCCCGCCTCCTTGACGATGTTCCAAAGCTTCGTCCCCTGGGTCCCATCCTTGAGATAAAGTTCGAAGCCGCCCTGTTTCGACCAGCCGGATCGCGCCACCATGACGGGAATCCCGCCGATGGTTGTGTCTGGAACCAGAAATATTTCAGGGATCGAACCCAATCCCCAAATATCGACGCAACCACGTCTTCCGCCTTCGGTCCTTGCACCGCCAAGGGCGATACATCGGGCTCGCTGACCTCGACGTTGAGACCGCGCTCGGCGGCGATTGCGCGCGCCCAGAACCAAATATTTGAATCAGCGATCGAGAGCCAGTAACGATCCTGCTCGAGCTTCAACAGGATCGGGTCATTCATGAGAATTCCGGCGTGATTGCATAGCGGCACGTATTTTCCTTGGCCCACCTTGCAACCGCTCAGATCGCGCGGACTTAGGATCTGCGCGAGCCTGCCCGCATCCGGACCCCGCAATTGCACCTGGCGTTCACAAGCCACATCCCACTGGGACACACCGTTCAATAGCCGCCAGTACTCCTCTTCCGGATGCCCGAAACTCGTGGGCATCAGCATATGGTTGTAGGTGGTAAATGCCGTCACGCCCTCTTTTAGCGTCGCCTCGTAGAACGGTGATGGACGCAGCCGCGCGGAGGGAGTGATGCCGAACATGTTATCGATACCTCTGTGAGTGACAACTTGCGGGGCCGGTGAGCGAGGACGTGGAGCACGCGCTGCCGATGGAGTCCTATGCACCGTGCGGGCGCCGCCGGCCCACTGCCAGATGATTGGCGATGGCCTCGACCACCTCATAGGGCCGCTCCGCCATGAGCATATGCCCGGCGCCGCCCAGAGCAACCAGCGCAGCGCCGGGAATAATTGCCGCCAACGCGCGTCCGCCCTTGAGCGGTGTCATCAGGTCGCGCTCGCCGCAGATCAGCAGGGTCGGCGCGACGACCTTCGCGGCGGCGACAGCGCCTTCGCGGTACTCGTTACAGGCGGCGAGGTCGTTATGCAGGATCCCCGGCCCCGCTCGCTCCAGCGTGCGCTCGCCGGCGCCCAGCATCCACACGCCCGGCGCGCGATTGCCGCCGAGTCCGGCGGCGAAGCCGAAACCCCAGAGGTTGACCATGTCGATCGCAGCGTGGTCGTTGGCGGCCGCCGCCGCAAGCAACTCCGGATGCACGGGCATCGCGGCCGCAGCGCCGATCAATACCGTGCTCTGCACGCGTTCGGGGTATCGGCCGGCAACGTCGAGCGCGATCAATGACCCCATTGAGTGCCCGATCAGCGTCGCGCGCTCGGCACGGGCGGCGACAGTGAGTGTCGCAATCCACTTCGATAAGGCACCGACGCTCCGCAGCGGCGGTCCTTTAGAGCGGCCATGGCCGGGCAGGTCGAGCGCCAACACATTCCAACCATGGAATGCGAGCCAGCGGCTTTGCATGGCCCACACGGTGTGATCGAGTCCGGCGCCGTGCACGAACAACGCGAGCGGTCTGCCGGGAACATGCGGGCGGCCGCCGTTTGAGGCGAAGACAGATTGCCCGTCGATCCGAAACTGCATGGCGGTACCCGTTAGCCCTTCGAAGAGGCGCGCAAGGCTTGACCGATGTCCGCCAAGATATCGTCGATGGACTCGATTCCCACCGACAACCGCACCATGTCCTCGCCGATTCCGGCCTCAGCTAGCTGCGCAGGACTCATCTGTTGATGGGTCGTGCTGGCGGGATGGATCACCAGCGTCCTCGCATCCCCGACGTTCGCCAGATGGCTGGCCAGCTTTAGTGCTTCGATGAACTTCGCGCCCGCCGCGCGGCCGCCACGGACACCGAAACTGACCACGGAGCCCGCGCCGCGCGGGAGCAGGCGCCTCGCCAACTCGTAGTCCGGGTGGTCGGTCAAACTGGGGTGCAGCACCCATGCCACGGCGTCACTTCGCCGCAGGAAGTCGAGCACGGCAGTGGTATTCTGCACATGCCGCTCGACGCGCAAGCTCAGGGTCTCGACGCCCTGTAGCAGGTGAAAAGCATTCATGGGGGAGAGACAGGCTCCGAATTGACGCAAGCCCTCGGTGCGGGCACGCATGACAAACGCTGCCGGCCCGAACTGCTCGGAAAAGCAAATGCCTTGATAGGCGGCCACCGGCTCCGCCAGGGTCGGATACTTCCCCGATGACTCCCAATCGAATCGCCCGCCATCGATCAGCGCCCCGCCGATGGCGATGCCGTGCCCGCCGATCCATTTGGTCAGCGAATGCACGACGATATCGGCACCCAGATCCAGCGGACGGCAAAGGTAGGGGGTGGCGAGGGTACTATCGATCAAAAGCGGGACGTCGGCTTCATGCGCGATCTCTGCGATGGAGGGAATGTCCAGAACCTCGAGGCCGGGATTGCCAATGGTCTCGCCTATTACGAGTCGTGTATTGGCTTGCAGGGCCGACCGAAACCCCGCGATGTCACGAGGCTTGACAAACGTGGTCGTAATACCGAATCGAGGCAGCGTATGTGACAGGAGATTCACGGTGCCGCCATACAGCGATGCCGAGGCGACGATGTGGTCTCCGGCGCCCAGTAACGTCGCAATTCCAATGTGCATTGCGGCCATGCCGCTTGCCGTACACACGGCTCCCACTCCGCCTTCGAGGGCGGCAAGGCGCTCCTCGAGCACGCTGACCGTCGGGTTCGAGATTCGACTGTAAACGTATCCGGGGCGCTCGAGATTGAAGAGCGACGCCGCCTGGTCCGTATCGTCGAAGACATACGAAGCGGTCTGGTAGATCGGCACAGCGCGGGCGCCGGTCGACTTGTCCGCGTGCTGCCCGGCATGCAAACTTAGTGTGTCGAATCCAGGGGGTCGCGGTGCAGCCATGATCAGATCCAAGGGTTTGCGTCAGTCTTTGTTGCCGATCGCGGCGTGGCTATTTTAGCACGCGAATTGCGACCGGGCGTTCCCGGTCGAATGTCGGGGCCCGTACATTTCATCGCATGATCAGCGAAATCCGCCAGCGGATGTCCAGGCGAATCCGCGTGAATGGAGTGCGAGCGTGAACGTTGAGGATGCTGGAGATTTTTTCTCGGAGGAGCATAGCCGAGTCGCCGCCACCGACATCGATCTCCTGGTCACCAATGAGCTGCCCTTTGGCCGATGGATTGCGGCCGATGCAGGATTCGATCGTCAGGTCGCACAGGCGAGCATTGACATTCATCGAGCCGGTGTGGAGTCATTCCGGAAACTGGATATTCCCGCAGTCTTGTCATCCTGGCCCGTCTGGGGTGACAAACGCTTGGCAAGCGAAGGATTTGAGCTCGTCCGCACGGTATCAATAGCCGGAGGACGGCACAGCGGATGCGCCGGGTTCAACCAGGTCGGCGTAGTATCGCCGTGCAACGTCCGGATGGGAGCGCAGGCGGCCCTTCAGGTAATTCTGTCCGACGTTGCGAAAGAGCGGGTTATTCGGATCACGCTCCGGGCCGCGCGCCTGCGCAGCGAGATCAGGCGGCAACGATAACAGCGGCACGGTGGCGTCCAGCCGCGCTCCCAGAAAGAAGGCGGCTGAAATTCGCTCCCGGCCTGCCGGCGGTGTGATCACCCGATGCAGCGTGGCACGCAAATAGCCGTCAGAAGCGAGTTCCAATATCTCCCCGATGTTGACGACCAAGGTTCCCGCCCGCGGCGCCACATCGACCCAGCCTTGCGCTGTCTCCACCTGCAACCCACCCTGATCATCTTGAAGCAGCAGCGACAGCAGGCCGGAATCCTTGTGTGCACCGACCCCCTGGTCGCTTGCCGTGAGATCGCGTCCCGGATAACGGATCAGCTTGACCAGCACATGCGGGTCATTTCGATACAGGGGTTCGAACGCATCGTCTCTCTGCCCGAGCGACAATGCAAAGGCGTGCAGCAACCGCGCGAGAACCCGAGTGGCCGCCGCCTGCCAACTCAGCACCGCCGGGCGCAGCTCCGGCAGTGCCGCCGGCCATTGATTCGGTCCCTGCAGCCGGGTCCATGCGGGCGCATCCGGCAAGCGGGCAAGCATCGGCTGCTCGGCGCCGATGTCGATTTGTTCACGCCAGTCTTGCCGCCCGCGCGTGCGCTCCCGGGCAATCCGCGTATAACCGCGAAAATGCGGCGACTTCACCATCTCCACTGCCAACTTGTCGGCCTCGGGCAAGGCAAAAAAATGCTTTGCGCAATTCATCAGACCGTCGAGCAACGCCGGCTCAATTTCATGGCCGGTGATATAAAAAAATCCCGCCTGTCGGGCGGCATCCCGCAGCTCCGAGAGAAACCCGGTTCGTTCTTTTATCTCGGCGGCGTCGAAACGGCCGAGATCGAGCAGTGGGATGGTGTTTTCGTAGTAAAGATCATTCATCCCTGTATGGATAGCTGAGTCGCTGCAATTCCACAACCGGTATCACTCAAAATGCCGGCCAAGATACCAACCGGTCTTGGACACACGCATTGCGCAATGCGGCAGTCAGTGATTGCATCGGCGCGAGACCGCGCCTGACGGCGGGCGATGACCCATTGGAAACACTCAAGGCAACTTGCGACGGAATATCCGGCTGTAAACGTAGACCCGAGCGTCCTTTAGGCTCGGACCTCGGCCATAGGTCTTGTACAAACCCTCGAACCGGATCATCGGCTCTCTGCTGCCCGCACCACCGCTGCCGAGGCGGCGGCCTCGACAACGCCAACCAGAACTCGCACAAATCAAGCACCTGATTGAAACTGACTGACCTAGTTCTCGCGGGCCGCTTGTGCCCCAGGCGCCCACGCACATGGGTTCTCGCTCGCCAAGAACGAGTTGATCCAATCTGCCGTCTCACTCGGACGCTCGAGAAACAAATAATGCCCCGTGCGCTCGAGCTCGAGAGTTCGGCCGCACGCGATCTGAAGCCGAAAACGCGCCTTTTCGAGCTCCTTCCACGGCACATAGACAGCCCGCGAAAAGGCGTCCCCCGCCGCCCGCAGCGCCGTCGATGCATCGGGGGGCACCTGATCCCCCGTCGTCGCGTCAGAATAGATTGCCAGCGCCGGCGCGCGGATGCGTCTGTAATCCGGATGATCCGCGAACATGCCGGCAGCCACCGCTGCGTCCACATCCTTGGGCGTACGGAACTTAAGACCACTCGGTCCTTGGTCGTATGACTGTCGAAGGTTCGCCTCGATCGCAGGCGAGCGTGATTTCAACACTTGCTGCGTCCAGTCGGTCAGGCTGCGGAAAGTTACGAGTGCGCTCGGTGGCGGGTCGCGATCCCCAAGCGGATCCTTCTCGAAAACCCCCATGAGGGCCGACTTGTCCGTTGCCGCATCCAGGTAGACAAGTCGACGGACGAGATCCGGATCGGTCGTCGCGATGCGGGTGAGCTCGAGACCCGACATCGAGTGCCCGACCAGGTCCGCACGCCGCACGCCGACTGCCTTGAGAAATCCCTTCAAGTCGGCGGCAAGTGTGGCTCCGTCATACCCGCGGGGCGGCATGGAGGAATGGCCGAAACCTCGACGGGTAACCGCTATCACATGACGGTGCGTCGCGAGCAGCGGTGCCAACTCGTCGAAGATCCGGGCCGAGTCGTCGAGTCCCGCGAGCAGCACGAGATCGCCGCCATGCCCACCCCAATCGACGAAGTGAAGTGTGATCCCGTTTGCGAGGCACTGTGAGTCCAGGCCGACGCCTCTGGACTCGCACGAACTCGCAGGTGGATGCACGGCCGGTGTCGCCGACGCAGGGCCCCACAAAGCGGCTGCCGCAAGCGCGAGGCGGCACAGAATCAACGGTCGCCTGGACAGGCAGAATTGCTGGAACGGCAGCCTCGAAACCGAAAGGAAGTGAGAGATCATAGATGACCCAGTGGCAATCCAGACAAAATGATTCCCTGCGCGATCTCGGTCACGAGGCTCACCTGGCTAAAACGTCCTGGCGACAGACAATCCAAGCGTGCGCGGTTGGATGAACTGGAAGGCGTAAGGAATATCGGTTCCCAAGCCGCCCGCTAGAATCCCACGCCTGTCGGAAACGTTGTTCGCGAACAGACTGAAAGTCCAGGTGTCGTATTTTACGCCGCCGCGCACATCCGATTTCGCATAGGCCGGGAACTCTTGTCGCGGAGCCGGCACGCCTGCGGAGCCCGTAAAAATGCCCTCGCGATTGCCTACATAGCTCACAGCGCCCCCGACAAAACCGGTCGCTTCGCCCGAGAGGGGAAAGTCCTGCTCCAATGAGAAATTTCCGGAAAAACGGCTGCTGTAGGGCAGCCGGTCGCCCGCTACTCCGTACGCCGCGGTATCGGAAGGAAACGCTTGCGTCAGCGCGGCATCGTCCCAAGTGACCCAGGCTCCGATCGTCAGGCCTTGTAGCGGTCTTGACTCAACCGACACCTCCAAGCCCTGACTTTTGGCGTGACCTCCATTGGCGTAGAAGGTTTCTTCGGTGGCCGGATCAACCAGGTAGAGTTGAATGTTCCGCCAGTCTATGTAGTAGAGCGAGACGTCGAAAGAAAAGGCATGGCCAAGCGCATCCCCTTTGACACCGATCTCGTAATTCTGCGTGCTGTCGGGTTTGTATGCGAGCGGTGCGCCCGGCACGTTGTAGTTCGGTCCGCCTGGCCGATAGCCTGATGCCAGCCTCGCATACACCATCAGATCGTCGGACACCTTGAATCGCGGTGTCACCAGATACGTGGCGGAGCTGTCACTCGTGTCGACCTGGGTGTAGTTGACTGGAGATGGTAGCCCCAAAAACACGGGATCGTACACACCCGTAGTAGTTTCGTTCAGGGTTTGCCTGTTGTGACTTTCACGGCCGCCGATTTGAACATCGAAGCGATCGGTAAAGTGATAAGTGAGGTCAGCGAATGCGGCGTATTCGAGATATGTGTTCGGAATCGAATACACCGCCCAGGTGCCAACCTGCTTCCCCGTGGTAGGCACCGTCGCAACCAAATCTTCCACGTAGTGAGAGGTTTCATGATCGAAAAATACTCCGACTGTCCAGTCGATACTTTTCCCTATTGAACTTGCAAGTCGCAGCTCCTCTGTAAAGCGCCTGACGTTGTCGAATTCTTCGATTGGAGTGCCCGCGACACCGAACTGTTTTTGGGTATAGCTGCCGAAGCTATAGGTGTAATCGTCCGAGTCGTAGTACCGCTTGACGTTATATCCGCTGACACTCGTCAGATCGACGCTTCCAAGTTTGTCCTTGAGCGTCAGCGCATATGCCTCGAGTGTCTTGCTGCTGGCACCTGTTCCTGCTACGTTATTTTGCTGAAAATCTCCCAAAGGTGGTCCCGCGTAGCCGTTCGTCGGCACGTCGGCCAGGGACAAACCGAACGCCTTGTTGTACTGAACCAGCGTGGCGAACTTCGCAGAAAAATCCTCGGCAGGCCGCCACAGCGCGGAAAACATGCCGCCGGAAGCATCGACCCGGTTGATACCATTTTGCCCGGTCAGAATATTGTCGATATAGCCGGGGTCTATTCGCGTGAATGCGCTGACGCGAACGGCCAGCGTGTCGCTGAGAGGCACATTGACTGCGCCACGCACGCTGTACCCCAACCCGGTGCCGTTGTCTACGCTGCTGAGTCCCGCCGACACCCGCCCACTGACAGCGTCGGTTGACGGGTCCACGGTCACGTACTTAAGAAGACCGCCGAGGCTGCTGGCGCCATAGAGTGTGCCCTGCGGACCGCGTAGCACTTCAATGCGAGATAGATCGCTGGGGTCGACGTCTGGGACCTCCTCGCCATTCGCGATTGCCGTCGAAGATCCGTACGGGACATCATCGACGATCACGGCGACGGTCGGATTTGTATAGCCACCCGTCGTAAGACCTCGAATGGCCAAAAAGGGCCAGCCAAAGTCCGAAGTCGTCATGCTCAGCCCCGGTACGCTCGCATAATAGTCTTCGAGTCGCAGAGAGTTTTGCTGAACGAGCGTCTCGGCGCTGATCGCCGTCACGGGCACCGGTACGTCCTGCAGGCGTTCGGAGCGCTTTTGCGCGGTGACGATGATCTCCTCGATCCCGGCTCTGGCTTGACCGCTTCCGTCGAGCGCCGATGGCGACGGGTCGGCCGTTATGATTTGCGCACCCCTCAGGGAAGCTGTCAGCACGCCGGACGCCGTATTTGAATTGAACGACGTGTGTGGCGGCTGCGCCGCGGTCACTGTGTACGTCGTGCCGTCTTTGGAGGTCGCACTGAGTCCGGTATCCCTTAGGAGAATGGCCAGTGCCTCGGATACAGTATGCGACCCCGTGACGGCGGCGATCCGCTTACCGCGTACCAGCGGCTCAGAGACCAAGATCTGAATCCCCGCCTGCCGGGCGAACTCTGGAATTCCAGTCGTCGCGGATTGCGCCGGAACGTTGAAGTTCTTCGCTTGGACCTGACTCTGGCCTCGGGCGGGCTGGGTAACCGCCAGCGCCAATAGAACGACCAAGATGGACATGCTGGCCATCCAGCGAAGCGCGTTACCTATCATTTACATCCCCCAAACGGCTTGCATGATGCGTCCGTATGAAGGAGAGATGAATGGGGCGTGACTTTCCGTGCAGGGCCTCGAGAAAAGATCATTGCCGATCGGCACGAGAGAGGCGGATGGTGTCGCCCTCTTCATCGACTTTAGCCCCAAGGGTCGTGGCGACCGCCCCCGCAAAGGTCTGGGGGTCCGTCGCCCGAAACTGCCCCACGAGCTTCTCCGCGGCTAGACCGGGATCTGAAATGACGATTTTTCTGGCGTTGTAGCGATTGAACTGCGCGACAGCTTCATCGAGCGTTTCGCCTTCTAGGACGATCTGACCTTCCCGCCAAGCAAGCGAGCGCTCTATATCCTCGGAGGCCGGAATCGGCTTTGGTGGTTCGTACTCCGCGACGTAAGCCTTCGAGCCCGCAGCAACCTGCACCCGCCGGTCCTCCTCCCCGATCGTCCACGTCTCGACCACGCCCTCAGTAACTTGCACGTCAGCACCGTCATCGTGACGGCGCACGGAAAACGCCGTGCCCACTGCGCGCACCCGAATTCGGCCGGCGCTTACGATGAATGGCCTCTTCTTGTCGTGGGCCACCCGGAACCACGCCTCACCGCGAGTGAGCGTCACTTCTCTCACGTTGGAATGCATCGCGACTTCGACCGCGCTCTGCGTATTGATGGCGACGACGGATCCGTCCGACAGCGGGACCTGGCGAATTTCCCCGAGACCCGTGTGATAGCGATGCGGTGAGGTCATCAGAATCGCCGCGCCCACCAAGCTTGCCGCAAGAGCCGCACCGGCGGAGATTAGCTTCCGGCGAATCCAGATCGCTCGTGGCTTAGGCTTTGGTATAACACCCGCCAGTGCACGGCCGCGATCGATGAAACTCAAGGCCGCTTCCGCGCGCAATAGCGCGCCCTTGCGGCGAGGGTCTGCGTCCAGCCATCGACGCAAGCCTTCGTCCGTCTCGGCATCGATCGACCCACCGTCGATCCGTGTCGCCCACTCGGCCGCTTGATCAGCGATCTCGCGTGCGCTCTCTCGAATGCTCACTGATCTCTCCTTCCGACATCTCAACACGTTCATCGCCTTCCAGGCCCTTCATGATCAACTTGAGTCCCCGAGTCGCCTGTTTTTCCACCGCAGCTTGGGTGATGCCGAGCATCCGGGCAATTTTCCGCTGAGATACGCCGTGGATGCGTCTCAAGACGAACACGCGTCGGCACTTGAGTGGCAGCCCCTCGATCAGCTGCTCCACCCGCTGTAACTCACGCGCCCCGGCCACCACTCGATCCATCGGGGGCGCCTCATCTACAATGGTTAGGGCACCTAAATCCGTGACATTGTCGATGTGCACAATCTTGGAGCGCCGCACTTGCTCAAGCACAATGTTACGCGTCGTCTGAAATAGATACGCCCTACCATTCCCGACGTGCGCGATGTCCTCCATCGCAGCCAGTCGGCAGTACGCCTCCTGAATCACGTCGTCGATATCCTGACGGCGACCGGTCCAACGCTTGAGCCACGCACGCACCGCCGCCTCATGCGGCAAGACGTGGCTGCCGACCCACGCGGCGATGTCCTTCCGAGATTGCCCCACC
>Ga0182030_10004426_pt1 | contig 29935 bp, 30 predicted proteins | sample 812S3MmetaG_FD_121299 | JGI IMG/M metagenome (GOLD analysis project Ga0182030, IMG submission 121299) | Permafrost microbial communities from Stordalen Mire, Sweden - 812S3M metaG (Illumina Assembly) | ecosystem: Environmental > Terrestrial > Soil > Wetlands > Permafrost | place: Sweden...
TGGGCGCTGATCGCCGCTCGGGACGCCGTCATCCCGGAGCACGTGCAGGCGGTGTTTGCTGCCGTGGTCGAGCATCGCCTGCGGGGCCGGAGCGGCGCCGCGTCTGCCGCGCGCGTCCTCGAGGCGGTGCCCGTCCCTTGAGAGGCCCGCACGGTTGAAACGGCTGCGCCAAGCCGCGGCTACTGGCCTGGCACGATGGGCCGAGCGCCGGCATGGTCGGGACGCACTGCCGCTCACCGTGCACCGTCGGCGAATCTACATCCTGCCGACCCGTTCTGGTCTGGCCCTCGGCCTGCTGCTCGCCGCAATGCTGCTGGCCGGCCTCAACTACAACAGCAATCTCGGCCTGGCCTTCGGCTTCCTGATGACCAGTCTCGCGCTGGTCGCCATGCATCACTGCCACCGGAATCTGCTCGGGCTCGGCGTCGACGCCGAACCGGACGCCGACGGCTTTGCCGGCGGCGAGGTGCGCTTTGCCTTTTGGCTGATCAACGCTGCCGGCGTCGAGCGTTGTGACATCGAGGTGCGTTGCGCCGGCCGGTCACGGATTCATACCGTGCCGGCTCACGAACGGCAGCCAGTCGTGGTGCCCGTGCCGCTCACGCGGCGCGGCGTGATCCGGCTGGAGCGCTTCGAGTTGCGCACACGCTACCCGTTCGGCTGGTTCCGCGCCTGGACCTACGTACAGGCTCCGCTGACCGCCCATGGGGCGCCGCGGCCCGGAGGAGAGCTCACGCCGCCCGGGTCGGCGGCGGCATCCGGCGGTGGCGTCCCGGCGGCGGAACCGCGCGGCGAGGAGGACTTTGCCGGACTGCGCAGCTACGCAGCGGGCGTACCGCTGAAGCACATGGCCTGGAAGGTGCTGGCCCGTGGCGGCGAGCCGGCGGTGCGAAGTTACTCCGGTCTCGCCGCCCAGCCGCAGTGGCTCGAGTGGTCGGCGCTCACCCGCCTGGATGAGGAAGGGCGCCTGTCCCAATTGTGCCAGTGGGTGCTGCAGAGCGACGCCGCACAGCGTGAGTACGGATTGCGCCTGCCTGGAACGGAGATCGCACCGTCGCGTGGACTGTCGCACCGGACGGCATGTCTGCGGGCGCTTGCGGCTCATCCCCCGGCGAGCACCGCCGCATGAGCGCGACCGCCGCCGACGGCGCCCGCATCAGCTTCGATGAACTGCTCATGATCAGCGGATGTCTTGCGCTGAGCCTGATCGCCGACGTGGCGGAGTTGCCCGTGTGGGTCACGGTGACGGTCGCCGTCAGCGTGGCCATTCGCCTCGCCCGCGCCGCCCAGGGGGCCGACGCCCCGCCGCGGGCAATCCGGCTCATCGTGTCCGCGGTTTCCATCGGCCTCCTGTTCCTGCAACTGCGCACCTTCAACGGACTCTCCGCCGGCGGCACCCTCCTCTGCCTGGTGGCGGGCCTCAAGATCTTGGAGACTCGGACCCGGCGGGACCTGCGCGTGGTCGCGATGATCGTCTATTTCCTGAGCCTGGCCATGCTGCTCCAGAGCGAGTCGTTCTGGCTATTCGCCTACCTCGTCGGCGTCACGTGGTTGACGACGTCGGTGCAGTTGCGGCCAACCGTATCGCCGTCGGCCGGCGACCGGCGGCGAAACCTCCGACTGGCCGGACGCCTCATGGCTCAGGCCATGCCGATCGCCATCGTGTTCTGGTTGTTCTTCCCGCGCCTCGGCGGTCCGCTATGGCAGCTGCCCGATGATGGACGCGGCGCGACATCCGGCCTCGGCGACTCCATGAGCCCCGGCGACATCACCGATCTGGCGATGTCCGACGAGGTGGCTTTTCGCGTACGTTTCACCGCACAGACGCCCCCCGCAGAAGATCGCTACTGGCGCGGACCGGTGCTGCACGACTTCGATGGACGCGCCTGGACGCGACCCGAGGCCTGGCGGACGGTCTACCCTCCGCTGCGCTTCCACGGCACTGCGTACGAATACGTCGTCAGCCTGGAGCCGGACCGCCACCACTGGATCTTTGCGCTCGACTGGCCGTCGCAGTGGAACGCATCGCAGGCTTATCTCACCACCGATTACATGCTGATGCAGCGCAGCTCGACGATGGAGCCGGTCGATGTGATCGTGACTTCCCGACCATTGATCGAGCCCAAGGATCCGCTGACCCCCGGCATGAGGCGTATCGACACCGCGCTGCCTTCCGGGCGGAACCCGCGGTCGATGCGCCTGGCGCAGACGATCCATGCGGCCCATCCGGACGCGCTCGACTTTGTTCACGCGGTGCTCGACATGTTCCGTCACGAGGAGTTTTTCTACACCCTGAAGCCGCCACGGCTCGCCGGCGATACCGTGGATGAGTTCCTGTTCGACAGCAGGCGCGGGTTTTGCGGCCATTACGCGTCGGCCTTCGCGGCGCTGATGCGCGCGGCCGGCATACCGGCCCGCGTCGTGACGGGATATCACGGCGGGACATTCAACCGCTTCGCCGGCTATTGGATAATCCGGCAGAGCGATGCCCACGCCTGGGACGAAGTCTGGATCGAGGGACACGGGTGGCTGCGCGTGGACCCCACCTCCATGATCGCACCCGAACGGGTCGAACGCGGCTTGAACGACATCGTGTCGGCGGGCCAGTCGGTGACCAGCCGCTGGCAGCAGCGCACGCCGTGGCTCGGCGACATCCGGTTGCGCCTCGACGCCTTGCGCCTGCTGTGGCGCGATCGCATCCTGCGTTTTGATGAAACGTCGCAGGTGCGGCTGCTCGAGTTGCTGCACATTCCGGAGCCCGACGGACGGAAACTCGTACTGGTTCTCGCCGCCTGCCTCACCGCAGGAATGGGGTGGCTCACGTGGCAGATACGCCGCGACCTGACCCTCCGACCCCGCGATCGCGTGGAACGCGCGTATGCGACGCTGTGCCGGCGCCTGGCTGCGATCGGCCTCGAGCGCGCGCCCGCCGAAGCGGCGGAGGCGTACGCGGCCCGGGTCGCGTCGCACCGGCCCGATCTCGCCGCCGTGGTCGTCGATCTGTGCCGGCGCTACTCGGACCTGCGCTACGCCCGGCCGCCGGCTCTGCGGACCGCGGCGGCATTCATCGTCCGCGTGCGCTCCTTCAGGCCGCGAGGTTCTCGCGCGTCTTCATGAACTCGATCTCGGGCCACCGCTCCTCGATCAAGCCGAGATTGACCCGCGTCGGCGCGAGGTAGACCAGCTCGCCGGCATGATCGAGCGCCAGATTGTCGTAGGCCTTGGTGCGAAATTCCCCGAGCCGTTTCTCATCGGCGAGACGCACCCATCGGGCCACCGCCACGTTGATCGGCTCGAACACGCACTGCACGCCGTATTCGTCCAACAGCCGGAAGGCGACGACCTCGAACTGCAGCTGCCCGATGGCACCGAGGATCAGGTCGTTGTTGCGCAGCGGCTTGAACAGCTGCGTCGCACCCTCCTCGCACAGCTGAGAGAGGCCCTTCTGCAGGGCCTTCATGCGCAGCGGATCTTTTAGCACGGCGCGCCGGAACAATTCCGGGGCGAAATTCGGCACACCGGTGAACGTGAGATTCTCGCCCTCCGTGAAGGTGTCGCCGATGTTGATGGTTCCGTGGTTGTGCAGGCCGATGATGTCGCCGGCGAACGCCTCCTCCGCCTGGCTGCGATCGGCTGCGAGGAAGGTGAGCGCGTCGGCGATGCGCACCTCCTTGCCGAGCCGGACGTGACGCAGGCGCATGCCGCGGGCATACCGGCCGGAACAAAGGCGCATGAATGCGATGCGATCGCGGTGACCGGGGTCCATGTTGGCCTGGATCTTGAAGACGAACCCGGTGAGCTTCGGCTCGGTCGGATCGACGATGCGCTGCAGCGTGGGCCGCGGCAGAGGCCCCGGGGAATGTTTGACGAACGCGGAGAGCAGTTCGCGGACGCCGAAATTGTTCACCGCGGACCCGAAGAACACGGGAGTCTGTGTCGCGGCGAGATACCGGTCGAGATCGAAGGCGGGACTCGCGCCGCGTACCAGTTCGACCTCCTCCAGGAACTGCGCATAGCGGGCACCCAGAAAGTCCTTCGCCTCGTCGCCGGCGAGTCCGTCGATGGTCTCGTGGCTGCCGGCGCGGCCCTTCTCGACCGCCACGTAAACGTAGATCCGGTCCTCGATCAGGTGATAGACGCCGAGCAGATCCCGGCCCATGCCGATCGGCCAGGTGACCGGCGAGCACTGGATCTTCAGCACGCTTTCGATCTCATCGAGAAGTTCGATCGGCGCCCGTCCGTCGCGGTCCAGCTTGTTGACGAAGGTCATGATGGGCGTGTCGCGCAGGCGGCACACGTCCATGAGCTTGATCGTGCGCTCCTCGACACCCTTGGCGCAGTCGATGACCATCAACGCCGAATCCACGGCGGTCAGCGTGCGATAGGTGTCCTCGGAGAAATCCTCGTGCCCGGGGGTGTCCAGCAGGTTGACGATGCGGTCGTCGAACGGGAACTGCATCACCGATGAGGTGACTGAAATGCCGCGCTGCTGCTCCAGGGCCATCCAGTCCGAGGTGGCGTGTCGCGTCGCCTTGCGCCCCTTCACGGTCCCCGCCATCTGGATCGCGCCCCCGAACAGAAGCAGCTTTTCGGTCAGCGTGGTCTTGCCGGCGTCCGGGTGGGAAATGATGGCAAAAGTTCTTCTTCTGCGTATTTCTTCGAGTAATTGAGCGTCCGACATAAGCCGGCCAGTATAAGCCCCGGAAGCCGGTCTGAGTAATCCGCGTGCGCCGATCCTAGAGCTTGGGGATGGGAATCCGGCTGATCATGAGCGATCCCGACAGCGCGAACATAAGCGCCAGGGGATGCAGTACATGCCCGAAAGCCCATGTTTCGCCGAACCACAACCCGTTGCCGATCGCCCCGTGCCATGCACCCACGGTCAGGATGCCGACGACCAAAAACGATGTCGGAATCGGAGTTCCCTCGAAGTATTTGACCTTGCCGGTGCCCTCGGACAGTTCCTCGACCGTGACGTTGTAGCGTGCGAGGCGTGACACTCCGCAGGCTACGAAATACGCGAGCACGATGCGATCGTACAGACCCTGCATGCCGCAGGCGTATCCGACCATGGCCGGCGTCACGCCGAAGGAGATGACGTCGGCCAGCGAATCGAGTTCGCGGCCCATGGCAGAACTCTTCTGCCGCCACCGGGCGATGCGCCCGTCGAGGACGTCGAAGATCAACGCTGCGAAGACCAGCGAGCAGGCCAGGTAGATGTGCCCGACGGCTCCCGTCTGGACATAAGTGATGGTGGAGAACATCGCCGCGATTCCGCACACGGCATTGCCCAGCGTGAACCAGTCCGCCAAATGGAACTCGCGGATCATCGCGAAGGGCTTGCGCGGCTTGGCGGTGCTGGGCGAGGAATCGTTCATCGCGGCGCTCAGCGACGGCTGTCCTTGTCGGCGGACAGCAGGCGCCGCAACACAGCGGCGTCCTCCCGTCCAGTCGCGGACTGGTAGTAACCGCGGCGCACCCCGACCTGTTCGAAACCCAGCGACTGATAGAGCTGCGCGGCGGCGAGGTTCGTGGGCCTGACCTCGAGAAAGGCCTCATACATGCCGGCGGTGCGTGCACGGTCCAGCAGATACAGCAGCACCCGGCGCGCGTACCCCCGGCCACGACAATCCTCGCGTACGCATACGTTCAGTATGTGCGCCTCGCCCGCTCCCATGGACATGATGCCGTAACCCGCGACATCGCCGCCGACCTCGATCACCCGGCAGACGTAGCCGACACGCAGGCAGTCGCGAAAAATACCCTCGCTCCATGGAAACGGATAGGCCGCCCGCTCGACCGCGACGACCACCGGCACGTCGAGTTCGTGCATCGGCCGGATCTCGGCGTTGGGAAACTCGTCTTCCTGTTTGACGCTAGCCACGGCGGGAAACCTCGAGGGCGAACTTAAGATCTTCCCACGCCTTGCGCTTCTCCGCGGGCGCGCGCAGCAGGTAGGCGGGATGGTAGGTGACGACCAACGGTACGCGCAATGCGCCGAAGGCATGCGCCTGCTGACGGAGCCGTCCGAGGGGCACCTCGGTACGCAGCAGGTTTTGAGCCGCGATGCGGCCGACGACCAGCAAAATCTTCGGCTTGAGCAAGGCAATTTGCCTCTCGAGATAGGGCAGGCACTCGGCCACTTCCACCGGCGACGGATCGCGATTGTGGGGGGGACGGCACTTCAGCACATTGGCAATGTACACCTGACCGCGCGCGAGTCCGATCGCGCGCAGCATCGAATTCAGAAGCTGGCCGGCGCGCCCGACGAACGGCTCACCCTGCCGGTCTTCTTCCGCCCCCGGCGCCTCGCCCACCACCAGCCATTCGGCCTGACGGTCGCCGACCCCGAACACCGTCTGCGTCCGGGTGGCGCTCAGGCCACAACGCACGCAGGCCGCCACCCGCTCCTGCAATTGGGTCCAGTCGCACGCCTCCTCCCGCGCGCCCGTGGCCGGGGACTCGACCGTCGGCGCCCGCGTGGGCGAAATCCCCTGAGGTGCCGGCGACCCCCGCAGCGCCCAAGTCTCCAGCCCCATCGCCGCCAAATACTCCCGCCGTATCGCCTTATTCACGTCGGCTTCTCATGCCGGCGTCGACGCCGTCGGTCGGGGCCGCCGGCGCAGCTTGCGAAACACCCAAATCGTGGGCGCGGACAGCGCATAACCCCCGGACAGTACCAATGCCATGATCGACGGATAGAGAAATAGCAGCGCGAAGGCGAGCGGCACGAGCACGATGTGCGGAAACCGCACCCGCGCCTTCGGGGTGAGGCCCTTGAAGCTGTTGAAGGCAAAACGGCTGACCATCAGCGCTCCGGCGAACGCCGTCACCAGAAACGCCAGGACGAGCCCCGGCAGGCCGATTTGGGTTTGATTGCTCGCGAGCCAGACCAGGGAGGCCACGATGGCGGCGGCCGACGGGCTGGGCAGCCCCTCGAAATAATGCTTGTCCTGGGTCGCCGAGCGCGAATTGAATCGGGCCAGCCGCAGCGCCGCCGCGGCGGCGTAAAAGAAACAGACGAGCCAGCCGAGCCGCCGCCAGAGCGGGCCATATTCGGCGATTCTCGCCACACCCCACTGATACGTGACGATCGCCGGCGCCACGCCGAACGACACCATGTCCGACAAACTGTCGTATTCCTTGCCGAAGGCGCTTTCGGTGTGCGTCCAGCGAGCCACCCGGCCGTCCAGGCCATCGAAGAACATGGCCACGAAGACCGCGATGCCGGCATATTCGAAGCGCAGGTCGATGGCCGCCACGATCGCATAGAACCCCGAGAACAACGCCGCCGTGGTCAGCAGGTTCGGCAGCCAGTACACGCCGCGCGGTCGCGTTTGTGGGTCGTCTTCTTCGCTCATGAGCACCCATAATACCAGGGGCCCTCATGTAATATAGGCGGCTATGCGCTTATCCCAATATCCGATATCCACGCTGAAAGAGGTCCCCGCCGACGCGGAGATCCTCAGTCATCAACTGATGCTCCGGGCGGGCCTGATCCGCCGGCTGGCGGCCGGGTTGTACACCTGGCTGCCGATGGGTCTGCGCACGTTGCACAAGGTCGAGCGCATCGTACGCGAGGAAATGGACCGGGCGGGGGCGCTCGAGTTGCTCATGCCTACGGTGCAACCGGCCGAACTGTGGCAGGAATCGGGACGCTGGGGCAAGTACGGACCTGAGCTGCTGCGGTTCAAGGACCGGCACGATCGCGACTTTGCGTACGGACCGACCCATGAGGAGGTCATCACCGACATCGCGCGCCGTGAACTGCGCAGCTACAAACAACTGCCTGTCAATTTCTACCAGATTCAACTCAAGTTTCGCGACGAGATCCGGCCGCGTTTCGGTGTCATGCGGGCGCGCGAGTTTCTGATGAAGGACGCCTATTCGTTCCACGCGGACCAAGCCAGTCTCGACCAGGGCTACCGCGCCATGTTCGATGCCTACACGCGGATCTTCACCCGCTCGGGCCTGAGATTCCGGGCGGTCCAGGCCGACGGCGGCAACATCGGGGGCAGCACGACCCAGGAGTTTCACGTGCTCGCGGATTCTGGCGAGGACGCGATCGCGTTTTCCGACGGGGACGACTACGCGGCGAACGTCGAAACGGCCGCAACGCTGCCCGCCACGACGCCCCGCCCCGCGCCGACCCAAACGCTGGTTCGGATCGAGACGCCGCATGCGCACACCATATCCCAGCTGAGCGAGTTTCTTCATGTCGATGCCGCCCGCTGCGTGAAGACGCTGCTGGTCGAAGGCAGCACCGGCGACGTCGTGGCCTTTGTCCTCCGCGGCGATCATGAACTGAACGCGGTGAAGGCCCAGAGGCTGCCCGGCGTGGCGAGCCCCCTGCGCATGGCGAGTGCGGTCCGGGTCCGCGAGACCACCGGCTGCGATCCGGGATCGATCGGTCCCATCGGTTTCACGGGCACTCTGTACGTGGATCACGCCGCCGCACAGCTGGCCGACTTCGTCTGCGGGGCGAACGAAAAGGACGTGCATTGCACCGGCGTCAACTGGGGCCGCGATCTGCCGGAACCCGTGTCGCTCGACGTGCGCAACGTGCAGAAGGGCGACCCGAGCCCGAGCGGTCGCGGTACGCTCGACATCGCACGCGGCATCGAAGTGGGGCATATTTTTCAGCTCGGCCAGCTCTATGCCGAGGCGATGAAGGCCACCGTGCTGGACGTGGACAGCAAGGCGGTGACGATGTTCATGGGATGCTACGGCATCGGCGTGACGCGCGTCGTCGCGGCGGCGATCGAGCAGAACAACGATGCCAACGGCATCATCTGGCCGGACGCCCTGGCCCCATTCCAGGTCGTGCTGGTGCCCCTCAACTATCAAAAATCGGCCCGTGTGGCGGAAATTGCCGACGGCTTGTACGCGCAGTTTCAGGCGGCCGGCATCGACGTGCTGCTGGATGACCGGGATGCCCGGCCCGGCGTGAAATTTGCCGACTCGGAGCTCATCGGCATTCCGCATCGCATCGTCATCGGGGAGCGCGGACTTGCGGCGGGAAGTCTGGAGTACCGGCACCGCCGCGCGAGCGAATCGGTGGAGATTTCCACGGCCGATCCGGTTGGATTCATCCGCGACAAGCTGGCCGGCTGAGGACACGGACGTGCCGCGGCCATGCGCCGGATGGGCCGCCAGGGCACTGGCCGGGATGGCGGCGGTCACCGCGCTGGGGTTGACCGGGGGCGCGCACGCCGAGCAGCAGCGCGACCCACAAATCAAGTCGCTGCTGGAAAAGGTCATCGCCCAGGCGGAATGTTTCAGCGACAAATACGAATCGGAGGTCTGGTACAAGGCCATGGAACCGCGGCTGGCGCGCTTCCTGCCGACGCATGAAGAACGCATCAGCCTGCTCGACGTCGTGTACTGCGAGGCGCGGCGCGATCCCGCCCTGCCGTTGCCGCCGGACCTGGTGCTGTCGATGATCGACGTCGAAAGCCGCTTCGATCCCTGGGCCGTGTCGCCGGCCGGCGCCGTGGGCCTCATGCAGGTCATGCCCTTCTGGCCCCGCGAACTCGGGCTGCAAAACCAGCTGGTGCGCGTCGCGCCCAACATCCGGATGGGCTGCGAGATCCTGCGCTTCTACCTGCGGGTGGAACACCACGACTGGCCGCGTGCGCTGGCGCGGTACAACGGCAGCGCCGGCCGCAACGCCTATCCCGCGCTCGTCATGCAGCGCTGGCAGAAAATCTGGCGCTTTTAGCGACGCTCGTCACTCGATGTAAAAGGCCGCGGCATCGCCGACCGGATGGTCGAACTCCTCGACTGCGGCGACCCGCGCCATCGCCGGACCCTGGTGCAGCCACTCGCGCAGGCTCGCAAGCGCCGTGGCATCGCCGTGGGCGACGACTTCGACGGACCCGTCCTCGAGATTGCGGGCCACGCCGGCGAGGCCGAGGCGCTCGGCCTCGAGACGCGTGCTGTGTCGAAAATAAACGCCTTGGACCTTGCCCTTGACCAGGAACCGGCGGCTCGTGCGCGGCACTCTCGGTCTACTGGGGCGGAGCCGGTCGGGACACGTCCGGCATCACGGCGCCCGGCGGCCCGGCGGGCGGGGTCGCGCCGGAATCGGCATGCTGCGCGCTTGTCAGGGCGGCTGCGGCGTGCTGCTTCGCTTCCATCGCGGCCAGTCGCGCCCGCGTGTATTCTTCCGCCTGCAGATGTTTCTCGGCACGCGCGATCGCGGCCTGGGCGGCATAAAAGTCGGGCGAGGAGGCTTCGGTGGCGCCGGCCACGCGGGCGGCGGCGATGGCCTGGCGCGCATCGCTCATCTCTTGCACCGGAGCGCTGCTGCAGCCGAAGAGCCAGAGAACACCGACAAATACCGCAATGAAGCGCAACATAAGGGTAACGGACACTAACAACAGCGCCCTAGGCCGTCAAACCACCCCGCGCGCTACAATGCCCCCGATGCCGCAATAGAGTCGTTGCGTGCACGCTGCAACGATCGCAAAAGCCGCGATTTTCCCCTGAGGCTTCGAGATGAGCGAGATCTTGATTTTGTATTATTCCCGCCAAGGAAGCACGGCAGCCCTGGCACGACAAATCTGCCGCGGCGTGGATTCGGTACCCGGCATGCGAGCGCGACTGCGCACCGTGCCGCCCGTGACGGCCACCACCCTACCCCTGGATCCGGCGGTTCCCGGGGAGGGAGCGCCCTTCGCCACTCATGACGACCTCATCGAATGCCAGGGCTTGATTCTCGGCAGTCCAACCCGGTTCGGCAACATGGCGGCACCCCTCAAGCATTTCCTCGACGGAACCGGCGCGCTGTGGCTTTCAGGCGCGCTCGCGGACAAGCCCGCGGCCGTCTTCACGTCGACCCAGAGCCTGCACGGCGGACAGGAGTCCACGCTGCTCTCGATGATGCTGCCGCTGCTGCATCATGGGATGGTCCTGGTGGGCCTGCCGTTCACCGAACCCGCGCTGACGACGACTCGCACCGGCGGCTCGCCTTACGGCGCGAGTCATCACGCCGCAGACGGCGCCCCGGGCGATCGCGCCCCGGGCGAACGCGCCCCGGGCGAACTCTCCGTCGCCGAACGGGAACTGGCGCAGGCGCTCGGCAAACGGGTCGCGACGCTCGCGGCACGGCTGGCGCCGCGCCCGTGACGATGGAACGCAACGTGCGCCGGGCGACCGTCGCATTATGGAGCGCCGTGGCCGCGAGTCTGCTGGCTTGGATCGCCGTGGGATATCCCTGGGTTTTGTGCGTCTGTGCGGTGCTGCCGCTGTTGGCGCCGCTCCCCGGGCTCATCAGCGGCCGCCGCCACACCTATGCCTGGGCCACTCTGTTTGCCGTTCCCTATCTCATCTTCGCGCTCACCGAACTGCTCGCCAATCCGGCGGCCCGCTGGGTTGCGGCGCTCAGCCTGCTGCTGGTGTTCGGTTGGTTCTGCACTATGATTTTGTTTCTCCGAGCCTCTCCAAGGCATCGCGGATGAACGGCACGGTGAGACGGCGCTGGGCGACCAGCGACGCCTCGTCGAGCCGATCGAGAATCGCGAACAACGTCGGCAGATCGCGCGGCAGACGGCGCAGCAAATACTCCGATGTTTCCTGCGGCAGATCCAGTCCGCGCTGCGCCGCCCGCCGCGTCAAGGCGTCCACCCGGCCCGCTTCGTCGAGGTCGCGCACCTGGTAGACGACGCATGCCGCCGCCCGCGATCGCCAATCCTCGAGCGTCCATCCCGCCTGGCGCGGCGCCGTCGCGGAGGCAAAAATCAGCCGGGTGCGCAGTTCCGTCCCTTCATTGAAGAGACGAAAAAGAGCTCGCTCCCACTCCGGATCGCCCGCCACTGCATCGACGTCGTCCAGGCATAGAACGCGGCAGGTCTCGAAGCCGAGCAGTGCCTCGGGCGGCAGTCCCAACGCTCGATCCAACGGAAAATACGCGGCGGGCGGACCGGCGACGGGCGAGCGCGCCCCGGGCGAGCGCGCCCCGGACGAGCGCGCCCCGGACGATTCCGCGGCCTGCGGACTGGCTGCGGCGCACACGGCCTGCAGCAAATGGGTCTTGCCGGTCCCAGAGGCGCCCCACAGCCAGAGCGATGATCCGGCGGGATCCTGGAGCGCCGCGATCAGCTCGGCGTTGAACCCGGGCGCAAAGCTGCCGAATACCGCATCCGACCGCAGCCGCACGCCGAGAGGCAGTTGTTTCATACCGGTTTCGTCCTGCCGGTGCCCGCGATCTCCTGCCGCGCCCGGGTTTCGGCGGCTGCTTGTCGGCCATAGACGAGAACGTAGTCGATGCCGCTGACGACCACCGTGACGAGCACCAGGGCGCCCAAGGGCAGCTTCCCTGCCGAAACCCAGGCAATCTGCTGTGCGCCGATGACCGAAAGTAGGAAGGCAATCTGGCACGCCGTGTTGAGCTTGCTGATCCTGGACGGGCGGGCGGGGACGGGACCGATGAGAAGGCGGTAACTCACGGCGCCGAACACGATGACGCTGTCGCGCGCGATGACCGCCGCCGCCAGCCATACCGGGACGTTGCCGAGCAGCGCCAGCATCACGAATACGGTGGCGAGCATCACCTTGTCGGCGACTGGATCGAGCACGCCACCGAATTCACTCTGCCAGCCGAAGCGCCTGGCGAGAAAGCCGTCGAGGCCGTCGGAGGCGGCTGCCACCGCGAACAGCCAGAGCGTGGCGAGGGGGCGATGATGCGCGAGCGCCAGGGCGATGGGCACGACCAGGGCGATCCGGATCGAGCTGATGATGTTTGGCAGTTGGCGCAGCCAGCGACGCATGAGGTCACGATCAGCGATGGAGCTGAAAGCGCTGAATTCCATTGTCGCCCGCGGGCAGGGGCTGCAGCCGCCCGCTCAACGCGATCGCATGTTGCAACGGTTCGATACCGCCCCGCGTGGTCAACCGGAACCTCACGGTGTCGCCGCTCAACCCCTGAACGCTCACGCGGGAGACGAAGGTCAACGATTCGAGATAGGACTGCACGCCCGCATAGTCGTGGGTGTCCATCACGCCTGCGACCTCGATGTCCACGGGGGCAAGGGTCCCGCTCGCGGCATAGAGGCCTGCATAGAGATCGGCCGCGCGGTTCACGCCGTCGAGCGTGCCGGAGAACTCGCTGCTGCGGTCCTGAAACTGCAGGGTCCAGCGGACGGCAGCGGTCGCGGAGGTATTGGTGGCCCGTCCCGTGAGCACGCCTTCCGCTCCCAGCCGATGCGCGAGGTCGCTCACGGCCGCGGGCGATGGGTTGGAGCTGGCCTCGGCCGCCGCCGCCGCCGTCGGCCACATCAGGGGTATCCCGCGGACGTCGGCCGCGCTCGAGACCGCATCCTTCAGTTCGGACTTGTCATCGACGGTCAACACCGTGGTGCCTTGTGCGGCGCCGGGAGCGGTCAGCCACACCAGGGTGACCGGGCGGTCGCGGCCCCACAGCGGCTGCCCGTTCTGGGTCAACCAGCGCTCGATGGCGGGACCGTCGAAAGCAACCCAGACCTGGTTGTCGGGGGCGCCGCGATATTGCTGGACGTAGCGTCGGGCATTGCCGAGGAGCGGCGCCAGCGCGGCATCCTCCCCGGCGGTGCGGCGGCCGGTGACGCGGATGAGCACGATCTTGAGAGCGGCCTGGAAGGCGGTCGCCAGCGCCGCATCCGACCGGTCCGCGAGATGTGTCGTCGCCTGATAAACCTCCGTGCGTGCCAGGCCGAAGGCCGCCCCGGCGAAGGCCGTCGCCACGGCGCTGAAGCACAAAATGGCCGCGAAACGCAACTTTCGGGAGGTGTTTTCGCTCAAATAATGTCGCATGGAGTAATCACAAAAGCCTGTTGTCCCCTCATGTAAAATAGCACAGCTTGCCGACCCTCCGCGTCGGCCCATCCCCCGGGAAGAAACCGAATGACTGAGCGTGCCTCCGTGACCTACCGCGACGCCGGAGTCGACATCGATGCGGGAGAGGAACTGGTCGAGCGCATCAAGCCCGCAGTCAAGCGGTCCCTGCGACGCGAAGTGCTGGGCGGTCTCGGCGGCTTCGGTGCGCTGTTCGAGGTGCCGCTCGACCGCTATCGCAAACCGGTGCTGGTCTCCGGCACCGACGGCGTGGGCACCAAGTTGCGGCTCGCCATCGACACCGGCCGTCACGACACGGTCGGCATCGATCTGGTCGCCATGTGCGTGAACGACGTCGTGGTGCAGGGTGCCGAGCCGCTGTTCTTTCTCGATTATTTCGCCACGGGAAAACTCGACGTCGACGTCGCGGCGCGTGTGATCGAGGGCATCGTCGAGGGCTGCCTGCAGGCCGGCTGCTCGCTGGTGGGCGGTGAGACCGCGGAAATGCCCGGTATGTATCACGGCGCGGATTACGATCTCGCGGGGTTTTGCGTCGGGGTCGTGGAGAAGGACGCCATCATCGACGGCAGCCGCACCTCGGCCGGTGACGTCGTGCTCGGACTGCCCTCCTCCGGACCGCATTCCAACGGGTTTTCGATGATCCGCAAGATCCTCGACCTGAAGCAGGCCGATCTCGCCGCCGAGATCGACGGCGTCGCCCTCGTCGACCGGCTCATGGCGCCCACCCGCATCTACGTCAAACCCCTGCTTGCCCTGATCCGCGAGTTGCCTGTCCACGGTCTCGCGCACATCACGGGCGGCGGCCTGGTCGACAACATTCCGCGCGTGATTCCCGACGGCCTGGAAGTCGTGCTCGAGCGCAGGTCCTGGCCGCGTGCCGCGGTGTTCGAATGGGTGCAAACGGCGGGCAACGTCACGGAGGATGAAATGCTTCGGGTGTTCAACTGCGGCATCGGCATGACGGTGCAGGTGGCGGCCGCTGACGCCGCCCGCGCCATGGGGATTCTGCGCGCGGCAGGCCAGGAGTCACTCGTGATCGGCGAGGTCCGGCATGGCGGCCGCGGCGTCGTCGTCAGTTGAGCGACGCGCCTCCCACACGGCCCGTGGTCGTGCTGATCTCGGGCCGCGGCAGCAACATGCTGGCCTTGGTCCGGCACAGCGGGGAGTCCGGCTGCCCGTACCACATCGCCCGGGTCATTTCGGACAAACCCACGGCCGGGGGCCTCGCGCTTGCCGCCGGACTCGGCGTGCCCACCACCGCCGTCGAGGCCCGCGGATCTGCGGATCGCGCCGTCTACGACCGCCGTCTGGCGCAGACCATCGACGAATCCGCGCCTGCGCTCGTCGTGCTCGCGGGCTTCATGCGCATTCTGTCGCCAGAATTCGTGGAGCGTTATGCCGGCCGGATCTTGAACATCCATCCGTCCCTGCTGCCGAAATATCCGGGACTGCACACACATCGCCGGGCGCTCGAGTCGGGCGACCGCACGCACGGCGCCACGGTGCACTTCGTGACCGCGGAACTCGACGCCGGTCCGCCCGTCGTACGGGTCCGTGTGCCGGTGGAGTCCGCCGATGACGAGTTCACCCTGGCCGCCCGCGTGCAGGCGGGCGAGCATCGGATTTATCCCATGGCCGTCGATTGGTATTGCGCGGGACGGCTCACCTGCCGCGATGGGCGCGCGTGGCTCGATGGCGCGCCACTCGACGCGCCCGTCACGGTCGACGCCCCGGAAACGGCGCGTCCGGCGACGCAGGTCGGCCCGTAAATGCCGCCCCGGATGCTCGCCATTGTTTTCGCGTCGCTGCCGGCGCTCGCCGCCGCGCCCGGCCGCGCGCAGCCGGCGGTAGAGCCGCCCATCGAGGCTTTTTCCGCGCATTACACCGCGGACTGGAAGTCGATCAACGTGGGCACGAGCGACCTCGTGTTCAAACCGGTCGCTCCGTCGCAGTACCTCTACACGTGGACGATCACCGCCCGCGGAATCTTCCGGCTCATCTATCCCAACGATGTGGTGCAAAAAAGCTGGCTCAGCGTGATGGGCAATCACGTGCGGCCCGACCGCTACCGGGCCGGCGACGGCAACTCCACCGTCAGCATCGACTTCGACTGGGAGGCGCTGCACGCGCGCGGCACATCGGAAGGCAAACCGGTCTCGCTCCCGCTGAGCGAGGGCACGCAGGACGTGATGTCCATCCAAATCGAGGTCATGCTGGACCTCAGGAACGGCACGGTTCCCGCCACGTTCCGCATAATGGACAAGGACGAGATCAAGGACTTCATTTACACCGAGGAGGGACCGGCCCGGCTGCGCACGGCGCTCGGTGAACTCGACACCCAGGTCGTCTCGAGCCGGCGCCCAGGTAACAACCGGTTGCTGCGGATGTGGTTCGCCCCGTCCCTGGGCTACGTGCCGGTCCAGGCGGAACGTTCACGCGACGGCAAGCTCGAATTCGCCATCCGCATCAAGTCGGTGACGCGCTGAGCGTTCGCGGATTGGTGCGCCGAGCCTGGTCGAGTGATAGTCAGGTCACAGTATGGCAATAATCGAATTGATGCGGATGGGACGGCCCTATTAAATGCGCATATTGTCAAATCAAGTATCCGGAGCCTGTCATCGGCGTTGCATGGATGATTCGGTGTGTCGCGCTGGACGTCGGACTGTGGTTTTCCCTGCCGTGCGTATTCCTGCTCGTATACGTGCTTGGATACTCGGAGCCGACGGCCGCCATTGCACCGCACCTCGAACTTGCCGCCATACCCCTCTTGGCGATCTTCGTCGCGCGCCTGGTGCTTCACCGCTCCTCGGCCAGCCACCGCCTGTATTTCTCGGTCACCTCGACACTGACATCCGGCGCCATGGCGCTGCTCGTCGTCTACTACATGGTAGTCCTGATCGGTCTTCATTCCTGGGGAGGGGTGGTCGCCTGGAACGTCGTTCCGACATTCTTTCTGCAGACCTCCATCATCACCGAGGTCTGGAAGATCCCGCTCCCGTGCGTCATCGCGGCCCCGATCCTCATCTACTGGTGGGCCATTGTTCTATGCCGGCGCTACTTCGACCGGGTCGACTGGGTGCCGTTCCTCAACCGTCGTCTGTCCAGCCTCGTGTTCGCGTCGGTGACTTTTTTCGTCCTCGCCGTCATTGTGATCGTGAACTTCGAATTTTGGACGGGAGCCTTCACCGCGCAGCGAGAGCCCTTGAGCGTCACGGCATTTCCACCGGCCGCCGGTATGGATCTCGAAGGATATGTCGTGAATCCGGTCACGGCGAATCGGATGGATCTGCGCGAGGACGCCGCACGTCAATCCTATGTCGGCTCCGGCGCTCCCGCAACCGGAGTTCACCGCAAAAACCTGGTGTTCATTCTCGTCGATGCGCTGCGGCCGGATCATATGGGACTGTACGGCTATTACCGCGATACGACCCCGAATTTGAGCCGCGTCGCACGCGAGCACTCGACGCGGATCATGGAAGATGTTCACTCCACGTGCGCGGACACCGCCTGCTCCATTTTCAGCCTGTTCAGCTCGCAGTTTCCCGGGCATTTCGCGACTCATCCGTTCATGCTGCATCACGTGCTGTGGCGCAATGACTATCGCATCCACTTGATCTTGAGCGGCGACAAAACCTACTTCTACAGCCGCAAGCAGTACTATGGCGACGTCGATACGTTCTACGACGGGACGCAGGCCCCGGGTTACTACATGAACGACGATCAGCTGGTGATCGACAAGCTCGCGAGCATGCCACGCTCCGATGACAACGCCGTCATGTTTCACTTCCATCTGATGTCCGCCCACATCTTGGGGAAGAGACATGATGGTCGCGGCCCGTTCCAACCTGAACAGCGCTACCTCTTTCCCGACAGCCAGGACATGGGCCCGGGTGGCCAGGTGTCGCCGGGCGCCCGCAATTTTTACGACAACGGCGTGGTACGGGCGGATGCGGTAATCGGGGAATTGCTGGCCTTGCTGAAAAACAAGGGCTACCTGGAAGATGCGCTGGTCGTGATCACCGCGGATCACGGCGAGTCACTCGGTGAACACGGGCTCTATCATCACGCCAACAGCGTGCGTGAAGAGGTTTTGCGCATTCCCTTGGTGATGATTGCCTATGGTCGCCCGTTGGAGATGCCGGCAACCCCGCGCACGTTCGCCTCGCAGGTCGACATAGCGCCCACCATTCTGCGGGAGCTGCACGTGCCGCAATCCGGCAGTTGGGTTGGCCAGCCGCTCGAATCGAATCAGAACCTCGATGTCAGCTTTTTCACGGAACATTCCTTTCATGGGCTGATCGATCATCGAAACGCCGCGCATGTTTGGAAATACTCGATGGATCAGCAGTCCGGCCTCGACCGGGTGTTCGATTTGAGCACCGACCCCCATGAAGACCGGGATCTTCGCGACCAGGTGCCGGCGGAGCGTCTGGCGGACTGGCGGGCACGCCTCAAGAACGAAATGGGGAGCTCATTGCCGGTGCCGTCCGGTACGGCTGGGAGGGACGGAAATGCCACATGAGGATGATCCCGGTCGAGCGGTTACGGCCCCCCAACGGCAGACTCAGACAGGCCTCTAGGCCTTCGGCAGGGTGACCCCGAGCTGGCCCTGGTACTTTCCGCCGCGATCGCGATAAGAGGTTTCGCACACCTCGTCCGACTCGAAGAACAGCATCTGCGCGACGCCCTCGTTGGCGTAGATCTTCGCCGGCAGCGGCGTCGTGTTCGAGAACTCGAGCGTCACGTGACCTTCCCACTCGGGTTCCAGCGGCGTCACATTCACGATGATCCCGCATCTCGCATAGGTGCTTTTTCCGAGGCACACCGTGAGCACGCTGCGCGGAATCCGGAAAAACTCCACCGTTCGCGCCAGCGCGAACGAATTCGGCGGAATGATGCACACCGGCCCCTTGAAGTCGACGAACGATTTCTCGTCGAAGCGCTTCGGATCCACGATGGTGGAGTTGATGTTCGTGAAGATCTTGAACTCCTCCGCACAGCGCACGTCGTATCCGTAGCTCGAGGTGCCGTACGACACGATCTTGTGTCCGTCGGAGACGCGCACCTGTTCGGGCGAAAACGGCTCGATCATCCCGTGCGCGGCGGCCATGCGGCGGATCCAGCGATCGCTCTTGATGGTCATCAGGTGGCTTCGACCGTGATCTTGGGGAACATCCGGCTGTAATCCTTGTTGAGGGTCGCGAGGCGCGCCGCGGTCCGCCGCGCCATCTGCAAATAGGCGAGCGCACGGGCGCTTGCAGGCTCCGCGACGACGGTCGGCGAACCTCCGTCCGCGTCCTCGCGGATGCGGATGTCGAGCGGCAGCTCCCCGAGGAGTTGCACGCCGTACTGTTCGGCCATCCGGCCGCCTCCACCGTTGCCGAACAGATGTTCCACGTGGCCGCATTGGCTGCAGACATGAACGCTCATGTTTTCGACCACGCCAAGGACACGCACGTCGACCTTTTCGAACATCTTGAGTCCCCTGCGCGCATCCAGCAGCGCGATGTCCTGGGGAGTCGTGACGATCACCGCACCGCTCACCGGCACCCGCTGCGCGAGGGTGAGCTGGATGTCGCCCGTACCTGGCGGCATGTCGACGACCAGGTAGTCCAGGTCCCCCCAGCGGGTGTCGGTCAGCAGCTGGGTGAGCGCCTGGGTGACCATGGGACCGCGCCAGACCATGGGCTGTTCCGAGTCGATCATGAACCCGATGGACATGACCTTGACGCCATACGCCTCGAGGGGAACGATCTGCTTGCCGTCCGGGTCGAGCACCGGCTTTTGGCCCTCGAGTCCCATCATCAGCGGTTGACTCGGCCCGTAGATGTCGGCGTCGAGCAGGCCCACCCGCGCGCCTTGTGCCGCCCAGGCCAGGGCGAGATTGGCCGCCGTCGTGGATTTGCCGACGCCTCCCTTGCCGGAGGCCACCGCGACGATGTTCTTGACGTTGGACAGCGGTTTTAGGGTCTTTTGCACCGCGTGGGCGGTGATTTCGGCCTTGAGCCGCAGCGTGAGCCGGCGGCCGGCGAGTTCGGGCTGCAGATGGTTTTCCAGCGCCCTTCCCAACTCCGGGCCATAATCTCCCACGGGAAAGCCGAATCTGAGCTCCAATACGACTTCGCCCGGCTGCTCGGCCACGTCCACGATCGCCCGGACGGCGCTCAAGGTCTGGGTCAGGTAGGGGTCCACGTAAGCACCCAGTTTGTCGCGGATGCCGACGGCAGTCTGTGAGATTTCGGTCATGTATCCAGGCATTCTACCGCACACGGCGAAACACGTCCGGTATGGCATAATTCAAAATTGAGAATCCCCTCCCTCCGTCGGGTCATGGTCAAAGGCGACAATGGAATGCTGCCGGGGAATGTGCAACTGCAAGGCACCGAATGAGTTTATTTGCCAGTTACCGTGCCGATCGGCTCATCGCCGAGGTTAAGTCCAACGGCAATCCAGGCAGTCCCCTGGCTCAAAAGGCGGTCGAGAAGCTGGTGGCCCTCGGCCCGAAGTCCATCGATCCGATCATTACCGCCATGGCGACGGCGGAAAAACGCGAAACCCTCCTCTACGTCGAGGCCCTGTCCCGGCTGATCGACGTGAAAACCCTGCCCCTGTTGCTGCGCAGGATGTCCGACTCCAACGGGCGGACGCTGTCGGGCATCGCCTGGGCGCTCTCGTCCTGCCGCAATTACCCCCCGGCCGCCCTGCTCGAGGCGCTGTCGAAACCCGACATGCCGAAACAGGCCATCATCGACGTGATCGGGGCGCAGAAATCGCGTTACACCGTCAGGGATCTGCTGAATGCCGCCTATACCCAGGAGGCCAGCGAACGCACGGGACTGTTCAAGATCATCGGCGAGATCGCCGACGAGTCCTCGGTGGACGATTTGATCGGCCGCATCGAGGGCAAGGACCCGGTCGCCCGCCTGCACATCATCAACGTACTGGCCCGGTTCAACACCCCCCGCGTGCAGCAGGCGATCCAGAAGCAGCTCAAGGACAACAGCAAATTCATCCGCACGGCCGCGCTCTCGGCCCTGGCGCGAATGGACGGCCCCTTCGACGTGCCCCTGCTCGTCGGCATGCTGCGCGACCCGGAGATCGAGGTCCAGAACAAGGCGGTCGACGTCGTCGTGAAGGCCAATCACCCCGACACCGTGAAGTATCTGGTCGAAGTGCTGAAGGACGAGAACGAATACGCACGCCGCGCGGCCGTCGAGGTGCTGAACGCCGTCGGCACGTCGCGGTCGGTCAAGTATCTGCTCGAGGTGATCGCCGACAGCGACTGGTGGGTGCGCACCCGGGCGGCCGATGCGCTCGGCAAGATTGGCGGCCCCCGGGTCGTCGACGCCGTGCTCGCGCTCATCAAGGACGAGAATCAGGACATCCGGCGTGCGGCAATCGAAATTCTCAATCAAACCAAGGACGAGAGGGCCGTGGCGCAGCTGATCGATGCCACCCGGGACAGCGACTGGTGGGTGAGCGAGCGGGCCGTCGATGCGCTCGCGGAGATCGGCACCACCAAGGCGCTGCCGCGCTTCATCGAGATGCTGAGCGTGACGGAGCCGAAGTCGCTGCCGACCGTGGTCCGCGCCATCGCCAAAGTGGGCGACCAGAAGAGCATCGAGCATCTTCTGCCGCTCCTGACACGACCGGAAAACGAGGTCAAGGTTGAGGTCATCGCGGCGCTGTCGAAACTGGCGGACGAACGCCGCGCCGATACCATCCGCATGAGGCTGCAGGCCGTCTCCGCCACCGACGCCACCATCAACCAGGCGATCTCGAGGGCGATGGAGGAGCTCGACAACCGCTTCTCCAACACCCAGCTGGCGGCGAATCAACGCGCTGCGCAGCACCAGGAGCCGGCCAAGACGCTGCTCATCGACAATCAGGAGCTGGCGAAGGTCGTCAAGGACCTCGAGACGCAAAAGGAGAAGGAACGCCTGGATATCGCCACCCTGAAGCCGGGCGACGTGATCGAGGGCCGCTACAAGTTCATCGAGAAAATCGGCAAGGGCGCGTTCGGCACGGTGCTGCTGATGGAGGACACCGTCGTCGAGGAGCGCCTGATCCTCAAATTCCTGAATGCCAACGTCGCGTCGGACGAGGAGATGATGAAGCGCTTCGTCCACGAGTTGCGCTACAGCCGCAAGATCACGCACAAGAACGTGATCCGCATCTACGATTTCCTGTACATCCAGGGCAACTACGCCATATCGATGGAATATTTCCCCTCACACACCCTCGGCGGCGAGATCGTCAACGAGAAGCCGGTCGAGCTCAAGCGCGCGATCAAATTCGGCATCGACATCGCCACCGGCATGGCCGTCGCCCACCAGGCCGGCATCGTCCACCGCGACCTGAAACCGGCCAACGTGCTGATCGACAACGACAGCCTGCTCAAGATCGTGGACTTCGGCGTCGCCGCCGCCCAGAGTCAGGGAGACACCCAGCTGACCAAGACGGGTTACGTGATCGGTTCGCCGAAATATATGGCGCCAGAGCAGATACTCGGGAAAAAAGTCGACGAGCGCGCCGACATCTACAGCCTCGGCGTGATCTTGTATGAGCTTTTCACCGGCGTACCCCCCTATTCGCGCGGAGATCACATGTCGGTCATGTATCAGCACGTCCAGGGCAAGGCGAGGCCGCCCATCGACATCAACAAGAACCTGCCCCCCGAACTCAATGCGCTGGTGCTGAAATGCATGTCGCTCGACAAGGCCAAGCGCGCTCAAAGCATGGATGAGCTGCGGCTGTCCCTGGAGAAATTCCTCTAGGACCCTTTCACGGGCCCTCTGAGCCGTCCAGCAGGCTGCTTTTATCGCCCCGGCGGTCCTCCGAACCTGACGGACCTCACGTTTATCGCCACGACCGGCCCCAAATGCTCGAAAATCCGGCCGGGTGCGGGTAGCCTAGGCCGTTATGGCAAGAATCGACGCGTTCCTCAAGCTCGCGGTGGCGCAAAATTGCTCCGACCTGCACCTCGCGGTCGGCGTGCCGCCGATGATGCGGATGCACGGTGACTTGCTGCCCATCAAATTCCGGGACCTGAGCGAGACGGAACTCGAGGCGTACATCACGGAAATCCTGACCCAGTCGCAGCAGAAGGTGCTGCGCGAGGGCAACGACATCGATTTTTCGTACGTGACGACCGACGGCGGCCGTTTCCGCGCCAACGTCTATCGGAAAGAAACCGGCATCGGGGCGGCGTTCCGGGCAATCCCGACCACCATGCCCAGCATGGACCAGCTCGGCCTGCCGCCCGTCGTGAAGAAGCTGTGCGACTACCATCAGGGGATGATTCTCGTGACCGGCGCGACCGGAACCGGCAAATCGACCACGCTGGCCTCGATGATCGACCACTTGAACGCCACCCGCAGCCTCAACATCATCAGCCTCGAGGATCCGATCGAGTTCGTCCATCGAAGCAAATCGAGCCAGGTCATCCAACGCGAACTCGGCACGCACCTGCCCTCCTTCGCCGAGGGCGTCCGCGCCGCCATGCGCGAGGACCCGGACGTGATTCTGGTCGGTGAAATGCGCGATGCGGAGACCATCTCCATGGCGATGACGGCCGCGGAGACCGGGCATCTCGTGCTCGGCACCCTGCATACCACCAGTGCCACCAAGACACTGGACCGCATCATCGACGCGCTGCCGACGGAGGAGCGTGAACAGACCAAGAGCTTCCTGGCCGCCAGTCTGATCGCGGTCATCACCCAGATACTGGTGAAGAGCCCGGACCAGCGGGCCCGCCGCGCGATCTGCGAAATCATGGTGGTCACCAAGGCCATCGGCAAGCTCATCATGACGGACCAGACCCATCAGATCCCGAGCCAGCTGCAGATGGGCAAGGAGCACGGCATGCAGCTCATGGACCAGGCCCTGCTCGCGGCAATCGCCGCGAAAGAAGTCGATCCGGAACAGGCGTACCTGTATGCCGCCGACAAGCGGCCGTTCCAGCGTTTCGTGACGGACATGGCCGGCGCGCCCCCGTTGGAACCCGTCGCCCCGTGAGCTCGTCGTGGCCGTAATCGACTCCTATCTGACACAGGTCATCGAGAGGAACGGCTCCGACCTGCATTTCCTCGCCGGCGACCCCGCACGCGTGCGCCAGTACGGCGAATTGAAGCCGCTCTCCGGTGAGCCGCTCGCCGCCGAGATGGTGAAGACCACCCTGTACGAAATCATGCCGCAGCTCTCGGTCGACCGCTTCGAGGCCAAGGACGGCACGGACTTCGCCTATTCCATTCCGGGCGTCGCGCGCTTCCGCGTCAACGTCATGCGGCAGCTGAACGGGATTGGGGCGGTGTTCCGGGTCATCCCGTCCAAGGCGCGCAGCGCGCAGGAGCTGAAGCTGCCCGACGCCGTGATGAACCTCTGCAAGATCAACAACGGCCTGATCCTGGTCACGGGCAAGACGGGGTCTGGCAAGTCCACCACGCTCGCCGCGATGGTCGACGACATCAACACGCGCGAAAAGGGCCACATCCTCACCATCGAGGATCCGATCGAATTCGTGCACGTGCGCAAGCAATGCCTCATCAGCCAGCGCGAGATCGGCGTCCACGCCAACTCGTTTTCCTCGGCCCTGATGTCGGCACTTCGCGAGGATCCGGACGTGATTCTCGTGGGCGAGTTGCGCGATCTCGAGACGATGAGCATCGCCGTGACCGCGGCTGAGATGGGCATTCTCGTGATGGGCACGCTGCACACCAACGGCGCGGCGGCGACCGTCGACCGTCTGGTCAACGCGTTCCCGGCGGACAAACAGCCCCACGTGCGCACGATGCTCTCCACGAGTCTGCGCGGCGTGGTGTCGCAGCAGCTCATCCCGACGGCGAACAAGCAGGGCCGCGTCGCCGCCCTCGAAATACTCATCAACACGCCCGCGGTCGCGAACCTGATCCGCCAGGGCAAGATGGACCAGCTGGAAAACGCGATGCAGAGCGGTGGCGCCACAGGCATGCGGCTCATGGACACGGCCATTCAAACCCTGCTCGACCAGCGGATCATCAGCGGCGGCGAGGCCTTCAAGAAGGCCATCAACAAGAGCCGTTTCGAGCAGTACCGCAACGCCTCCTGACGGGGACGCCGCGGATGCGGCGTACCGCCCATCATGCCTGGGTCGTGGCATAATTTGGCATGACCCAACGACGCAGAATTCTAGTCACCAGCGCCCTGTATTACGCCAACGGGCCGCTGCATCTCGGCCACATACTCGAGGCCATCCAGACCGACGTGTGGGTGCGGTTCCAGAGGCTGCGCGGGCACGAGTGCTGGTACGTCTGTGCGGACGACACACACGGCACACCCATCATGCTCAAGGCTCAATCGGAAGGCACCACGCCCGAGGAGCTGATCCAGCGCGTGGGCGCGCTGCATCGCCGCGACCTGGCCGAGATGCTGATCGGCCAGGACAACTTCGGCTCCACGCACTCGACCGAGACCCGCGTCATCTGCGACCGGATGTACCGGGCGCTGCGGACCGCCGACCTGATCGACCGTCGCAGCATCCGCCAGGCCTACGACGACAGCGCCAAGATGTTCCTTCCCGACCGCTACGTGAAGGGAATCTGCCCCATCTGCGGCACCCCCGACCAATACGGGGACTCTTGCGAGAATTGCGGCTCGACCTATACACCGGCGGACCTCAAGAGCCCGATCTCGGTGGTCAGCGGCACCGTTCCGGTGTGGCGCGAATCAGAGCACTACTTCTTCCGCCTGAGCGCCTTCGAGCAGCGCCTGGCCGCCTGGGTGAAGAGCGGCACGGTGCAGAATGCCGTCGCGCACAAACTCGACGAGTGGTTCTCTCAAGGATTGAAGGACTGGGACATCTCGCGGGACGCGCCGTATTTCGGTTTTGAGATTCCGGATGCCCCGGGCAAGTATTTTTACGTCTGGTTCGACGCCCCGATCGGCTACCTGGGCAGCTTCGAGCAGCTCTGCGCGCGCGCCGGCTTGAAATTCGACGATTTCCTGGCCGCCGACTCCGCAACGGAGATGCATCATTTCATCGGCAAGGACATCCTGTATTTCCACGCGCTGTTTTGGCCGGCCGTACTCGAGGGCGCGGGCTACCGCCGCCCCACATCGGTGCACGCCCACGGGTTTCTGACCATCAACGGTCAGAAGATGTCGAAGTCACGCGGCACGTTCATCACGGCGCGGCGTTATCTGGACGATTTCAAGGCCGAGTATCTGCGCTATTACTTCGCCGCCAAGCTTGGGTCAGGCATCGACGACATCGACATGAATCTGGACGAGTTCACGACGCGGCTGAACTCCGACATCGTGGGGAAGCTCGTGAACATCGCCAGCCGCTGCGCCGGGTTCATCACCCGCGCCTCGGCCGGCACACTGGCGGATGCACTGCCGGAAGCCGATTTATACCGAACGTTCGCCGCGGCGGGCGATCAGATCGCCGCAGCCTACGAAGCCCGGGACACCGCCGCGGCGATGCGCGAGATCATGGGTCTCGCTGATCGCGCGAATCAGTACATCGACGCGCGCAAGCCTTGGGCGCTCGCCAAGCATGCCGACTCCGCGGCCGAGGTCCAGGGCGTCTGCACGCTGGGCCTCAACCTCTTCCGCGCCTTGATGATCTACCTCGATCCCGTGCTGCCCGACATGGCCAGCCGGGTCCGCCAGTTCTTCCAGGAATCCGCCTGGCGCTGGGAGGATGCCGCCAAGCCGCTGCTCGGCACGACCATTCTCCCCTATCAGGCGCTCGCCACCCGGCTGGAGGCGAGCGCGGTGGCCCGGCTGGTCGAACCGCCGGCTCCTCCGGTCGCGGCCGCCGCTCCCGTCGCGGCCGCCCCGCCGGCGCCCGCGCGAGCTGCCGTGAAAACGACGCGTGAGACGGATGCCGCAACGCATGCAGCCGCCGTTGCCGTCGAGGGGAATCTCATCTCGATCGACGACTTCATGCGGGTCGATCTGCGTGTGGCGCGCGTGCTCGGCGCCGACGTCGTTGCCGGCGCCGACAAGCTGCTCAGGCTGCAGCTCGATGTGGGCGAACTCGGCCAGCGGGAGATTTTCGCGGGCATCCGTGCGGCTTACGATCCCGCGTCGCTGGCCGGACGGTTGATCGTCGTGGTTGCGAATCTCGAACCGCGCAAGATGCGTTTCGGTGTGTCGGAGGGGATGATGCTGGCCGCGGGTCCGGGGGGTACCGACGTGTTCCTACTGTCGCCTGACTCGGGCGCCGTGCCCGGCATGCGAATCAAGTGACATGACCGTGGAAACCGCGCCTGACGGGGTGGCGCGAATCGATGCGCTGCTCCCGCAGACACAATGCACCCGGTGCGGCTATGCAGGTTGCCGGCCGTACGCCGCCGCCATCGCAGCCGGTGAGGCTGAGATCAATCAATGCCCTCCCGGCGGTGCCGCGACCATCCGCGACCTTGCGGATCTGCTGGGCCGCGAGGCACCGGCCCTGAACCCGGCGTACGGGGTCGAGGCGCCGCCGCAAGTCGCGTGGATCGACGAAACGCGCTGCATCGGCTGCGCGCGCTGCCTGCCGCCGTGTCCGGTGGACGCCATCGTCGGCGCGGCGAAGTTCCTGCACACCGTGCTCCGCGAGCGCTGTACCGGCTGCGAGCTGTGCGTGGCGCCCTGTCCGGTCGATTGCATCGAGATGCGGCCGGCGGCCGCGGCGACGGTCAACCGGCCGGACTTGAATCGCGCCCGCCACTCGGCGCACACCGACCGCCTGCGCCGTCTCGCCGCTGCGCGCCAGCGGGAATTGGAGGCAAAGAAGGCGGCCGTGCGGCGCAGGGCGGACGGTCCTTGAGCGTCCCGGCATGAATACGGCGAAACGGCGCGAAATTTTCTCGAGGCTGCGGGCCGCGAATGCCGCCCCGCGCACCGAACTGAATTATGGTTCTCCCTTCGAGCTCCTGGTCGCGGTGATCCTTTCCGCGCAGGCCACCGACAAGGGCGTCAACAAGGCGACGGTCGCACTGTTCCGGGCGGCGCCGACACCGGCCGCCATGCTGGCGCTCGGCGTCCAAGGCCTCACGCCATTCATAAAATCCATCGGGCTGTTCAACAGCAAGGCAAGAAACATCATCGCCACCTGTGCCGCTCTCGTCGCCGGGCATGGCGGCGAGGTCCCGCGCTCGCGCGAGGCGCTCGAGGCATTGCCGGGGGTGGGGCGCAAGACGGCGAACGTGATCTTGAACACCGCGTTCGGCGAGCCGACGATCGCCGTCGACACGCACATTTTTCGCGTGGCCAACCGCACCGGCCTCGCCCCGGGAGCAACGGTGCGCGCGGTGGAGGACAAGCTGATGAAAGTGGTGGCCCCGGAGTTCCTGCAGGACGCGCATCACTGGCTGATCCTGCTCGGCCGCTACGTGTGCAAGGCACGAACGCCGGACTGTCCGGCGTGCCCGATCGCGGATCTGTGTGAATACCGCCGCAAGACGAAGGCGGCCTCCCGATGAGCCTCTTCGGCTCCCAGACAAGAGATCAGCTGCGTCAGACCTACGCTGCTGCCTGGAGCAAGCGCCGTGCCGGCATGCCGCTCACACCGCTCGAGGCGATGATCACCGATGTGATCGGGATGCACCCGGAATACCACCCCGTCGTCGAGGATCCCGCCCGGCTGCTGTCCGTGGAGGGCGATCCGGCCGGCGCCACCGCGAACCCCTTTTTACATATGGGACTGCACCTCGCGGTCCGCGAACAGCTGTCGATCGACCGCCCGCCCGGCATCCGCGAACTCGCGGGCCGCCTCGAGGTCCGTCTCGGCAACCGCCACGACGCCGAGCACGCGCTCATGGAAGCCCTCGCGGAGACCCTTTGGGAAGCGCAGCGCGCCGGCCGAGCCCCTGACGAGGGCCACTACCTGGCGCGGGCCCGGGGCCTGCTGGGCGGTCCGGGAGCCGCCTAGGCACCAGGGAGCCCAAGGTTACGCAAGCTTCATGCGCGCTTCATCGGCGGCCAGGGCACACTTGGCTATCCTGTGCGGCCCATGCGCTCTCTGTTACCCAGCATCGTCGTCGGCTGCCTCGCCTCGTGCTGGGCCGTGGGGCTGACGCCGGCCACGCCCGCCGCACCGCCCAAGCCACCGACTCTCCCGGCGAGCCCGAGCGAGGTGGACAACGAGGCCGCCGCCAAGCATGCCAAGCGCACGGCGTGCCTCAAGCAGGCGAAATCGCACAAGCTGGTCGGCGCGCAGAGAACGGCGTACGTCAAGGATTGCATGGGCCCCCACTGACGGGGATTCCCGCCTCCAGGCCGTTCCCGGCAGGTTCGGCTGGGTCGTCCGCGACGAAAGTTCCCTGATCGTTCAATTGGGCGAACAGACCCCCCAATTGCACGAGTTCGTTGAATTTTCCCTGCTCCACGAGACGGCCGTCCTGCAGGACGAGAATCAGGTCAGCCTGCCGCACAGTGGTCAGTCGATGCGCGATGATGAACGTGGTGCGGCCCTGGGTCAGGGCTTGGAGGGCCCGTTGAATGCGCGCCTCGGTGGCATTGTCGAGTGCACTGGTGGCCTCGTCGAGTATCTGTATCGGTGCATCCTTCAGCATGGCGCGCGCGATCGCCAACCGCTGCCGTTCACCACCCGACAGCGACCGGCCGCGCTCCGCCACGAGTGTCGCATACCCCTCGGGCTTGACGACGATGAAGTCGTGGGCTTCGGCGGCGCGCGCGGTATCCTCGATCTGCTGCTGGGTCGCGTCCGGATTGCCGAGACGGATGTTGTCGGCGATGGATCGATACAGCAGTCCGGCGTCTTGAAACACCACGGCGATGTTGCCGCGCAGAGACTTGAGCGAAACGTTGCGAATGTCGATGCCATCGACGGTGATGCGGCCCGCGGTCGGATCGTAGGCGCGGTATAGCAGGCTGAGCGCGGTGGTCTTGCCCGCGCCGGTCGGACCCACGAGCGCAATCGTGGACCCGGCTGGCGCCCGGAAGCTGAGCGAGTGCAGCGCCGGACGCGCCTCGTTGTAGCCGAAAGACACGTTCTCGAACGCCACGTCGCCCTTCACCCGGGGCAGATCCGGCGTGTTCGGCGCTTCCGCGAGGACGGATGGCGTGTCCAGCACGGCGAAGAAATCCTTGAGCGAGGGGGTCTGGAAGAACA
>Ga0182030_10004427_pt1 | contig 29932 bp, 24 predicted proteins | sample 812S3MmetaG_FD_121299 | JGI IMG/M metagenome (GOLD analysis project Ga0182030, IMG submission 121299) | Permafrost microbial communities from Stordalen Mire, Sweden - 812S3M metaG (Illumina Assembly) | ecosystem: Environmental > Terrestrial > Soil > Wetlands > Permafrost | place: Sweden...
GCCTCGGGGTCGTTTTCGACACAGAAGACGTCCGACGTCTCGGCGAGACGCAGCGCGAAGGTGCCGATGCCGCAGAAAAGGTCCGCGGCCTTTTTCGCCGCGCCGACGGCCTCCAGCACGAGAGAGGCCAGCATGGTCTCGCCGGCGGCCGTGGCCTGCAGGAAGCCGCCCGGAGGGGCGTTGACGCGGGCGCGGCCGATCTGGATTTCGGCGGGGCGGCGCTCGACCAGGGGAACGCCGTGATTGGAAATGCGGGCGAGATCGAGCGTCTGCGCCGCGTCGACGACCGCCCGCTCCATCTCGAATTCGAGCTTGCCGCAGCCGCGAATGTCGAGGTCGAGACCATTGAGCGTGGCGGTGACCAGGAGATCGAGCGGCTTTTCCAGCGACGCCAACACTTCCGCGATTTTTCGCGCGGCGGGGAGGGCGCCGGCCATGTCGGGCGCGAGGATCGGGCAGGCGTCGATCTCGACGATGCGATGGGCGCGCGCCTGCATGAAGCCGACATGCGGCTGGCCGCGCTGGTCATTGCGCGAATGGAAAGTCGCGCGGCGGCGGCCCTCGCCCCAGGCCTCGCGCAGGGGCGCGATTTCGGTCTCGACGCCGGCATTGCGCAGGGCTTCTGCGACAAGGCCGCGCTTCCAGCCGGCATAGGCCTCGGGGCCGAGCGTTTGCACGGCGCAGCCGCCGCAATTGGTGAAATGGGGGCAGGGCGCGGGGATGCGGTCGGGCGAGGCTTTGATGACCTCCACCAGTTTGCCGCGCTCTCCATCCACTTCGGCCAGGATATCCTCGCCCGGCAGTCCATAGGGCGTGAAGATCAGGCCGCGCGGACCCTGCGAAATGCCTTCGCCGCGGGCGCCGAGCCGATCGATATGCAGTCTGGCGTTGAGATCTAACATATATGGCGCGCTCCCAGCAGATATTCGCGGTTGCCGTCGCCGCCTTGGATCGGAGAGTCGATCAGCCCGATCACCTCCCATCCCAATTGTTTCACCAGAGCCGCGATCTTTTCGCAAGCCGCCTTGCGCGCGGCGTCGTCGCGGACAATTCCCTTTTTCGCCAATTCGGGTCCGACCTCGAACTGCGGCTTGACCAGCAGCGCGGCCTCGGCCCGTTGCGCCGCCAAAGGCAGGATTTTTGGCAGGATCAGGGTGAGTGAGATGAAACTGACGTCGCAGACGATGATCACAGGGCGTCCGGGAAGGTCATCCGACGTCAACGCGCGGGCGTCGCGTTTTTCCAGCGATGACACGCGCTCGTCCCCGGCGATCAGCGGATGCAATTGCCCATGGCCGACATCGACGCAGGTGACATGCGCTGCGCCGCGCGAAAGCAGAACATGCGAAAAGCCGCCGGTCGAGGCGCCGATATCGAGCGCGCTTTTTCCCTTCACATCGATGCCGAAGGCGTCGAGCGCCGCCGCCAGCTTGACGCCGCCGCGCGACACCCAGGGGTAGGGCGCTGTCGCTTCAAGCTTTGCGCCTTCGGCCACGGGTTCGGAAGGTTTAGTCACCGGCCGGCTGTCAAGCGTGACAAGGCCTGCCTCTATGGCCTCGCGGGCCTTGGCGCGACTGGCGAAAAACCCCTGTTCGACCAAGGCGATATCGGCGCGGCGGCCGCGCCCGGCCTCTCCGGGGTTCAAGCCGTCTTGACTTCCATCGGGCGGCCGAGCGCCTCGAACGCCTTGGCGACGATGCCCTTCGCGTCCAGTCCCGCCCTGGCGTAGAGCAGCTCGGGCTTGTCATGGTCGAGAAACAGGTCGGGCAGCACCATGCTGCGTACGCGAAGACCCTTGTCGAGCAAGCCGTCCTCCGCGAGCTGGTGCAGCACGAAGGAGCCGAAGCCGCCGACCGAGCCTTCCTCGATGGTGATCAGGACTTCGTGATTTTCAGCCAGGCTGCGGATCAGTTCGACGTCGAGCGGCTTGGCGAAACGCGCGTCGGCGACGGTGGTCGATACGCCCTGGGCCGCGAGCTGTTCGGCGGCCTGCATGGCTTCCGCGAGGCGGGTGCCGAGCGACAGGATGGCGACCTTGTCGCCCTGGCGCATCACGCGGCCCTTGCCAATTTCGAGCGGAACGCCCTCCTGCGGCAGATCGACGCCGACGCCGTCGCCGCGCGGGTAGCGAAAGGCGATGGGGCCGTCATTATAGGCGGCGGCGGTGGCGACCATATGCACAAGCTCCGCCTCGTCGGCGGCGGCCATCACCACCATATTGGGCAAGATGCCGAGGTAGGCGACGTCGAAGGATCCGGCATGGGTCGCGCCGTCGGCGCCGACAAGGCCGGCGCGGTCGAGCGCGAAGCGAACCGGGAGGTTTTGCAGCGCCACGTCATGCACGACCTGGTCATAGCCGCGCTGCAGGAAGGTCGAATAGATGGCGCAGAAAGGCTTGTAGCCTTCGGTGGCGAGGCCCGCGGCGAAGGTCACGCCATGCTGTTCGGCGATGCCGACGTCGAAGGTGCGGGTGGGGAAGACTTTCTGGAACAGATCGATGCCGGTGCCGCTCGGCATGGCCGCGGTGATCGCGACGATCTTGTTGTCCTTCTCGGCTTCCTTCACCAGCGACTGGCCGAAGATCTTGGTATAAGAGGGGGCGTTGGCCTTGGGCTTGACCTGCGCGCCTGTCACCACGTCGAACTTGTTGACGCCGTGATATTTGTCGTCGGCCGCCTCGGCCGGGGCATAGCCCTTGCCCTTCTGCGTCACTACATGGATGAGCACGGGGTCGCCGACATCGGCGTCGCGGACGTTTTTCAGAACCGGCAGGAGATGGTCGAGATTATGGCCGTCGATCGGACCGACGTAATAGAAGCCCAGTTCCTCGAACAGCGTGCCGCCGGTGACATAGGACCGGGCGTGCTCGACCGCGCGGGTGAGGGCGCTCTCGAAGCTTTTCGGCATGCGGCGGGCGAGCATCTTGCCGACGTCGCGCAATTTGAGATAGGTGCGGCCGGACGACAGCCGCGCGAGATAGGCCGACATGGCGCCGACGGGCGGGGCGATGGACATGTCATTGTCGTTGAGAATGACGATCAGCCGGGAACGGCAGGCGCCGGCGTTGTTCATGGCCTCATAGGCCATGCCGGCGGAGAGGGAGCCGTCGCCGATCACCGCTATCACATTATTGTGACCGCCGGAGAGGTCGCGCGCCACGGCCATGCCGAGGCCGGCGGAAATAGATGTCGAGGAATGGGCGGCGCCGAAGGGGTCATATTCGCTCTCGGCACGCTTGGTGAAGCCCGAGAGGCCGCCGCCCTGACGAAGAGTCTTCATCCGGTCGCGACGACCCGTCAGGATCTTGTGCGGATAGGCCTGGTGCCCGACATCCCAGATGATGCGGTCTTCCGGCGTGTTGAACACATAGTGAAGAGCGACGGTCAATTCGACGACGCCAAGGCTCGAGCCGAGATGTCCGCCAGTGACGGATACGGCGTCAATGGTCGCGCGCCGAACATCGGCGGCCATGGCGGTCAGGTCGCTCTCCGGCAGACGACGAAGGTCCGAAGGATACTTCACCTTGTCCAACATAGGGGTAGTCGATTGTATTATCACGGCATACTCGATTGGACATCCGCCCAGGAGCGGTACGGACTTAGCTGCTTTACACGCAACCGCCGCGTTGGGCAATGAAGCCTCTTATCTAAGATTAAAGGCGGGGTTTTCAATACGTGGGTAACCTTGCCGCCTTCGGGCGGCAGGCGATCCCTGCAGGGACAGGAGAGGCAAATGACGATGACTCCCGAAAAATTTCAACAACCGCACTCGCAACCGCAGTCTCTTGGCGAGTCGATAGAGCGCATGCGGTCGCGATGGGGCTGGTTCGCCGGCTATGGCGCGCTTTGCATGCTTTTCGGCTGTGTGGCGCTGATCCTTGTCGCCGCGTCGACGCTCGCCGTGGTCTTCCTGATCGCCCTGATGCTGATCATCGCGGGTGGCGTGGAAATCATGCTCGGGTTCAATTCGCGTGCCTGGCCATCGTTTTTTCTATGGGTGATCAGTGGGTTGTTCTATCTGATCTCCGGCGCCTTCGCGCTGGCGCGACCAGATGTCGCAGCCGCCGTGTTGACGATATTCGTCGGCGCTGGCTTCGTCGTCGCGGGACTCGCTCGCATCTGGCTGGCATACAAGCTTCCCGGCGGCTCCAGGGCCTTCATCGCGCTTGCCGGAGTCATCACCACTTTGCTTGGCGCGATGATCCTGGCGGGATGGCCGGGGGACACGATGATCATTCTCGGCACGCTTTTCGGCGTGGACATGGTTTTTTACGGCGCCAGCTGGATCGCGCTCGCCCTGAAACTTAAAGCTTGATCGGAAATTGCCTTGATTGCGGCGAAGCTCGCCGTTTGATAAAGCTCGCCGAAAGTCCAACCCGTCTGGCAATGTCGGGTTTCGGACTCAAGGCAGGCGCGTTGGCCAGCCGCAGGGGAACTGAGCATGACGAAATGGGTCTATTCATTTGGCGACGGCAAGGCTGAAGGCGCCAGCGCCATGAAAAATCTGCTCGGCGGCAAGGGGGCGAATCTGGCGGAAATGGCCAATCTTGGCTTGCCCGTGCCTCCCGGCTTCACCATTTCGACCGAGGTCTGCGCCTTTTACACAGCCAACGGCCATGAATATCCCGAAGACCTCAAGGACCAGGTCGAGGCGGCGCTGGACCACGTCGGCCATCTCGCTGGCCATGTCTTCGCCGATCCCGAAAACCCGCTGCTGGTTTCGGTGCGCTCGGGCGCCCGCGCCTCCATGCCCGGCATGATGGACACCGTGCTCAACCTCGGCCTCAATGACGTCACCGTCGAGGCCATCGGCAAATCCTCGGGCGACGAGCGATTCGCCTGGGATTCCTATCGCCGCTTCATCCAGATGTATTCGAACGTCGTGCTCGGCGTCGAACACCATAATTTTGAGGAAATCCTTGAGATCTACAAAGATCAGCGCGGCTATTTCCAGGACACCGACCTCACCGCCGACGATTGGCGCAAGATTGTCGCGAGCTACAAGGAAGCGGTGCTGCGCGAGACGGGGAAACCTTTCCCGCTGGATGCGCGCGAGCAGCTCTGGGGCGCGGTCGGCGCTGTTTTTTCTTCCTGGATGAACCAGCGCGCCATCACCTATCGCCGCCTGCACGACATTCCCGAAAGCTGGGGCACGGCGGTGAACGTCCAGGCCATGGTCTTCGGCAATATGGGTGAGACATCGGCGACCGGCGTCGCTTTCACCCGCAATCCCTCGACCGGCGAAAACGCGCTCTACGGTGAATTCCTGGTCAACGCCCAGGGGGAGGACGTGGTCGCCGGCATACGCACGCCGCAAAACATCTCGGAATCCGCGCGCATCCTGGCCAAATCCGACAAGCCGTCGATGGAGACGGTGATGCCGACGGTCTATGCCGAATTCATTCGCGCCACGCAATTGCTCGAACGCCATTACCGCGACATGCAGGATATGGAATTCACCGTGGAGCGCGGCAAGTTCTGGATGCTCCAGACCCGCAACGGCAAGCGCACCGCCAAAGCCGCGCTGCGCATCGCCGTTGAAATGGCCGGCGCCGGGCTGATTACCCAGGACGAGGCCATTCTTCGCATCGAGCCGGCCTCGCTCGACCAATTGCTGCATCCCACCATCGATCCCAAGGCCGAGCGGAAAATCATCGCAACAGGACTTCCCGCTTCGCCCGGCGCGGCGAGCGGCGAGATTGTCTTTTCCTCCGACGACGCCGAAACGCTCAAGGCCGCCGGTAAAAAGGTCATCCTGGTGCGTGTCGAAACCTCGCCGGAAGATATTTCCGGCATGCATGCGGCGGAAGGCATTCTCACGACCCGCGGCGGCATGACCTCGCATGCGGCGGTGGTGGCGCGCGGCATGGGCAAGCCCTGCGTCTCCGGCGCCGGCACGGTGCGCGTCGATTATGCGGCGCAGACCCTCACCGCGTCGGGCCTCACCTTCAAGAAGGGCGACATCGTCACCGTGGACGGCACGGCTGGCCAGGTGATGGAAGGCGCCATAGCCATGCTGGAGCCGGAACTGTCGGGCGAATTCGCCGTGCTCATGGGCTGGGCCGATGCAGCGCGCCGCCTCAGGGTGCGCGCGAATGCCGACACCCCCGCCGACGCCCGCATCGCCCGGCAATTCGGCGCGGAAGGCGTTGGCCTTTGCCGCACCGAGCACATGTTTTTCGACAATGAGCGCATCGTGGCGGTGCGCGAGATGATCCTCGCGAACGACGAAGCCGGCCGCCGCGCGGCGCTCGCGAAAATCCTGCCGATGCAAAGGTCGGATTTCGCCTCGCTTTTCGAGATCATGCACGGCTTGCCCGTGACGATCCGCCTGCTCGATCCGCCGCTGCATGAATTCCTGCCGCATACGGCCGAGGAAATCGCCGAAGTCGCGGCGGCCATGGGGTCGTCGCCCGAAAAGCTCAAGCGCCGGGCGGACGAATTGCATGAATTCAACCCCATGCTCGGCTTCCGCGGCGTGCGCCTCGCCATCGCCTTCCCGGAAATCGCCGAAATGCAGGCCCGCGCTATTTTCGAGGGCGCGGTCGAGGCGCAGGCCAAAACCGGCGAGCCCGTGATCGCCGAAATCATGGTGCCGCTGGTTTTCTCCAAGCGCGAACTCGATCTCGTCAAGGCGCGCATCGACGCCATGGCCGAGGCGGTGGCTAAGGAAAAGGGCGTGACGATCCCCTATATGGTCGGCACGATGATCGAACTGCCGCGCGCCGCTCTGCGGGCCGGCGAAATCGCCGAGACAGCGGAATTCTTCTCCTTCGGCACCAATGACCTGTCTCAGACGACGCTCGGCATATCGCGCGACGACGCGGGGTCCTTCCTGGGTACTTATGTGCAGAAGGGCATATTGCCCTTTGACCCCTTCGTCTCGCTCGACCAGGATGGCGTCGGCGAGTTGTTGGCGCTGGCGGCGGAACGCGGCCGCAAGACTCGCGAAAAGCTAAAGCTCGGCATTTGCGGCGAGCACGGCGGCGACGCGTCGTCCATCGCCTTCTGCGAAAAGACGGGGCTCGATTACGTCTCCTGCTCGCCCTATCGCGTGCCGATCGCCCGCCTCGCCGCGGCGCAGGCGGCTCTGGGCAAGGCGGCGGGTTCGCTGGCGTAAGGAGCGCGAGTGCCGGGGTTTCTTCCCTTCTCCCCTTGCGGGAGAAGGTGGCGCGTAGCGCCGGATGAGGGGGCCTCGCCGCGCAGCCCCCTGATCCGTGACGGCGCCATAGCCCGTCGAAAGACGGGCGTCTTTCGACGCCCTACGGCGCCGCGCCACCTTCTCCCGCCATAGGGACTTCGCGAGAACGCCCGTCTCACGACGGGCTATGGTGAGAAGGGATGCGCCCAGCCTGCCAGAGGTGTGATTTGCGCCAGATACAACACAGACTCGCCGTCAAGACTTCCGGTCGCGGCTTCGTCGATATCACCAGCGAGACAAGCGAACTTTTGCGCTCCAGCGGGCTGCAACTCGGTCAGATCACTGTCTTCTGCCGCCACACCTCCGCCTCGCTGCTGATCCAGGAGAACGCAGACCCTTCCGTACTCGACGATCTCGAAAAATTCTTCGAGCGGATTGCGCCTGAAGCCCGAGGCCTCTATGCGCATGAAAGCGAGGGGCCGGACGACATGCCCGCGCATATCCGCGCCGCGCTCACCCAGACCAGCCTGATCATTCCCTTTGCGGAGGGCGATCTGCTGCTCGGAACGTGGCAGGGGATTTACCTTTTCGAGCACCGCCGTGCGCAGCACCGGCGCGAGATCGTCTTGCACTTTGTCGGCGAATGACCAGGCGCCGCGCCAGAACCGCAATTGATTTGGCGCGACGCCAGGACGGTCTTACCCCTTCGGACAGACCAGCGCAGCGGAAGAGTCTTCCCTGCCTTCGACATGGACGCGCGCGCCGTCGATCCGGGTAAAACCGCCGGTGACGAGTTCGAGCGCCAGCGGATAGATCCTGTGCTCCTGCGCCAGCACCCGCGCGGCCAGAATTTCCGCCGTGTCGCCGTCGAGCACCGGCACGGCCGCCTGCACGACGATCGGCCCCGCGTCCATTTCCGGCGAGACGAAATGCACCGTGGCGCCGTGGATTTTCACGCCGTCGGCCAGCGCCCGCTCATGGGTGTGCAATCCGCGATAGGACGGCAGCAGGGCAGGGTGGATGTTGAGCATCTTTCCGCGCCATTGCTCGACGAACCAGGCGGTCAATACGCGCATGAAGCCGGCGAGGCAGACCAGTTCGATCCCATGCGCCTCAAGCCTGGCCTGCATGGCGCGCTCGAAACTCTCGCGGTCGGAGAAAGCCTTGTGCTCGACCAACTCGGTCGCGATGCCTTGTCCTTGAGCGAATTTCAGCCCTTCGGCACTCGCGACATTGGACAGGACCAGCGCGATTTCCGCGGGAAAGTGCTTGTCGCGCGCCGCTTCGACCAGCGAGCGCATGTTCGAGCCGCGACCCGAAATCAAAATGGCCACCCTTTTGCGCGAAAAACTCACAGCGCTAGCTTTCCGGTGAAGAGCACACGCTCCGCGCCCTCGGCGACGACGATTTCACCCAGTCGGACCGGCTCCTCGCCGGCGGCGCGCAGGGCGTCCTCCGCTTCCGCCGCCTCGGCGGCGGCCACGACGACGATCATCCCCACGCCGCAATTGAAGGTGCGCAGCATTTCGCGCTCCGCGACGCCGCCAGCCCGCGCCAGCCAGGAAAACACCGGCAGGACGGGAACAGAGTCGAGATCGATGCGCGCGCCGAGACCGTCAGGCAGCACCCGCGGAATGTTTTCCGGATAGCCGCCGCCGGTGATATGGGCGAAGGCCTTGATGACGCGGGTTTTCCGCAGCGCCAGCAGCAGCGGCTTCACATAAATGCGCGTCGGCTCAAGCAGCGCCTGGGCGAGGGTCTTGCCCGGCGCGAAAGGCGCTGCGTCGCTCCAGCGCAAACCCACGCGCTCGACGATCTTGCGCACCAGCGAAAAGCCGTTGGAATGAACACCTGAGCTCCTCAGGCCAAGAATCAGATCGCCCGCCGCGATGTCCTTGCGCGGCAGCAGGTCGCCGCGTTCGGCGGCGCCGACGGCGAAACCGGCGAGATCATAGTCGTCGCCCGAATAAAGCCCCGGCATTTCCGCGGTCTCGCCGCCGATCAGGGCGGCGCCGGCTTCGAGACAGCCGGCGGCAATGCCGGTGACGATCCGTGCGCCGACTGCCGGGTCGAGCTTGCCGGTGGCGTAATAGTCGAGGAAAAACAGCGGCTCCGCGCCTTGCACGACGAGATCGTTGACGCACATGGCGACGAGGTCGACGCCAACGGTGTCGTGGATGCCGCTTTCGATGGCGATTTTCACCTTGGTGCCGACGCCGTCATTGGCGGCGACGAGGATCGGATCGGAAAAGCCGGCCGCCTTGAGGTCGAACAAGCCGCCAAAACCGCCGATTTCGGCATCCGCCCCGCGGCGGCGGGTGGCGCGCACCAGCGGCTTGATCAGATCGACCATGCGCGCCCCGGCGTCGATATCGACGCCCGCTTCCGCATAGGTCAGTCCAGCAGGCGTGTCGCCGGGCTTTTCGCCGGACTTGGTCATGGAACGATCCTTCGAACGGGTTTTGGCGTTGCTCTAACCGCTGCGGCCCCCGCTGGCAAGGCGACCGGCCTTGCGACAGCCAGGCCTCCGTCACATATTGTGTCAAGAACTCGCCGCCTCGCGGCCAAAACAAGCCCCTCGCCGCCGCGCGGCCAAAATCTGGCGCCCATGCCGACCAATTGGTTCGCCTTCCTGCCCAACATGATCAGCCTGGCGCGGCTGCTCCTTGTTCCCATCAGCGTGCAGATGATCGCAGGACGCCGCTGGCCCGAAGCGCTGGCGATCTTCGTCATCGCCGGGGTTTCCGACGGACTCGACGGCTGGATCGCCCGCCGTTTCGACCTGCGCACCGAACTCGGGGCCTATCTCGACGCCATCGCCGACAAGGCCCTGCTGATCTGCGATTACATCACCCTGGCCATTGTGGGCGTCATTCCCATGGCCCTGGCCCTGCTGGTGGTGACGCGCGACCTGATGATCATCGGCGCGGTGGTGCTCTCCTGGCTGCTTGACCGTCCCATGGAAATAAAACCCCTGTGGATATCCAAGGCCAACACATTTGCGCAGATCGGTCTGGTCGCCCTGCTTCTGGCTTCACTGGCCTTCGGCTGGGGCGAAGGCGCCTGGGTCACGCCCGGCCTCTGGATCGTCGCGGCATTGACGCTGGGCTCGCTCGCGGCCTATTTCAAGCGCTGGATGACGCATATGATGGCGTGACCGGAAGGATGAGCCGATGCGAGTTGAATGGCAGATCGCCTTCTGGCTGTTGATGCTGGTTCTGGTCGGTTTTGGCGCCTACCTTTTCGCCAATGTGCTCGCGCCTTTCATCGCAGCGCTGGCGCTCGGCTACGTGCTCGATCCCGTTGCCGGGCGGTTGCAAAGGCTTGGAATGAGCCGCCTGGCCGCCACGCTGATCATTCTCGCTTTCTTCCTTGCCCTGCTGATCGTCGTGATCTTCGGCGTCGCCCCCATCCTCGGCCGCCAGCTTGTCGGCTTCGCCGAGAGCCTGCCTGTCTACGCGACCAAGCTTCAGGCCCTCGTCTCGGACGAAACGGCCGTGCTGTTGCAGAAATACGGCGGCGACTGGCTGGCGAAATTCGGTCTCGACACGACCTCGGGCGCCGATATCCAGAAATCCCTCGGCAATTTCGTCGGCCAGGGCGTGCAATGGTTCGGCAATTTCCTGAAAGGCATCTGGTCGGGCGGCCAGGCGCTGGTCGGCATTGTCACGCTGACGGTCATCACCCCCGTCGTGACCTTCTACTTGCTGCTGTCCTGGCCCGAAATGGTCAGCGTCATCCGCAGCCTGGTCCCGCCGCGCTATCGTCCGACCGTGTTCGAGCTGGCGGCCGAAATCGATCGCGCCCTAGCTGGATTTCTGCGCGGGCAATCGCTGGTCTGCCTGTTCCTCGGGCTCTGGTACGGCGTCGGGCTCACGCTCATCGGTCTGAACTTCGGCTTCCTGATCGGTCTTTCGGCGGGGCTCCTGAGCTTCATTCCCTATGTTGGATCGCTGACTGCGCTGGTCTTTGCGGCTGTCGTGGCCATTGTCCAGGGCTGGCCGCATATCGGCCTGTTCCTGTTCGCGATGGGCGTGGTGGTGGCCGGGCTGGTGCTGGAAGGCAATGTCATCACGCCGAAGCTGGTGGGGGAGTCGGTCGGCCTGCACCCGGTCTGGCTGATGTTCGCGCTGCTGGCCTTCGGCAGCCTGCTCGGCTTCGCCGGGATGATCCTTGCCGTGCCCATGGCGGCGGCGACCGGCGTATTGATCCGTTTCGCGGCGCGCCGTTACAAGCAGAGCGCGCTGTTCCATGGATTGGGGTCCGACGCCGCATGACGAGTGGATCGAAATGACAAGTGGATCGAAATGACCGGGCAATTGCCGCTCGACCTGCCGCATCGGCCGGGTCTCGGCGAGGAGGATTTCCTGGAGGCGCCCTCGAACGCCAGGGCGCTGGCGATGACCCGTCTTTGGCCGGATTGGCCGCAACGCACGCTGCTGCTGACCGGCCCGCAAGGGGCGGGCAAGAGCCATCTCGGCGCGATCTGGGCGCGCCGCTCGGGCGCCCGGGCTTTTTTCGCGCGCGACCTGCGCCTCGACCTGCTGCCCGAACTCGCTTCCGCCAAGGCGCTGTTGCTGGAAGATATCGATCAGGCGCCATCGCGCGAGACGGAAATGTTCCATCTGCTCAATCTGGCAGGGGAAAATGGCGCCTGGCTGCTGATGACCGCGCGGAAAAAACCGGACCAATTGCAGCTTGCGACGCCCGACCTGCTCTCGCGCCTGCGCCGGGCGACCGAAGTCGCAATCGAGGCGCCCGACGAGCGTTTTTTGCGCGCCATGCTGGTCAAGCTTTTCTGCGACCGGCAGATCCGCGTCGACGAATCCGTGATTGATTTCCTCAGCCTGCGGCTGGAACGCTCCTTCGAGGCGGCGCAGCGGGCGGTCGCCCTGCTCGATCGAGAGGGGCTGGCGCGTGGCAGGGCCGTCACCCGGCCGCTTGCCGTCGACCTGTTGAAACTGTTGCCGGAATTCTTGGCGCAAAAGGATTTGATCGACCCAGATCCGTGATTTTACTGATGTTCTCCCGCGCTTCCGTGGAAAATGTCACACAAGTTTCGTAAAACGAGTTACAAAAGAGAAAAACAAGCGAGGGCGACGTGACCCAGGACAGTGAAATCTTGAGCAAAATCACGGAACACGTCGGGTTGGACGAAGGTCAGGTCCTACGCAATTCGCCCAAAAGATTCATCAACCGCGAACTCTCCTGGCTGGAGTTCAACCGCCGGGTCCTGCTGGAGGCCTCCAACGAGGCGCATCCGCTGCTGGAGCGCGTGCGCTTCGTCTCGATTTCCGCGAACAATCTCGACGAATTCTTCATGGTGCGCGTCGCCGGCCTGCGCGGGCAATTGCGATCAGGCGTCGAGACGCCCTCCGATGACGGGTTGACGCCCGCCGAACAATTGCCGCTGATCAACGCGCGCGTCGGCGAGTTGGCGCAGGAGCAGATGCGCTGCTGGCGACAATTGCAGGAAAAGCTTGCGGGCGAGGGCATAACATTCGTCGAGCCGTCCGAACTGAACAAGTCGGAAAAACTCTGGCTCGACGACCATTTTTTCCTGCATGTCTTCCCGGTGTTGACGCCGCTTGCCGTCGATCCCGCCCATCCCTTCCCCTTCATACCCAATCTCGGCCTCACCCTGGCGCTCGACCTCGTCAATGGCTCCACGGGCGCGCGGATGCAGGCGCTGGTGCGCATGCCGACCAAGATCGACCGTTTTATCCGCCTGCCCGATGTTCTCGGCGGCGGCATGCGGCTGGTGCTGCTGGAAGCGCTGATCGTCACCCATATCCAGAAGTTGTTTCCGGGCTATGTCGTGAAGGGGCAGGGCCTGTTCCGCGTCATCCGCGACAGCGATCTCGAAGTTGAGGAAGAGGCTGAGGATCTCGTCCGCCTGTTCGAGACGGCGCTGAAGCGCCGGCGGCGCGGCTCGGTGATCCGGCTCGAGACGGCCGCCCACATGCCCCCGGAAATGCGCGCCTTCGTCGCCGAAGAGCTCGATGTCGTCCTTGACGAGATCATCGCGCTCGACGGCATGCTGGCGCTGAAAGACCTGTCGGAAGTCGTCGGCCTGCCGCGCCTCGACCTGAAGTTCACGCCCTACAATCCGCGTTTTCCCGAGCGCGTGCGCGACAATGGCGGCGATTGCTTCCTCGCCATCAAACAGAAGGATCTGGTGGTCCATCACCCCTACGAATCCTTCGATGTCGTCGTGCAATTCCTGATGCAGGCGGCGCGCGACCCCAATGTGGTCGCAATCAAGCAGACGCTTTACCGCACCTCGTCCGACAGCCCCATCGTGCGGGCGCTGGTCGAGGCGGCGGAAGCGGGCAAGTCCGTCACGGCGCTGGTCGAACTCAAGGCGCGTTTCGACGAGGAGGCCAATATACGCTGGGCGCGCGACCTCGAGCGCGCCGGCGCGCAGGTGGTGTTCGGCTTCATCGAGCTGAAGACCCACGCAAAGTTGTCGCTGGTGGTGCGGCGCGAAGGCGGCGGCCTGACGACCTATTGCCATATCGGCACCGGCAATTACCACCCGATCACCGCCAAGGTTTACACCGACGTGTCGCTGTTCACCGCCGACGCCGCGATCGGTCGCGATGTCTCGCGCATTTTCAACTACATCACCGGTTATGCCGAGCCTGTCGGGCTGGAGCGCATGGCGGTGTCGCCAATTTCGCTCAAGAAGAAGCTGCTCGACAATATCGCGCAGGAAATCTCTCACGCCAAGGCGGGGCGCCCTGCGGCGATCTGGGGCAAGTGCAATGCGCTGGTCGATCCGGAAATCATCGATGCGCTTTACGAGGCGAGCCAGGCCGGCGTGCAGATCGATTTCATCGTGCGCGGCATCTGCTGCCTGCGGCCGGGCGTGCCGGGCATGTCGGATAACATACGCGTAAAATCGATCATCGGCCGCTTTCTGGAGCACGCGCGCATCTACGCCTTCGGCAATGGCCACAAGCTGCCGCATGCGAAAGCGGTGGTCTATATTTCCTCCGCCGACCTGATGCAGCGCAATCTCGACCGCCGCGTCGAATCGCTGCTGCCCGTGACCAATCCGACCACGCATGAACAGGTTCTCGAACAGATTTTCGTCGCCAACTTGATGGACAACCAGCAATCCTATCGCGTGTTGCCAGATGGTTCGAGCGTGCGCATCGAATGCGGGCCGGACGAGGAACCGTTCAACGTGCATAAATATTTCATGACCAATCCGTCGCTGTCCGGACGCGGCAAGTCGCTGCTGGAATCGAGTCCCAAAAGCCTGATCAAGCGGCGCGAGCGGAGCTGAAATGGTCAACAGGGCGCAGGGGCGGCTGCCGAATACACGGCCGACGGCGATCGTCGACATAGGCTCGAACTCCGTGCGTCTCGTCGCCTATGAGGGGCTGACCCGCGCGCCGACGCCGATCTTCAACGAAAAGGCGCTGTGTGGCCTCGGCAAGGGCGTGGCGACCACGGGGCGGCTGGCCGACGAAGGCATGACGCGCGCCTTCGACGCGCTGCGGCGCTTTCGCAAACTCTGCGAATTCATGCGGATCGAGGACGTTCTTCCCGTGGCGACCGCCGCCGCGCGCGACGCGGCAAATGGTCCGGAATTTCTCGCGGCGGCGGAACAGGCGATCGGCAGGCCGATCGAGTTGATCTCCGGCGCCCGCGAGGCGCGACTTTCGGCGCTCGGCGTGGTCTCGACCTTTCACGGCGCGGATGGCGTGGTTGGCGATCTCGGCGGCGGCTCGCTCGAATTGATCGACGTCAAGGGCGCGGCCGTTGGCGACGGCGTGTCGCTCAAGCTCGGCTCGCTCGCCCTGATGGACGCTTCCGGACGCTCGCCGAAAAACGCCGTGCGTATCGCCAAGCAGGCGCTCGCCGACGCCGGTCCGCTGGACTTTTTGCGCGGCCGCACTTTTTATGCCGTCGGCGGCACCTGGCGCTCCCTGGCCAAATTGCATATGCGCCAGCGCAATTATCCGCTGGAGGTGATGCACGGCTATGTCATTCCGGCGCGCGACGCCGCCGATTTCGCCGCGCTGGTCGAGCGCGTCGATACGGATTCGCTCGTCGCCGTCGGCGCCATTTCGCAGCAGCGCCGTCCCTCGCTGGCCTATGGCGCCGTGGTGCTGGAAGAAATCATTCGGCGCGGCAAGCCCGGCAAGGTGGTGATCTCCATCGGAGGTTTGCGCGAGGGCCTGCTTTACGAACAGTTGGGCCCGGAAATGCAGGCGCGGGATCCGCTGATCGAGGCGGCGCGCGAATATAATCTACTGCGGTCGCGGGCGCCTGGTCATGCCGAGGACCTGATCCGCTGGACCGACAGCTTCATGATCTCGACGCATCTCGACGAGACGGCCGAGGAAAAGCGTCTGCGCCACGCCGCCTGCCTGTTCGGCGACATCGGTTGGCGCACCTCTCCCGATCATCGCGCCGATCTCGCGCTCGATCTGCTCTCCAATACGCCGACAGTCGCGGTCGACCACGCCGGCCGCGCCTATCTCGGGATGGCCGTGGCCTATCGCCATCTCGGCATGGACGAGGACGTCGATCCCCTGATCCGCAGCCTCGCCACGCCACGCCTGATGGATCGCGCGCGCATCCTCGGCGCCATCCAGCGCGTCGCTTACATCATTACGGCGTCCATGCCCGGCATCCTTCCGCATGTGCGACTGGTTTGCGAAAAGGGCAAGGTCGTCCTCACCCTGCCGCCCGATCTCGCCGACCTCGCAGGGGATCGGCTGAGCTCCCGAATGAAGCAATTGTCCCGGCTGCTCGGCCGCACCCCGTCCATCGTGGTCGCATGACGGCGCTCAGTGGCGGCGCAAAGGCCGGGTTGCCGCCGCGCGACCTGGGTCTGGCGGTGCTGATCGCCTTCCTGTGGGGCGTGAGCTTCATCGCCATCAAGGCCGGCGTGGCGCAGGCGCCGCCGCTGTTTCTCACGGCCCTGCGCTTTTCGCTGGCAGCCTTTCCCGCCGTGCTCTTCATCCCGCGGCCCAAGGTGAAATTGTTCGATCTCGCGGGCTATGGCCTGTGCATCGGCGTCGGGCAATTCGGACTGCTTTTCGCATCGATCGCCTTCGGCATGCCAGCCGGACTGGCTTCGCTGATCATCCAGATCCAGGCGTTGTTCACCATTGCGCTGGCGCATGTGCTGCTGGGCCAGCGCACGCGGCGCGGCCAGGTTTTGGGCGCTCTGGTCGCGCTTTGCGGCGTCGGCCTGATCGGCTTCTTTCGCGGGGGATCGGCGCCGCTGTTTCCCTTCCTCGCGCTGGTCGCCGCGGCGGGTTTCTGGAGCGCCGGCAATCTCTTCTCGATCCGCGCTGGGCGCACGCACATGCTCAGCTTCATCGTCTGGTCGAGTCTGTTCGCGCCTTTGCCATTGCTCGGGCTTTCCTGGCTGCTGGAAGATCATGCCGCCATCGTCTCGGCGGTCATGCACCCGACCCTCGTGGTTTTCGGCGGCGCGGCTTTTCTCGCCTATGGCGCGACCATGGTCGGCTTCGGCCTTTGGAGCTTTCTGCTGAGCCGCCATCCTGCTGCGCAGGTGACGCCTTTTTCGCTGCTGGTTCCGGTGTTCGGCATGGGCGCCGCGGCGCTGGTCTATCACGAGGCGCTGAGTCCCGGCGTCCTGCTCGGAGCAGGTATCGTGATGGCCGGACTGGCGATCTCCGTCCTGTCGAAGCGCTGAGGCGCTTGCCTAAAATCGCGTCCAAGGCTAGACCGCGCGGAAACCGGGGGTTTCATTGAACGCATCCTTTCCCGACCTGTCGTCCATCGCCGCCGGCGGCAAGCGCGGTCTTTCGCGCGCGCTGGCGCTGATCGAGACCCATGCGGGAACGGCGGAACTGGCGGCTTTGCTCGACGCCGCGCTTGCGCAGACACGCGCCCATGCGGCGGGCCTCACCGGGCCTCCGGGAGTCGGCAAATCGACGCTGACCAACGCTCTTTTGCGCGACTGGCGCGGGCGGGGCGAGACGGTGGGGGTGATCGCGGTCGATCCGTCCTCGCGCCGCACCGGCGGGGCGCTTCTCGGCGATCGCGCCCGCATGGCGACTGACCCGGATGACCAAGGCGTATTCGTGCGCTCCATGGCGGCGCGCGATCGGCTCGGCGGGTTGTCCGATCAGACCATCGCGGCTTCCGCTCTCTTGCGCGCCCTATTCGATCGCGTTCTGATCGAAAGCGTCGGCATAGGCCAGTCGGAAGCCGATATTTCCTTCGCGGTGGACAGCGTCATTCTCTGCGTCCAGCCGGGATCGGGCGACAGCCTGCAATTCATGAAGGCCGGCGTGATGGAATTGCCTGATATCTGCGTCGTGACCAAAGCCGACATGGGCGATACCGCGCGTCGCGCCAAAAGCGAGGTGGAAGGCGCGCTGACCCTGTTTGAGAGGGACGACGATTGGCGCGTGCCGGTGATTTTAGCCTCGGCGTCGACGGGCGCGGGAATGGAAGAGCTTCATAAGGCGCTGGCGGAGCATCGCGCCTGGGCGGAAAGAACGGGAGCGCTGACGCGCCGCCGCGTCGTCCAGCAAAGGGCCTGGGTGGAGGAATCAATCCGCGCGCGGTTTGGAACGGAAGGGCTTGCGCTGGCGGCGGGTATCCAAGCGCAAGGGCAGGGGCCTTTTGCTCGGGAATTGGTGATTGCGCGGGAGTTGTTGCAGCGGTTGAATCACAATTAAACGTCGTCATTGCGAGCGGAGCGAAGCAATCCACCTTTGTGCCGAGCCTGAGCGTGGATTGCTTCGTCGCTGCGCTCCTCGCAATGACGACGTTCTCGAAACTAAGACGCATGCCCCGCAATCATCCGATAATGACGCGCCAGCGCCGTCAGGCCTCGGCGCAAGATGAACAGCGCCACGGCGCCGGCCATTTTGGCGTCTCTATAAGCCCCGATCTCACGGCCGATATCGACGGGCTCGCTTGATGGGTTTGAAAAGGGCGAACTGTCTCTCAATTCATTGATCCCAGACCTCGAAGGCCTGTTCAACGCTGCCGATCTCGACGACGAGGCCTGGCGCGAGAGTTTCTGGGTTTCATGGGGCGATCTGGAAATCAGCTACGCCCTCGCTTTGGACAGGGGATGGAAATCCCTTGACGAAACTGGTGTGCAAATTGTTTCGAAAGCGGTAGCCGCTTTGAAATCGCTCATTTCTACCAGATTACCTAACGACCCCACCGGTTCCCCCGACAATAGCGCTTAGAGCGTCAACCAGCTTCCCCGTCTGCTCCGCCGTCCCGACAGTAATCCGCAAAAAATCCGCGATGCGTGGGGCGTTGAAATGGCGCACCAGCACCGCGCGGTCGCGCAGCGCCTGCGTCAGTTCCGCGCCCTTGGCCGTGGCGTGGCGCGCGAAGATGAAATTGGCGCTTGAGGGCAAGATGTCGAAACCGAGCCCGCGCAATTGCGCGCTCATGGTTTCGCGCTCCGCGACAATGGTCGTGAGGCTGGCCTGGAAATAGGCCTCGTCCTCGACCGAGGCGACCGCGCCCGCCTGGGCGATGCGGTTGACCGGATAGGAATTGAAACAGTTTTTCACGCGGGACAACGCGTCGATCAGCGATGCCGAGCCGAGCGCATAGCCGACGCGCAAGCCCGCCAAGGCCCGCGATTTCGAGAAGGTGCGGGTGACCAGGAGATTGGGGTGTTCCGCGAACAGGGGGATCGCCGTCTCGCCGCCGAAATCGACATAGGCCTCGTCGACGACCACGGGAATGCCTGGGTTTGCTTCGAGCAGCGCAGCAATCTCTCCGCGTAAAAGCGCGATGCCCGTGGGCGCGTTGGGATTAGCGAAGACTAAGGCCCCGGCGTTGTTGCGGCGGTAGTCGTCGATGACGATCCGCATGTCCTCGTCGAGCGGAACCGTCTGGAAGTCGATGCCATGCAGCTTCGCCCAGACGGGATAGAAACTGTAGGTCACGTCCGGAAACAACAAGGGACGGTCGTGTTTGAGCAGCGCGACGAAGACATGCGCGAGCACTTCGTCGGAACTGTTGCCGACGAAGACGTTTTCGGGTTGCAGGCCATGATAGCGGGCCAGGCATTCCCGCAGGGCCGTGGATTCGGGATCGGGATAAAGCCGCAGCGCATCGCTGACGGCCTCGTGCATGGCCTCCAGGGCGCGCGGCGAGGGCGGCAGGGGGCTTTCGTTGGTGTTGAGCTTGACCAGCCCCTCTATGCGCGGCTGTTCGCCCGGGGTGTAGGGGCTCAAGCCCTGCGCGAGCGCGCTCCAGAACTGCATCTTGCCATCGTGTCCACTTTGTCGCACCAGCATGGGCGCGTCCGCTTTTAAGAAAAATTCGTCCAAAAGGCCAGTCCCGTCGAAAGCGGGGCCGGCTTTGCCTTGTAAGGAGCTGCGACCGTGCCGGATCAGATGCATTTGTTCATTCCCGTCAGCAAGGCCGACGCCGCCCAGCAATTCCATTCCGCGCGTCTCCGGCAAGGGCGGCATCCAGGCGGCCTGGCGCGCCATCACCGCTATCAACTCGTCCGGCCTGCGCGTCGGCGTTTCCGGCGGCAATCGCGGCGGGTCGCCGCCATGGCGACCAAGGACTACATCGCTTCCTACAAGGGCATCGGCATCGAAACCAATGTCGATTTCGAGGCCCAGTTCGCCGGCCAGAATTTCGACGACATCCGCGCCCTCGCCGCCCAGACCGGCCTGGAAGCCCTGATGCTCGGTGAAGAGGCCCTGATCCTCGGCGGCAATACGTCGCTGGCGCTCGGCGTGACCAATACGCCAACGCTGGCTGCATCCAATGCCGGCGGCGCGCTCGCCAGCGGAACCCTGTCGGTCATCTGCGTCGCCCTGACGCTGGATGGCATGATCAACTCCACTGTCGTCAGCGGCGTGCAGGCCTCGATCACCCGCACCAACGCCGATTCTTCGTCCGACACCTTTGGCGGCGGCGCGGCGCAAAAATCGGCCAACGCCACCGTCGCGATTACGGGACCCGCGTGCAGCGTCACGGCTTCGGTCGCCATCACGCGCGGCGCATTTGGTTGCGCCTGGTATTGGGGCGCGGCCGGCTCCGAAGTCCTGGGCGCCATCACCACGATCAACAGCGCCGTCATCGCCGCCAATGCCGCGGGAACACAGGCTGCGGCCGCGCTGCCCAGCGCTGATAATTCGTCGAATGCGCTGGTGTTCGACGGCCTGCTGACCCAGGCGCTGCAGCCGACGTCCGGCGCGAACGTCACCTTTCAACCGACCGGCGCCGCCGGCGTCGGCACGCCGATGGCGCTGGTGGCGTTGTCGAGATCGAGGCTATTCTCAAATCCAATTGGGACCTCTATCGCCTGTCGCCCGACGAGGTCTGGGTGTCCTCCCAGGAAGCCGGCAATATTTCGAAGAAAATTCTCGCCGGTGGCGCCAATAGCGCGCAGCGTTTCATCTTCGATGCGAGCCAGGACGCGCTTGGCGGCGGCGTGATGGTCACCACCTACAAGAACAAATATTCGAGACGGGCGTCAAGTCGCTCGACATCAAGGTGCATCCCAACATGCCCGCAGGCACCATGCTGTTCCTGACCCGCAAGCTGCCCTATCCGCTCGCCAATGTCGGCAATGTCGTTCAGATCCGCACGCGTCAGGATTATTACCAGATTGAAGAAGTGGTCAATCTCCGGCGTGCTCTCGCTGAAGCGCATCTTTCTAATGGCTTTGGCGCATGATCCTGTTTTCGACCGCCGGCTTTTAGCGCGCAGCATATTCAATGGTCTTTCTGCCCCGTCCGGCTTCAGCCGGACGGGGCTTTTTTGTGTTTGGAGCGCTGTTTAGAAAATACAATTAAAAACAATTAGATAACCTTAAATGCGTAGCCAGGCCAAGTCGCTGCTTGACTCCATATGGATTTAGTTTTTAGATAGAACATAAAGGGAACATTAGTGAGCATCATGCACCGGATCAATACGCAAAACGGCGGCTCGCTGTCGCGTGGAAAGACCATGGCTGTCCTGCGACGGCTGCTCGGCAAGGATGCGGCGTCGGAGCGCGCCGCACGTTTCGCCCTGGGGGCGGTCGATGTGGACGCCTGTCTCGGCGGGGGACTGAGCCGCGCCTGCCTGCATGAGGTTCATGCGTCCCTGAGCGCCGACTGGTCCGCAGCCGCCGGCTTCGGCCTTGCGCTGGCCCTGCGCGCCGCGCCGGGGCGCCCGCTGTTTTGGGTGCGGCAGGATTTTCTGGAAGGCGAAGCCGGACGGCTCGATGGCGTGGGGCTCGCCGAATTCGGCGCCGATCCCGCCGCCTTGTCGCTGGTGCGCGGCAAGGACGCCGAGGCGGTTTTGCGCGCCGGAGTCGAAGCTGTGCGCTGCAAGAGCCTCGGCGCGGTGTTGATCGAGGTTTTCGGGGCGCCGCGCGCGCTCGACCTTACCGCGACCCTGCGTCTGGCGCGCGCGGCGGAAGCCTCGGGCGTCACCGTTTTCCTGCTGCGGATTCGCCCGGAGCAGGAAGCGAAAACCGGGCCGCCCAGCGCCGCCGCCTCGCGCTGGCGCGCGCGGGCGCAGAATTCGCGCGCCCTTCTCGCCAATGCGCCGGGGGCGCCCTGCTTTTCCGTCACGCTGCTGCGTCATCGCGGCGGCGCGACCGATCGTTCCTGGCGTTTGGAGTGGCTGCGTGACCGAGGCCTGTTTCATGAAGCCGTCGACAAGACTTTCAGCGCGACGCTATCTCGCCCTGTGGCTGCCCTTCCTGCCGACGGAGCGGCTGAGGCTGGCCCGGCGAGGGAGCGACGCGCCGGATGACGAGGCGCCCTTCGCCCTGGTTGAAAAGCAGGGCGGCGCGCAGAGGCTTTATGCGCTGACCCCCGCTGCCCTTCGCCAAGGGCTTGCGCCCGGCCTGTCGCTGGCCGATGCGCGCGCCCGCCTGCCGGAACTCGTCACAGCCGAGGCGGACCGTCCGGCGGATGCGCAAATCCTGACGCGCCTGGCGGCGCGCTGCGAGCGCTATACGCCGCTGACGGCGCTGGACGAACCGCATGGCCTGGTTCTCGACGTCACCGGTTGCGCCCATTTGTTTGGCGGCGAAGCCGGTCTTGTCGAAGGACTGGCGCAGGACATGGGATCGCTCGGTTTTTGCGCACGCATCGCGCTGGCCGGAACGCCGGATTGCGCCCGCGCCCTGGCGCGTTTTTCGCCAGGTGGCGTTTTCGCCTCCGGAGAAGAAAAAGCCGCTGTCGGCCACCTGCCTCTGGCGGCGCTGGAATGTGGCGATGAAACTCTTCTCGCCCTGAATCGCGCCGGCCTGAAAACGCTCGGCGATGTCGCGGCGCGTTCCTCGCGCGCTTTCGCCGCGCGTTTCGGCGCCGATTTTTCGCGCAGGATCGAACGGTTGTTCGGCCATGAGGATGTGCGTATCAAACCCTTGCGGTCGCCGCCCGATTGCATGGTCGAACGGCACTTCGCCGAACCCCTGGCGCAGCGTGAGCAGATTGACGCCGCCTTGTGCGACCTGATGCTGGAGACTGCGCGTCTGCTGGAGCGGCGCGGCGAAGGAGGCCGCGCTTTCGAAGCTCATTTCTTCCGCGCTGACGGCGTCGTTCGCCGCCTTCAGGTCGAGACCCTGCGCCCGATGCGCGACCCGAAAATCCTGCGCCGGCTGTTTCAGGAAAAGCTCGACGCACTGGCCGATCCGCTCGATCCCGGCTTCGGTTTCGACGCCTTGCGCCTTGCCGTGCCGCGCGCCGAAAAGTTTACCGCTGACCAGACTGATTTCGCCGGCGCCGCGGCTGTAGACTCCGAGCGCGAACTCAGCGACCTGCTCGATCGGTTGACGACGCGTTTCGGCCGCGAGCGCGTGCTGCGTTTCGTCCGTGTGGACACGCATGATCCAGAGCGCGAAAGCCCCGCCGTTCCCGCCGCCCTTACGGCGCCTGCTTCCACTCCTGGTGTGTCTTGGGAGAAGCTCTTGACGGACGAGCCGCCGGCGCGCCCGCTGACCCTGTTCGATCCGCCGCAGCCGGTCGAAGTTCTGGCGCTCGCGCCCGACGGGCCGCCAGCGCGTTTCCGCTGGCGCAAGCAGGCGCATGACGTCCTGCGCGCGGAAGGGCCGGAGCGCATAGCGGCGGACTGGACGCGGCTCGATCAGGCGCATTTCGGGCCGGAGGCGCCGACGCGCGATTATTACCGCGTCGAGGATTTCGAAGGTCGCCGCTTCTGGCTGTTTCGGCGGGGACTTTACGAACGTGGCGATGAAACGCCACGCTGGTTTTTGCATGGGCTGTTTGCGTGATGCGTTACGCCGAGCTTGTCTGCGCCAGCCATTATTCTTTTTTACGCGGCGCTTCGCCGCCGGCCGAGCTTTTGCGCGTCGCCCTGAAGCTGAACTATTTCGGCCTCGGCCTGTGCGACCGCAATTCCGTGGCGGGCGTCGTGCGCGCGCTTTGCGTGCTGGAGGAAGTTTTTCGCTCGTCCGATGAAGCGCTGGCGCGGCAGGCTAAAAATTTCAGGCTGCTGGCCGGCGCTCGCCTGGCCTTTTGCGACGGCGCGCCGGAGGTCGTCGCCTATCCAGCCAATCGGGCAGGGTGGGGACGTCTGTGCCGGTTGCTCACCCATGGCAAGAGGCGGGCGAAAAAGGGCGATTGCCTGTTGCAACTCGACGATCTCCTGGCGGACGCCGAAGATCTTTTATTGATTCTGCTGCCGACCCAAAAACCCGCTGCGCTTGAAGCGCCGCTGGCGCGGCTGCGCGCCGCCTGTCCCGGCAATATCTGGCTGGGCGCCAACATGCCGCGCGGCGGCCATGACCGACGGCGCCTGCTCGCCTTGTGCGATCTGGCGCGGGCGCAGGGCGTTCCGCTGCTGGCGCAGAACGACGCGCTTTACGCCGAGCCAGGAGACCGCGCCCTGCAGGATGTGCTTGCCTGCGTGCGCGAGCATATGACGCTGGCCGAGGCCGGCGGCAGGCTGGAAGTCAATGCCGAGCGCCATCTGAAATCGCCGCGGGAAATGGCGCGGCTTTTTGCCGATGCTCCCGAGGCGGTCGAGGAGGTCGAAAAATTTTTCGCGCGCGCAAAATTTCATCTGCGCGAATTGTCCTATGACTATCCCGATGAGCCGACCCCGCAGGGCTGGACGTCGCAGGCCTGGCTCGAAGAATTGACCCGCCGCGCGCTGCCGCGGCGCTATCCGCAAGGCGCGCCAAAAAAAGTCAGTGACCTCATCAAGAAGGAATTGGCGCTGATTGAACAGCTCGACTACGCGCCTTACTTTTTGACCATCCGTGACATCGTCGATTTCGCGCGAAAAAAGAAAATCCTTTGCCAGGGGCGCGGCTCCGCGGCCAATTCCGCCGTCTGCTACGTGCTCGGCATCACGGCCGTCGATCCCGCGAAAAACGATCTCCTGTTCGCGCGTTTCATTTCTGCCGCGCGGCGCGAGCCGCCCGACATCGACGTCGATTTCGAGCACGAGCGGCGCGAGGAGGTCATCCAGCACATTTATGAAAGATATGGGCGCGAGCGCGCCGGGCTGGCGGCGGCTGTCATCTCCTATCGCCCGCGCAGCGCCCTGCGCGACGTGGCGAAGGTTTTCGGCCTGTCGGAAGACATGATCGTCGCGCTGGGTTCGCTGCAATGGGGTAGCCATGGCGACGGCTTTTCAAAAGAGCATATCGCCCGGGCCGGGCTCGACCCGACAAATCCGGTCATTCGCCAGGTGATTTTCTTCGCGCGAAAGCTTCTGGGTTTTCCTCGTCACCTCTCGCAGCATGTCGGCGGCTTCGTGCTGACGCGCGGCCGGCTCGACGAGATCGCGCCGATCGGCAACGCCGCCATGCCCGATCGCACTTTTCTCGAATGGGACAAGGACGATATCGCCGCGCTCGGCCTGATGAAGGTCGATATATTGGCCTTGGGCATGCTGACTTGCATCCGCAAGGGGTTCGATCTGCTCGCGCGCCATGAGGGCGTGGAGATCGGGCTGGCCGATGTTCCGCGCGAGGACAAGGCGGTCTACGACATGCTGTGCCGGGGCGATTCCATCGGCGTGTTCCAGGTCGAGAGCCGCGCGCAGATGAACATGCTGCCGCATCTGCGGCCACGCGAATTCTACGACCTGGTGATCGAAGTCGCCATCGTCCGTCCCGGGCCGATCCAGGGCGACATGGTGCATCCCTATTTACGTCGCCGCGCCGGGCAGGAGGACGTCAGCTTTCCCTCGCCTTCGCCAGAACATGGCCCACCCGACGAATTGCATCGCGTGCTCGGCAAGACGCTGGGGGTGCCGCTCTTCCAGGAACAGGCGATGAGCCTCGCCATGGTCGCGGCGAAGTTTTCGGAAGAGGAAGCCAATCGCCTGCGCCGCGCCATGGCGACCTTTCGGCACCTGGGGACCATAGGCGAATTCGAGTCGATGATGGTTTTGCGCATGGTGGCGCGTGGTTATGAACGGGACTTCGCCCAGCGCTGTTTCGAGCAGATCAAGGGTTTTGGCTCCTACGGATTTCCGGAAAGCCACGCGGCGTCCTTCGCGCAACTCGTCTATGTCTCGGCCTGGCTCAAATGCCGGCATCCCGCGGTTTTCGCCTGCGCGCTGCTCAATGCCCAGCCGATGGGCTTTTACGCTCCGGCGCAGATCGTGCGCGACGCGCGCGAACATGGCGTTGAAATCCGCCCTGTCGACGTCAATCAATCGATTTGGGACAATACGCTCGAACGCGTGGAAAATGGCGCCTTGGCCTTGCGGCTCGGCTTCCGCCAGATCGGAAGCCTGGTCGAAAGCGAAATGGAGCGTCTCATCGCTGTGCGGAAGGACGGTTTTTCCACGCTCGAATCCTGCGCGGCGCGGACGGAAACTTCCGCGCGGGCGCTGAAAATCCTGGCCGACGCCGACGCCTTCCACTCTTGTCGCGCGATGGCGCTCTCCGATGCTCCGGCGCCGTTTGAAAAATTCGATCGCCGCGCGGCGCTCTGGGCGGCGCGGCGCCTGCCGGGATCAAAACCCCTGCCGCTTTTCGCCGCCGCCGGGATCGAGGAGCAGGGGGCCGAACAGGACGCGGAATTACCGTCGATGCGGCTCGGCGAACAGGTCGTCGCCGATTACCAGACCTTGCGCCTGTCCCTGACGGGGCATCCGATGCAGCTCCTGCGCCCGCTTTTCGCCCGCGAGAAATTTAGCCGCGCTTGCGATCTGCCAGCCTGCCGCAACGGCGCGTGGATAAAGTCGGCGGGACTGGTTCTGGTGCGGCAGCGGCCGGGCAATGGTAAGATGATTTTTGTGACGCTCGAAGACGAGACCGGCGTGGTCAATGTCGCGCTCTATTCCACCTTGTTCGAGCGCTTTCGCAAGGAGACCATGGCGGCGCGGCTGATGGCGGTGGAGGGCCGCATGCAGAAAAGCTGGGCGGGGGTGGTGCACCTTCTGGCGCAACGGGTGAGCGACCGTTCGGCCGAACTTGCGCGCCTGTCGGAAGGCGCCACAGGCGGCCCGGACCGCGCCCAGCATCCGCGCAATGTCCGGGTCATCCCGCAATCCCGGGATTTTCGGTGAGGATATCGTGACTAACCCTCAACGCTGGGGCGAAAAATGACACGCGCCGAAGCGGTGGCGATGTCGCGCCGCTAAATTTCCGCTTGGCCGCTCCCGATCCCCCGCCTTATAAGACAGACGGCGCGGGCGTGGCGAAATTGGTAGACGCAAGGGACTTAAAATCCCTCAGCCGCAAGGCTATGCCGGTTCAAGTCCGGCCGCCCGCACCACTTTTGAAAAATCCCTCGCACTCGCTCGGCGTCGCATTCGCTCCTAAGCCGCGCAGGGCGCGGCCTATTTCTTCAGCTCGGCCCGGGGGTCATAGGGCTTGTCCGTCCGCCAGCGGCGCATCAGTTCTTCGAGATCGGCGTCGGCGCCGTCGGGCAGGGCGATTCGCAAGGTGACTAGCAGGTCGCCCGCGGGCAACCCGCCTGCCGCGGGCATTCCCTTGCCGCGCAGCCGCAGGGTCCGGCCGGAATTGCTGTGCGGCGGCAACGTCAGCTCCACCTTGCCGCCAAGCGTCGGCGATTCGACTTTCGAGCCCAGCACGGCTTCATAGAGCGTGATCGGCAGGTCGAGGCGCAGGTCGCGGCCTTCGATGCGGAACAGGCCGTGTTTCTCGAAGCGGACCGTGACCATGGCGTCGCCTGCGGGGCCGCCGGTCGGGCTTGGCTGGCCCTGGCCGCGCAGACGGATCTGCTTGCCTTCCTCGACGCCGGCGGGAACGTTGACTTCCAGCGTCTTGCCCGAGGGCATCAGCACGCGGGCCTTGCCGCCATGCAGCGCGGTCTCGAGCGGTATCTGAGTTTCAAGCGCGATATCGGCGCCGGGCTCATGCATTTGCCGGCCGGCGCCGGCGCCGGCGCGCGCCTTGCGCCCGCCGAACAGGTCGGAGAAAATGTCGGCCGCGTCGAAACCCGCGCCTCCGCCGCCGGCGCCGCCGCCGAAATTGAATTCGAAATGCTCAGACCCAGGTCCGGCGCCGCCGCTGCGAAAGCCGGAAAAGCCGCCGCCAGGACTCGCGCCGCGCGAAAATCCCTCGAAGCCGGGATGACGCGGCTTGCCCTCGGCGTCGATCTCGCCGCGGTCGAACTGCGCGCGTTTCTTCTCGTCGCCGAGAATCTCATATGCGGTGTTCGCCTCGGCGAATTTTTCCTTCGCCTTGGGATCCTTGGGGTTCTGGTCGGGATGATGCTGCTTGGCGAGCTTGCGGAACGCCTTTTTGACGTCCCCGCTGGAAGCGTCCTTGGCGACGCCGAGAATTTGATAAGGATCGCGCATTCTTGTTGTAAGCCCAAAATTCGCTGGCCCATAGCGGCGCCGACGTTCGTCTCACTGCTTATTTGAGCGCGAACAGGCTGAGGCGCAAGGGGCAGCGCCTGCTCAGCTTTTTTTTGCGGTGTGAAACTCGGACAGCGACCATTGCGCGTCCTTGTCGCGGCAGGCTGCGCCATCGCCGGCCTCGGCTCCGGCGGCGGTTTCGAATCGTGCCGAAAAAGCGCGACAAATCAGCTCTTTCGACGGGTAGGCGAAACCCGACGGCGTCATTGAACCATGCGCCTTGCTGATCGGATTGTCCCAATGGACGGTCGCGCCATTGCCCTGCGGGTCGAGCGCGATTGACAAGGCGCCCAGAGCGCGGCGGCGGTCCTCATCATCCAGCGAGGCTGGAAAGTCCGGTCGCCCCGAAACTTTCACCGCCACCGTCGAGATAGAGCCGGTCGGCTCCGAATCGACCAATCCGCCGAGCGGCATGGCGCAGGCGCCGAGCGCCTGGCAAAGCGCCGCACAGGCCGCCAGTCGCCGGACGAACGGTATGATCCCGGCCCGCAGAATGATTTGCAGCCCGCTCGGCGTCGGTTCACTATGGTGCATGTGCGGGAAAAGGACCAAGGCGCGCGTAATCCGACGGAACAAAACCGGGGACCATCATCCAATGAACGCATTAACACCGGGTAACCATAGCTCGGCCCACGCGCCTTTTGCGCTTTTCGGACAATGGCTAGCCGAGGCCGAGGCCAAGGAGGTCAACGACCCCAACGCCATGTGCCTGGCCACTGTCGATGAAAATGGCCTGCCCAACGCCCGCATGGTGCTGCTGAAAGGCTTCGACGACGCCGGATTCGTCTTCTATACCAACAAGGAAAGCGCCAAGGGGCGCGAGTTGGCCGGCCGGAAACTCGCGGCTGGGGTGCTGCACTGGAAGAGCCTGCGCCGCCAGTTCCGCTTCCGCGGCCCCGTCGAGGACGTGAGCGAGGCCGAATCCGACGCCTATTTCCTCAGCCGCCCGCGCGACAGCCGCATCGGCGCCTGGGCCAGCCAGCAATCGCGTCCGCTCGAAAGCCGCTTCGCCCTCGAAAAGTCCGTGGCCATACATGCCGCGAAATACGCCATCGGCGAGGTTCCTCGTCCCGCGCACTGGGGTGGCTATCGAATCCGTCCCGTCGAGATCGAATTCTGGAGCGACCGCCCGTTTCGCCTGCACGAGCGCCAGCGTTTTTCTCGCCCGGCGCCGGAAGGCGACTGGCTTTGCGAGGCGCTTTATCCTTGACCGATCCTTCCTTGAACGAATCACGCCGTCTCTATCCCGCCCAGCCGGCGCTGGCGGTCAGCATAGCCGTGTTCCGCGATGGCGAAGTCTTGCTCGCCTCGCGCACCGCCGCGCCCTTCCAGAAGATGTTCACGCTGCCGGGAGGGCTGGTAGAGACCGGCGAAACGGTTGAGTCTGCCGCCTTGCGCGAGTTGCGCGAGGAGACCGGCGTGCTGGCGCGGCTGGTCGGCTTCAACCAGCCGGTGCAACATATCTTGCGCGACGCTTTCGGCCGGGTGGAGCGGCATTATGTCATTTTGTCCTTCGCGGCGGTCTGGCTCGCTGACGAGGCGCAGCCAGGGGCGGAGGCGGGTGAGGTGCTTTGGCGCGCGCCGGGAAACCTTTCTGGTCTTCCCCTGACGCCCGGACTGCCCCATATAGTCGCCGACGCGAAGCGAATCGTGGATGGAGCGCGATGAGAATTTACGCGCGACATGGGCGCCCGCTGGTTGTTGGCATAGGGCTTGGCTTGAGCCTGCTGGGCTTCGCCGGTGGCGGAACGTCGGCGCGCGCGGAATTCTTTTTTCCATTCTTCGACAATCGCCCGTCCACGCCACCGCGCGTAGAACCCCCGCGCCCGCATCGTCGCCGCTCCGAGGGTGGCTCGATCGATTTGCGCCAAAAATCCCGCCCGCATCATGGGAAGCCGCGAGCGAAGGACACCGCGCCAAAGCCGGCCCAGTCGCCCAATACGCCTGAAAACGTCGCGGCGCCGGTCGAGGAGGGGCCGCCGCCGCCCTA
>Ga0182030_10004431_pt1 | contig 29922 bp, 27 predicted proteins | sample 812S3MmetaG_FD_121299 | JGI IMG/M metagenome (GOLD analysis project Ga0182030, IMG submission 121299) | Permafrost microbial communities from Stordalen Mire, Sweden - 812S3M metaG (Illumina Assembly) | ecosystem: Environmental > Terrestrial > Soil > Wetlands > Permafrost | place: Sweden...
CGGCGGCTGGGTGCGCGGTCAAACCATCCTTCCAAACGCTATTGGCGGCTACACGCTCTCGATGACTCGGCTCTGGTGGCGGCACTGGCAGGATTGGGGGTCACGGAGGCCGTACCGGTGGCCGATGGGGTCGATGTTGCCACCGACTCGGACGAGGCGGTCGCAGGCCTCATCGCCGCGCTGGTCCAGGCCGGCATCCCCATCGTCTCCTGCACACTGATCCAGACGTCGCTCGAAGCCACCTACTTCGAACTGACGGCCCCGGAATGAACGGCATGCTCACCATCGCCCGGCTCGAGGTCGTCCTGCGTTTCAGGGCCGGTCGCTGGCGTTGGCTTCTGGCCAGCTGGTTCGCCGGCCTGCTGATCTTTTCCTGGCTCCTGAGTGTGGTGGTAGCCAGGTCGTCGAGTCTCGACGGGCACCGCGGGGACGTGCTCTTCGGAGGCCTGCAACTGTTCATGCTGGGCCTGGCGCTCTTCATCGTCCCCGCCCTCACCTCCCAATCGGTGAATGGCGACCGGGAGCGGGGACGGCTCGGCGTCCTCCAGGTCACCCAGGTCTCGTCGTTCGACATCATCGCCGGAAAGCTCCTGGCCGCCTGGGGGACAGCCGCCGTGTTCGTGGCTGCCTCGGCGCCGATCACCATCTTCGCCATCATCGAGGGAGGCATCTCGGTGGTGCAGGTCGTCGTGGTGACGTTGGTGATGCTGCTGCTGCTCGGGATCATCTGCGCCATCGGTCTGGGCCTGTCAGCTCTGTTCGCCCGTAGCACCACGTCCAGCGTCCTCACCTATGTGGCCGTATTCATCCTCGCCCTGGGAACCATCGTCCTGGCCGGGCTGGTGACCGCGGTGGAGGCATCATCCAGCCCCAACCAGTCCCACGGGGACGCCTGGTACCTCATTGCGCCCAACCCCTTCGTGATTCTGGCCGACGCCGCTCCGTCCGCCCCGATGACCCGTCAGTGCTACTCGATCGGCACCGCTCAGCTCCAGACCGGTGCATCCGGGGGACATGGGACGTACTGTCAGACAGTCGTTCCGACCGGTGACGTGCTCGGGGGCATCCGGGTGTCGATCCGGGATTTCGAGAGTTCGAACGCCGTCAATGGGATCAACGGCCAACAGCCGGCCGGGGCCATCTGGCCCTATGGACTGGCCTTCGATCTGCTGGTGGCCTTCGGACTCCTGTGGGCCGCGGTGAGGAGTCTGGATACCCCGAAGCGGCGGCTGCCGAAAGGCGTCCGACTGGCATAGGCGGACGGACTCCGTCAGGAATCCGCTGAACGCCGGAGTTCGTCGCGGATGGCCAGTAGCTCACGAATGCGCTCGTCGTCGGGCCCGAGTACCCGGACCAAATCTGGTACCGGTGAGTGGTCGAGCTACGTCACTTGTACTTGTACTGCGCCGGGTGGCTGGCCCCGGCGTAGGTGGTCACCACGACGTCGACGGTCCCCGCACCGTGCGGTGGGACCAGAGCACGAATGGTGTCGTCACCCGTCACGGTGACCGACGTGGAGAGCACGCCGCCGAAGCTCACGGTGGGAGCGGGTCTCCCCGAGAAGCCCAACCCCCGGATGATCACGGTGTTTCCCCCCGCAACCGGTCCGTGATTTGGCTTCACCTGCAGGATCCGAGGCAGGTAGTAGGTGTACTGATCGGCGGGGGCGTTGATGGCGCTGGTCCTACCGTCGGCCGTGGTCACGGTGACATTGACCGTACCCGCCGGTTGTTGCGGCGGCGACACCAGGATGGTGGTGTCCGATCTCACGGTGAAGGTTCCCGGAGGGGCGGCAACGCTCCCGAACCTGACCCTGGTGACACCGTTGAAGCAGTCACCCACGATCAGCACTCTGACGATCTCCATCCGGGCATTGCCGATGGCGAACACATGCTTCACCACCGGTCGGCAGCCCGCCGGGTGGTGCCAGGTGACCGTTATCAAGTTCGAGATGATGGTGGCGCAGTTCGTCGGGTCGACATAGCTGGCCGAGATGGTGTCGGTGCCGACCGCGGATGACGAGTACCTGAACGTGGCCGAGCCGGTCCCGTTGGTGACGCCGGTCCCGGTCTTGCCCTTGTTCGGGCCGGAGATGATGGTGAAGGTGACGGTGGTGCCGGGGATGGCGGATCCGTCCGAATGGTGGACCGTGGCGATGGAGGTATCGGTGGCCCCGGTGAGCAGCGAGGTGTGTGGGGGCTTGAGCGTGATGGAGCCCGGCACGGTGATCGAGCACCAGGTGAGCGATCCCACCAGTGAGAAGTAGGTGGACGCCCCGGGGGCCAGCGGAGTGATGAACTCCACGGTCCCGGTGTTCTCCATAGGGCTGATCCCCCGGAAGTAGGAGTCCGGTCCGCCGAAACCGGTGGGGTCCACATGATTCACATGGGCGCAGTCCCGGGCCGGAAGGCCGGGGAGTCCACTCTGCGGGTTGGGATTGGCGCAGATGCCGTCTCCGTCGAAGCCCATGATGTCCATGGTGGAGGTCACCGGCACGCTGTAGATGGTCCTCGGGGTGTTGTTGATCACACCGACCAGCGTGTCGGCCCCGTCATAGGTGCCGCGGGTGGGATCGGAATGAACAGTGGCCGATGGGTTGAGGAGCACCTGGGCCCCGGTGGAGGTGAGGTCGATGAGGTCGGTGCAACTGGTGTTGTATCCGACGGCGGGACACTCGGTGAAGGGCGGCGTCGGCGTCGTCGGCGTGGGGGCGGCCAAGGCCCCGGACATGAATGTCGTGGTCACGACGACCATGCCGATGAAGGTGACGACGGCGCCACCGACCACGATCAGGGACCGCTTGCGCCTACCCCGCCTCCCGCTGTTGAGATCGAAGAAGTGGGCGCGCCGAATAGGCATAGCTGGTTCCTCTTTCCTGTTCCGCCGATCTTGCCTTGGCCAGACCTCCTGCTGATAGGGCCAGTCAACCAGAGCGCCACCACCAGTTGGTGGATGAGGGACCGTATCGGAGCTGCGTCGACGGGCTCCTGGGGCCCCCGGACGAGGAGCCGGGACGGTCGATCTCTGGATCGGTGGGGCCAGGTATGCCACTGTGTACGGTCATCAGCTACATCGGGGCGCACGGCACCTCTCCGTGTCGGAGGCTCCGGTGAGGACTCCAGGAGCGCACCATGAGCATTGACGTCAGGACCGAGGCCCAGCACCGCGGCTCCGCCGATCTTCCGTTCGTGGAGATCGGTGGGGGCAACAAGCTCAAGGTGATCCAGGTCGATGTGGCCGAGGGACTCTGGATCGTCGAGAACATCTTCCAAACCGGTTATGCGGTGCAGACCCACCGCCACACCGGGCCGGTCTACGGCTACACCATGTCGGGTGCGTGGAAGTACCGCGAGTACGAGTACGTCAACAGGGCCGGCTCGTTCCTCTTCGAGCCGGCCGGATCGGTGCACACGCTCGAGTGCATCGAGGACGACACCCAGGTGTGGTTCCAGATGTACGGGGTCAACATCAACCTCGACAGCGAAGGCAACATCGAGAGCGTCTTCGACGGCCCCGGCACGCTCGAGGTGTACTACGCCCTGTGCGAAGCCGAGGGATTGCCCCGACCCAATGTGTTGGTGAGCTGAGTCCTAGCCGGTCGCACCGCCGATGATGGATCGGCGGCCACGGTGTCGGTGCTCAGAAGGCGTCCGGCACCACGAGTGGCGCTGGCCTCCGTGGCGAAGAAGAGCGTCCCCACCGCGCCGATGCCCGGCAGCCGGCGGTGGATATCCGAGCGGCTACGAAGCCCAGAGCACCGCGGCCTGACGTTTGTAACGCGGCTCCCAGGCATACGTGCTGAGCAGCCGGACCGGGGCCGGGGGCATGGACAGGACAGCCTTACGCTCGACCGGATCCGCTCCGTCGAAGATCCAGGGAAAGAAACGGGCCGAGCCCCGCATCCCGACTGCCTTGGCCGTGGCCTTGCGAAGGCGTTGAACTCCTCCGCGCTCAGGGCCTCATCGACGACCGGAAAGCAGTTCGTCTCCTCGTCATCCAGGTGGGCTGACAACTCCAGCCCGCACTGGTCGAGGAGATTCCCCAAGACCACCCCGGATGACTCCGTGGGCTCCTTGGAAAACGCCGCAAAGGCCTCCTCCACGGCATCCGTCTTTGGTTGCAGGGCGTGGTGTTCCGCCTCCATGGTGTCGAGCACCGCCAACTGGGCCTTTCGACCCTCCAGCTTGGGTCGTACCAGCGGCCAGAGGGTCTCGTCCTCGATGCGGTGATGGTGATGGAGTTGATCGCTGACGAAATCCCAGTGCTCCCGGAGCTGGGCGGCCCTCGTTCCGTCGACGCCCGGGGCCCGGACCGAGGCACTCAGTCGGCCGATGTCTCGCCGGAAGGCTTCGTGAATGAGATAGACGATGGTGAATCTGCCCCGAGGTGGTTCAGCCCCGCTCGGTCGATCTCCGGCCATGGAAAGTCCTTTCGTCACATTCCAGGAGGTCAGAACACCAGCTCCTCCTCCCCCTGTCAACCGTCGTCGCCGAGGGCCGGTGCGACGGCAGCCTTTCAGCGACCGGTCCGGCCATCGGTCAGCTCCCGGAGGATGTCGGCGTGCCCGGCGTGGCGGGCCGTCTCCTCCAACAGGTGGGCCACCACCCAGCGCAGGCTCACCAGGGACTCCGATCCGGTGGTCACGCACATCTGGTCCAAGCTGTCGGCCCCGATCACCATGGCGTCCGTTCGTCGGGCCGCCCGGCGGTACTCGGTCACGGCATGGTCGACGGTCCCGGTCGGAGCGGCACCGGGGTCATCACTCTGCGGCTCTTCACCCAGGTAGCGGTGGACCATCCAACGCGTCTCGGCGGACGCCAGGTGTTGGATGAGCCAGAGCAGGGTGGTACCGCTGGGTACCGACACCGCCGTGGCGGCCTCAGCGTCCAGGCCCTGGAGCTTGTCGATCAGCGACTCTCGTTGGTACTCGAGCAGGGCCAGCAGCGTGGTGCGCTCGTCGGCGATGGGGCGGGGGGGCTTGTGGTCGGCCACCGCTCAGTGTCCGGGCTTCCGACCCTCTTGCCAGGCGGTCTTGCACTTCATGGCCGACGAGTACGGCAGGGTTCCGACTCCCATGAGGACCAGGCCCACCGGCACGCCGACTCCGGTGATGGAAAAGAGTGCGGCCACCGGGTAGAAGATCAAACTGGAGGGAACCTGCAGAACGAGGAGCGCACCCACCAGCAGCTTCTGCCGGCCGGTCAGCTTGGCCTTGGCCGTGGCCGGGCTGGGAGGGGATGCCACTGGCTGGTCCGTTTCCACGCCCAGTCAATTTACCGCGCTCCGCCGCCGGTGGCCCCGGGGCCCCGAGCGGCCCGGTTCCGGACCGATGGCGCCGGCCACCCCGAGTGGACGATGATTGGAGTGCCGCCGCAGACAAGTTGGCGAGCATCAGGGCCCTGGGGGTCTGTCTCATGGACATCGTACGAAACGCCGACGGCACGCTTCTGGTGCCGGTGGCACCCGTTCGGAAGCACCCGACCGAAGACGCCGACAGTGACGCCACCGCCGGCACCGAAGCCGAAGCTGCTCCAGCCGGCGCCGATCCGGCCACCCGACTGCTCCATCCCGGCGAAGGCGGGTACGACGAGGCCCTGGCCCAGTGGGACCTGCAACAGAACCCGGACCGCCAACCAGTGGTGTCGACGGCCAGTGGCCGACAGGAAGCGATGACCCTGGTGCACGCGGTGGCCGTCGCTCCGGATCATGCCGTGGCCCCGGCGGTGGAGGCGCTCGACGATCCCGAGGCCAGCGGTGAGGCCCTGCGCCACGTGCTGGTCGGAGGGGTGCACTCGGTCGAGGACTTCTCCGCCGAGGTGGCCGCGGCCGAAGGTGGCGAGCCGCTGCCCGCTCACGAAACCACCAAAATCATCGGTGAGGTTCTCAAAGAGCTCGACTGAATGGATCGCCGCCCGGTCAGGCCAGCAGGGAGCGCACCTCACCGGCCAGCTCCACCGAGCGGGAGGCCCCCTCGGGTCCGATCTCGGGCGGTAGGGGTGCCATGGTCCGGATGATGATGTCGGTGTATCCCAGGTCGCCGAAGACCGACAACTGCTCGGCCACCCCTTCGGGGTCGCCGTAGGCCACCGCGCTCCGGTCGAACCCCCGGTAGCCGCCGGCTATGAGTGCATCGCCCACCCGTTCCGCCTCCGTGCGGCTCTCGGCGATGAACACATCCTTTCGGATCGGGGTGCGGACCGGTCGCCGGTCGTGGCGGGCGCAGGCCTCCCGGTAGATCCCGAGGTCCCGCGCCGCGGTCTCCGGGGTGAGATCGGCGTTGCCGTACCAGCAGTCCCCGAGCCGGGCTGCACGGTCGATGGCCTTGGGCACCCCACCGCCGATCCACCACTCCGCCCCGTCCGGCGGCAGCGGGGCGATCCGGGCGCCTTCGATGGCGAACAGGGCGCTGTCCACCGTCTCGCCCCGCAACAGGGCCTGGGCCACCAGAACTCCCTCCTCGAGCCGGGCTGTCCTCTGGTCCAGATCGGCTCCCATGGCCCGGAACTGGGCCGCGCCGCCGCCGAGGCCGGTCTGGACGATGAACGGGCCCGAGGCCATGGCGGCCAGCGTCCCGATCTGTTCGGCCATCAGGACCGGATGCCACAGGGGGACGAGAAACAGGCAGCCGATCGGGCGGGCCGTCCACTCCGCCAGGAGGCGACCGAGCATGGGCACGTTCTGCGCGTAGCCGACCGGTCCGGTCACGTGGTGGTCCCCGACCGTCAGGGTGTCGAGGCCGGCGCGGTCAGCGGCCCGGGCCTGACTCACCACCGCCAGTGGTCCCTCCCGTGGGCCCCCGGGGCCATCGGTGGAGAAGGAGGTCCCGACGGATATGCCGACGCGCATCATCTCCCCGGTCTACCGCCCCGGTGACCTCCCCGCTACCGGGGCGAGCGGGGCATCCTCACGGCTTGACCGACTGGAACGAGGCCACCACCTCTCGGTCCATCGGGCTGCTTCCGATGGTTCCGAACCCCGCGGTGGTGATGGTGGCCGTGGCATGGATGGCGGCCAGGGCCTGTTGGAGGTAGGCACCCACGGCCTTGGCCCGATCCAGGCTGAACACTTTGGCCGATACGCCGTAGTTGGGGGTCTCGGTGTACCCGGTCAGGGTGACCGCATGGGCACTGTCGGCCTTCATGGTGGAGGCCAGCGCGGTGATCTGTTGGTCCAGCGCCGCGGTCAGGACGTCCGAGGCGGGAGCGAACGGCTCCACGCTCACCGTCTCCTGGGCCGGCACGACGTGGAGGGTGAAGGTCCAGGGACCGGAGTCGCCGAACCCGTCCGTCTCGGTGCCCTTCATGGCGAAGTTCCCGACCGGCGTGGTCGAGGCGTCGGACACGACCCCGGAGGAGGAGACGGTGACCCGGAGCGATGCTTTGGTGGTGGTCCAGGTGGGGGCGCCACCACCGGTGGGTTCATTGGACACCGTCAGCTGCCCGGTGTAGGCGGTGCCCACGGGCACCGTCGCCGACAGCGGTGCCCCCTGGGTCAGGGACATACACGCATCGACGCTGTCCGCCCCTACGGTCGGGTTGAAGGTCCCGGCCGGGCAGGGGGTGGCCGCCGTGGCTCCGGTGGTGGAGACGTAGGTGTTGATGGGTGCCTCCAGGCAGCCGGTGGCCCCGGTCGTGGGGCTGTAGGTACCGGCCGAGCACAGGGTGTAGCTCGCTGACCCCGGGGAGGGGACCGAACTACCGGCCGGGGCCGGCAGGCAGGCCGCCGACGTGGTCGATCCGGTGTCCGGGTTGTACGTACCGGCCAGGCAGCTGGTGGGTGAGGTCGAACCGGCCGGGGCGTAGGTTCCCGCCGGAGCCGGCAGGCAGGCCGCCGAACTGGTGGCGCCGGCGACCGGGTTGTAGGTACCGGCGAGGCAGGGGGTGGCGGCGATGGCCGCGGTGGTGTCGACGTAGGTGCCCGCCGGGGCGTCGGTGCAGCTGGCCTGTCCGGGGTACGGGTTGAAGGAGCCGAGCGCGCACGGGGTGGGGGTGGTGGCCCCGGCATCCGGGACGAAATAACCGGCCAGGGCCGTGGTGCACGGCACGCCACCGGTGCCGCTGTAGGTGCCGGGTTGGCACTCGGCGATATTGGTCAGGGAGAAGGAGGCCGCGGTGGTGGCGGTGGCCGCCGAGGCCGACACCGCGTAGCTCCCCGCCGTGGCGTCGGCCGTGAACACCGACGAGGCGGCCACGCCGTTGGCGTCGGTGGTGTCCACCTCGGTGTCGGTGCCGTTGGCGAAGGTGCCCGAGGCCCCTCCGTCGGGAGCGGTGAAGGTCACCGAGGCTCCCGGCACCGGGTTGCCGTGGCTGTCGGTCACCTCGACCACCAAGGGGGAGGCGAACGCGGTGGTGGCGGTGGTGCTCTGATCGTTACCCGAAGCAACCGCCACCGTGGCCGGCGGTCCGAGGGCGTAGGTTTCCTGCACCCGCTGGTTGTCGGTATCGGCGATGTAGAGGTCACCACCGGCATCCACCGCCACGCCCAGTGGATTGTCGAGCTGATCGGCGGCCGTGCCGGCACCGTTGCCGCCACTCATGGTGGCCCCCGAGGTGGCTCCGGGTGCCCACACCTGGACCCGGTTGTTCCCCGCGTCGGCGACATACACGTTGTCGGCGGAGTCGACGGCCACCCCGAACGGATCGGCCAGCTGGTCGGCCCCGGACCCCTGGCCGTTGCCACCGGCCACGGTGACCCCGGCCGTGGCGCCCGGGGTCCACAGCTCCACCCGGTTGTTGGCGGTGTCGGCCACGTACACATCGCCGTTGGCGGCGACCGCCACCCCGGAGGGATCCTCCAGTTGGTCGGCCGCGGAACCGTAACCGTTGCCACCGGCCACGGTGACCCCCGCCGTGGCCCCCGGGGCCCACTGCTGGACCCGGTTGTTACCGGTGTCGGCCACGTAGACATCGCCGTTGGCGGCGACGGCCACCCCGGACGGATCAGCCAGTTGGTTGGCCCCGGATCCCTCACCGTTGCCACCGGCTGCGGTGACCCCTGAGGTGGCCCCGGACGCCCACTTCTGGACCCGGTTGTTTCCGGTGTCGGCGATGTAGACCGTGCCGCCGGCGCTCACCGCCACGCCTTCGGGATAGTTGAGTTGGGTGGCGGCCGACCCCGAGCCGTGGCCGCCCGCCACCGTGGCGCCCGTAGTGGCGCCGGGCAGCCATGCCTGCACCCGGTTGTTGTCGGAGTCGGCTACGAACACCGTGCCGCTGGTGCCCACCGCGGTACCGAAGGGATAGTCCAGCTGGCTGGCGCCCGACCCCGAGCCGTTGCCGCCGGCCACGGTGACCGTGGCCAGGCTGGCCTGGGCGGGCACGGAGGGGAGTACGACCACCGACGCGGTGATGGCGCCGGTGACCATCAATGCTCCGGCTACCGCCCCTCGAAACCCTCGACGAACATGACGATGCATGGTCCGGCACCTCCCGCTCAAGAGCGCCCTCCCGCCCCACCGTTACGTCGATTCCTACCACGGGGGCCCTCAACCGGCAATTGCTCCGGGCGGCGCGGCGCGGACGCCGGATACGCCGGCCGGTCCATTCATCGTCCGGTGCGGTTTTCGTTTGGGAGGGAGCCCGCCGTGTTCATCAAATTTGGTGATGATCCACGTTGACCGTCCGGTTAGCCTCCGCCTGAGCGGCGTGTCGTGCGGCGGAGGGGCTCAGCGACGGGGAGTTGCTCATGTGGGCACGAAGAAGAAGAAGTGGATCTACGTTCCGGCTGCTGGCCGGTGTAGCGGTGATGGCCGGATCGGTACTCGGTGGTGGCCTGGTGGCCGGATGGCCTGCTTCGGTGTTCGGGTCAGGAGCCGCGGGGGCGGACACGCCCGGCTTCACCCTTACCTGCACCGGTGTCCCGGGCGTCGGGACGGTGGGCTTCCCTACCACCATCACCGGCTCCATCCCGGCCCAAATCCCTGACGGCACCAACTTCACACTCACCGGTTCCCATCTCCTCGTGACGGTCCCGGCCAACGTCACCAACGAGATCGACGGCACCTATGGCGTCGGCTCCGCCGTCACCGCCACCGTGTCGGTCACCCTTGACGCCACCGGTGCCACGCCGGGGAGCCAGTCCGAGACCGTCGACTTCGGCTCCGTGGCCACACCGGCCCCGGGCAATTCGTTCCTCCTGACCGGAACACCCACGTCCAACCCCACCTTCACCGGGACCGGTTCCAACGTGTCGGTCTCCCCGGGTGCCACCCTCAGTGCCTTCGACATCGTGGTGAACTCGAACCCGCTCTCACCCTTCAGCTGCACCACACCCACACCCCCACCGGTGATCGCTCTGGCCGGCACCGACTCCACGGCCTACGTCACCGATCCCGGCCCCAACACCATCAGCCCGTTCGACTCGGTGACCGGTACGCCCGGAACCCCGTTCGCCTTTGATACCAGCGAGCCGGGCTCCATCGCCATCACCCCCAACGGCTCCACCGCCTACGTAACCGGGGTGAACTCGGACGAGGTCACCCCGGTCAGCCTGGCCACCACCACCGTGGGTACTCCGATCACCGTGGGAAACCAGGCCGATGCCATCGCCATCACCCCCAGCGGTGCCACGGCCTACGTGGCCAACGAGAGCGACAACACCGTGACCCCCATCCATCTGGCCACCGGCACGCCGGGGACCGCTATCGATGTGGGCACCTCGCCCGACGCCATCGCCATCACCCCCAACGGTGCCACGGCCTACGTGGCCAACGCGGGCGACAACACCGTGACCCCCATCCATCTGGCCACCGGCACGCCGGGGACCGCCATCGATGTGGGTACCTCGCCCGACGCCATCGCCATCACCCCCAACGGCTCGACGGCCTACGTGGTCGACGAGGGTGCCAACACGGTGACCCCCATCCACCTGGCCACCGGCACGCCGGGTACCGCCATCGATGTGGGGACCTCTCCCGATGCCATCGCCATCACCCCCGACGGCTCGACGGCCTACGTGGCCAATAACGACGCCAACACGGTGACCCCCATCGATCTGGCCACCGGCACGCCACAGACCGCCATCGACGTGGGGAATGAACCCGATGCCCTGGCCATCACCCCCGACGGATCCACCGTCGAGGTGGTGAACTACGTCGACGGCTCCGTGACCCCGATCGCCACGGCCACCGACACCCCGGGCCCCGCCATCAGCGCCGGCAACGATCCGTTGGGCATCGCACTCACCCCGGACCAGGCCCCAAGGGCGGCCCTGTCGGTCACCCCGGCCGACGCCGGCCAGGCCACCGCCTTCGACGCCTCGGCGTCGGTGGCCCCGTCGTCACCCATCACCAACTACGCCTGGAACTTCGGCGACGGCTCCACCGGCGACACGTCCACTCCCACCACCACCCACACCTACGCCAACCAGGGGACGTACACCGCCTCGGTCACCGAGACCGATGCCCAGGGGACCTCGCTCACCAAGGTGTTCACCGGACAGACCATGAGCCGGAACGGCGGTCCGCAGGCCGAGACCAGCTCCACCTTCACCGTCGGGGTGGTGGCCACGGACTCGTGCGTGATGTCCGGATTCGGTAACGCCAACTTCCCGACGGTGGTGTCCGAATCGACGGCGCCGCCCTCGAGCATCGACGCCGGAGGGACCTTCCAGACCGCCTTCGGAGCAGAGGTCACCATCCCCGCCTCGGTGATCGACCACTTCCGCACCTTCGGTGCCACCTCGCTGACCGTCGGCGCCCAGACCACCACCGAGGACGGCAGTACCTCGGCGGGCGAACCGAGCGGCGCCGTCAGCCCGAACACCGAGTCGGCCTCGGCTACCAACCTGCCCCAGAGCGATTCCACGTTGCTCCCCGACACCCCGTACTCCTTCAGCACCGTCTACAACCCGGTCACCTGGCAGACCGGGCCGGGGGCCGGCGTGGTCGACTTCACCCCGGGAGACATCTCGATCGCCGTCACCTTCGTGATCCGCGGGACCTCGACCAACGAAACCATCAGCTGCACTCCGCCGGCCGGGGTGGCGGCCATCGGCTCCACCACCGTGAACCCCCCACCGGCCGTCCCCACCTTTCAGGTGCCGGCATCCACCCCACCGCTCCAGAGTCAGGTGACTCCGGGGACCGACGGCGGATGGGGGATCACCATCTCCAACACCTCCACCGTCACGGTCACCGGCATCTCGGCCCAGGTAAGCGCCACCGACTCGGGCGCTCCGCTCTCCTTCGACCTGGGCGGGATGGCGGCCACGGGGACCATCTGCTCGTCGGCGGGGTCCGGCACCATCAGTTGCCCCATCGGCAACCTGGCCGCCGGGGCCACGACGACCCTGGACGTTCTGGTGCGGACCGCCGGCCTGGTGCATGGCGTGGCCATCACCGGCTCTGCCGTGGTGACCTCGTCCAATCAGACCGGCGACAGCTCGCTCGGGTCCATCGGGGTGACCTTCGTCCAGAGCCGGCTCGGCACCAAGTCCGTGGCCGTCCCCGGTGTGGCCCTGTTCAGCACCAGATCCAAATTGATCAGGTCCAAGACGTCGATCACCCTGACGTTGCCGAAGAACAAGATCAAGAAGTCGGTCCCCCCCAACCGGGAGGAGCTCATGGCCCTGGAGATCTCGGGGGGGACAGACGCGGTCACCCTGCCCCCGCCGCCGGTGGCGGTGGTCCTCCGGTCGTTGGCTCCTTCTTCCGAACCGGCCCTGTGCCCGCAGACCGGGAAACTGAAGTGCGAGGGCAACGTCATCCAGGCCGTCGGCAACTTCTCGTCGTACACCAACAACCAGGCGCCCATCGTCGCCGTCCTCAAGTTCTTCTACGGGAAAACCATCCCAACCGGAAGCGTCTACCTGCTGGCCCCCAACGGCCGGACGGTAGACAAACTGACCACCTGTAAGGAGACCAGCACCGGGTACAGCACACCGTGCATCGACGGTCCCGAGCAGGACTTCGGGTCGTCCGCCAGTGACAGCCGGTACGCCCAGGACACCTTGTACTTCACCGGGGCCGATCCGGTCATGGGTCGGCGCTGAGCGACAGACCCGGGCGCCGGCCCGTCCCGGTGCCGCGGTCCTAGAGTCTGGTCATGTCGCATCCCTGGGAGAGAGAGCTGGCAGGACGGATCGACCACCACACCATGTCCTCGGCCGCCTTGGCCGGCAACCCGCTGGGTGATCCGGCCGACCGTCCGCTCTGGGTGTACGTGCCACCGGGGTACGACGACGACCCCGATCGACGGTATCCCTCGGTGTACGTGCTCCAGGGCTACGCCGGCCAGGTCGACATGTGGGCCAACCGGTCTGCCTACCGGACCCCGTTCCCCGAGGCCGCCGACCAGCTCTTCGCCGAAGGCGGCGCCCCACCCTGCCTCCTGGTCTACGTGGACGCCTGGACCGCTTACGGGGGCTCGCAGTTCGTCGACTCACCCGGAACCGGCCGCTACCACACCTACCTCTGTGAGGACGTGGTGTCCTTCGTCGACGCCCGGTACCGCACCCTCGACGACCCGTCGCACCGCGGCGTGCACGGGAAATCGAGCGGCGGGTTCGGGGCCATGATCACCCCGATGCTGCGGCCCGACCTGTTCGGGGGCCTGGCCACCCACGCCGGTGATGCCCTCTACGAGCTCTGTTACATCCCCGAGTTCGCCAAGGCCGCCCGGGCCCTGAGGTCCTACGACGGAGACATCGAGCGCTGGTGGCAGGAGTTCCAGGGGCGGACCGCCTTCACGAATCCTGCTGACGAGACCCTGCTCATGATGCGGGGCGTGGCGGCGTGCTTCTCGGCCGAGCCGGACGGCACGCCGGTCCTACCCTTCGAGCCCACCACCGGTCGACTGCGCGACGAGGTGTGGCAACGGTGGTTGGCCTGGGATCCGGTCCGCATGGTCGCCCACCACACCGAGGCCCTGCATGGGCTGGAGGCCATCTGGATCGACGCCGGCCGCAGTGACGAGTGGTTCTTGGACCTCGGAGCGGAGGCGTTCCGCGACGCACTGGCCGACGTGGGGGTGACCGACGTGCACTTCGAGCTGTTCGACGGAGGCCACGGGCGCATCGACCACCGTTATCTCCTGTCGCTGGCCTACCTGGCCCGACATCTTTCCTAGGGTCTCCCTTCGCTGGGCGGGGACGGCATGGAGCGCCGGGTGTCTGGCAAGCTGTTCGTGAGGCATCGGACCCATCACGGTGCCGGGAGGGGAGAGGACCATGACCGGAGCGGAGGCACCTTTCCAGTACGGCGGCATCAACCACCTGGCCCTGGTCTGTCGGGACATGGAGCGGACTGTGGACTTCTACACCAACGTGCTGGGCATGCCCCTGGTCAAGACCATCGAGCTCCCCGCCGGCATGGGTCAGCACTTCTTCTTCGATTGCGGGGGCGGGGACTGCCTGGCATTCTTCTGGTTCCCTGATGCCCCCGAGCCCGCTCCCGGCGTGTCGGCCCCTACCGGGCGTCCGGACCAGGGCAGCCTGACCAGTGCCATCGGCTCCATGAACCACGTGGCCTTCACCGTCCCGCCCGAGCGCATCGAGGAGTACCGCCAACGGCTGGTGGCGGCCGGGGTGGAGTGCACCGAGGTGGCCAACCACGATGACAGCGAGTGGTCGATCGCCGACCAGGTCCATCCGGGGGTCTACATCCGCTCGGTGTACTTCCAGGACCCCGACGGCATCCTCCTCGAACTGGCGTGCTGGACCCGACCGCTGGGTGCCGACGACGTCTCGCACCGGCCGGTCCGCTCCGCCGACCGGATGCCGGGCTGAGCGACGGTGCCACGGCTGCGCCAGGTGCCGAGGGCCGAAGCCACTGCTCCCATCGTGACCCTCATGTACGACTACATCTTCGGTGACCGGGACCCGGTGGCCGAGCCCGGTGCCGGCGGTGGGACCACCGGTGACTGGTGGACCGTGTTCGCCCTGGTGCCCGACATACTCGAGCACGCCGTCCAGGGCTTCGCCCTCTACCAGAGCCCCGCCCGGCAACTGGCCCCGGCTCTACGCGAGTTGGCCCAGGCCCGCGCCGGTTGGGCGGCCGGCAGCCAGTTCGTCTTCTCCCAGCACTGTCACGCCCTCCGCCAGCTCGGCGTGGCCGATGACCTGGTCGAGGCGGTCCCCTACTGGTCGACGGCCGACTGCTTCGATCCCACCCAGCGCCTGGTGCTGGCCTACGTGGACTGTCTGGTCTACGACCAGGGACGGGTGCCGGACGGGCTCTTTGACGCCTTGCACGCCCGGCTGGGGGACGAGGAGATCCTCGAGCTGACCTACATCGGTGCGCTGTACCTCCAGCACGCCGTGATGTCCCGGGCCTTGCGCACCGAGTTCGACGACCGGCCCGAGCCGGTGGTGGAGGTGGTCGACCCCGACCCCGGGCCGGCGCCCTCCGAGAACCGGGCGTGACCGTCGCCCGCACCGGTCATCCGGCCGGCCCGCCGCCGTTGGTGCGCCGACCCGAAGAGCTGACCGCCGAGTGGCTGACCGCGGCGCTGTGCGGTTCGGACCGCCTTCCTGCCGGGTCCTCGGTCGAGGCCTTCTCGGTAGAGCCGGTCGGCACCGGGCAGATGGGCGACACCTCGAGGATCCGCTACCGCACCGCCCCGGCGGACGGTGCCGAGCGATCGGTGGTGGCCAAGTTCGCCTCCGCCGACGAGCAGAGCCGCTCCACCGGTCTGCTGACCCGGGCCTACGAGATCGAGGTGGGCTTCTACGGGGTGGTGGCCGACCTCATCCGAACCCGGATGCCCCGCTGCTACCACCGGCAGTGCGAGCCCGACACCGGCTGGTTCGTCCTGCTGCTCGAGGACCTGACCGGAGCGGTCCAAGGTGACCAGCTGGCCGGGTGTACTACCGTGGCGGCCGCGGCGGCACTGACCGAGATGGCCCGGCTCCACGGGCCGGCCTGGAGTCGGTCCGACCTGGCCGGGTTGGAGTGGCTCGAACGCGGTGGGACCCGGGCCGACGAGTTCATGGCGGGACTGGTGACATCCCTGTGGCCCGGATTCGTCGAGCGCTATCGCGAGCAGTTGGAGCCGGGGCATCTCGAACTGTGCGGCCGCTTCATCGACGTGCTGCTGCCCTGGCTGACCGGGCGGCCCCCCGCCACCACCGTGACCCACGGGGACTTCCGCCTCGACAACCTGCTGTTCCGCCCCGGTGATCCCCGTCCCTTCGTGGTGGACTGGCAGACGGCGGCCTGGGGCTCGGCTGCCTCCGACGCCGCCTACTTCCTCGGGGCCAGCCTCAACGTGGAGGACCGGCGCCGGCACGGGGAGGCCCTGCTCGCCGGGTACCACCGCGACCTGGTGGCCGAGGGCGTGACCGGGTTCGACCGGGAACGGCTCGACGCCGAGTACCGGTACCTGTGCTTCGGTGGGCTGGTGATGTCCATCGGCGCCTCCATGTTGGTCAAGCGGACCGAACGGGGTGACCAGATGTTCGTGACCAGCGTGGCCCGCTACGCCCAACAGGCCTTGGACCTCGAAGCCGAGGCCACCCTGCCCCGCCCCATCGACCGGTGAGGGTCCGACCGGCCCCGGGGTCGGCCCGTTGTGGTCGAGCGGGATCAACCGAGGCGGATGCCGGCCAGCTGGGTCCCCTGGGCCACCAGTCGACCGGTGCGGTCCCACACGAAGCAGGACTCGTCGACCCGACCGGCCTCGATGAGGCAGGCCCGTTGCAGCACCCGTACCGGCCCCGGTGCCGGCAGGCCCCGGACGTAGACCGTCATCTCCAGGGTCGGCACCCACCCCGAGAACTCGATGTCGAAGGTGGCCGGGGGATAGGCGTCCACGGCGAACAGTAGGGACACCGGGTCGAAGGTCTCGTCCCCGGGCAGCGCCAGCCATCCCCGCAGCTCACCGCGGCCCGAGGGGTGGCCGGTGGTGAAGCCGGTCGACTCGGGATCGAGTCGGACCTCGACCTGGTGGAGGATGGCCACCGGGTTGCCGTCGGGTAGGTGGGGGATCAGGCGCGGGAGGTCGGCGTACCCGGAGGTACTGACCTCGGGCACTCCACCGTCCCAGTAGGCCGAGGTGTCCGCCTCCAGATGGGCGACGGTGAAGAGGGCCTCCACGCAGGCCTGGCCTCCCTGCCCCATGCGGGCCCGCACCTGGCTGGCGGAACGTCCCAACCGCAGGGGCTCGGTCTCGATCACCACCGGGCCGGGCTCGGGGGCCCGCAGGTAGTGGGCGCTGGCCGCGATGACATGGTCGTGCACGCCGCTGGAGGTGGCCGCCCGGGCCAGCACCGACAGTAGGTACCCCCCGTTGGGTTTGCCGCCGATGGTCCACTGCGGGTCGAGCTCGGCCCCGAAGCACCCGGTGTCCACGTGGGTCACCGCACTGACCACCGAGAACAGGCGCTGCTCGACGGCGGTGGTGTCGGCGCGGTCCACGCCGTGACCCTAGTGAGTTGCATTATGGAACGCAACTTCCTAGAGTAAGTCTCATGTTGAAACTGACTCGACTGGAGGGACCGAGCGCACCGCCGCGGGCCAGCACCGGGGCCTCGCCCCGACAGGTGCTGGTCATCGTGTGCGCCGGGGTGGTGTTGGCCAGCCTCGATCTGTTCATCGTCAACGTGGCCCTGCCCCAGATCGCCCGGGACCTCAAGGCACCGAACTTGAGCGAGCTGTCCTGGGTGCTGAACGGCTACGCCATCGTCTACGCCTCGCTGCTGGTCTTCTTCGGGCGGTTGGCCGACCGCTACCGCCGCGACCGGGGGTTCCTGCTCGGGGTGGCCATCTTCACCACGGCCTCGGCCGCCTGTGCCGCCTCGACCAGTGTGGGGATGTTGGTGGCCTTCCGGTTGGTCCAGGCGGCCGGGGCCGCCCTGCTCACCCCGACCTCGCTGGGGCTGGTCCTGGCCACCAACGACCCCGAGCACCGGGCCGGCGCCGTGCGGTCCTGGACCGCGGTGGGGGGCGTGTCGGCGGCCCTCGGCCCGGTCATCGGCGGGCTGCTGGTGGCGGCCAGTTGGCGGTGGGTCTTCCTGGTCAATGTGCCGGTGGGGGTGGCGGCTCTCGTCGTGGGCTGGCGCCGCCTCCCGAGGGTGCCGGGCCACCCCACCGAGCGGCCCGACCCCCTGGGCGTGGTGCTGGTCACCGCCGGGGTGGCGTTGCTGACCTTCGGGCTGGTCAAGGGGAGCGACTGGGGCTGGAGCTCGTCCGCCATCGTGGGTTCCCTCCTGGGGTCGGTGGTCCTGATCGGGCTGTTCGCGGCCCACTGCCTCCAGGCCCGCAACCCGCTCATCGACCCGTCGCTGTTCCGGTCGCGCCCCTTCACCGGGGCCTCGATCGTGGCCGTGTTCTTCTCGGCGGCCTTCGGCGGGATGCTGCTCTCGATCGTCCTCTGGGAGCAGGGGGTCTGGGGTTGGTCGGCCCTCAAGTCCGGACTGGCCATCGCCCCCGGTCCCCTGGTGGTCCCGGTCATGGCCTTTCTGGTGGCCGGCCGCCTCATCGCCCGCCACGGTCCGGCGTTGGTCATGGCGCTCGGCTCGGTGGCCTTCGGGGTGGGTGTGGCGTGGTGGGCGCTGGCCGTGGACAGCCAACCCAACTACGTCTCGGGTCTGCTCGGCGGGATGATCCTGACCGGGGTGGGGGTGGGTCTGACCCTTCCCACCTTGATGTCGACAGCCTCGTCGTCCCTGCCGCCTCCGTCCTTCGCCACCGGCACCGCCGTGGTCAACATGATGAGACAGACCGGGCTGGCCCTGGGGGTGGCGGTGCTGGTGGCCATCCTGGGTACCGGTGCCGACCACTACGGCGGAGATGCCCTCCACGTGTTCCGCACCGGCTGGTGGGTCACCGCGGCGATCTCCTTTGCCGCCGTCATCCCCGCCCTGGCCTTGCTCCGCCCGGCCCCCTCCGTCAGCACGGCGTGAGGGTCCGCCATCCGATCCCATCGTCGTTCCACCGACAACAGAACCGACCAACACCCTGCGGGTCGAGCTGGCGGCCGAGAACATCCGGGTGGCCGGATTGCACATGGGCTTCATGGACACCGACATGGCGGCATCGGTGACCGCGCCCAAGGCCGACCCCGCCGACATCGCCGCCCTGGCCGTCGACGGCCTGGAAGCCGGGGCCTACGAGATCGTGGCCGACGACACCAGCCGTGGGGTTCTGGCCGGGCTGTCGGGCGGGGTCGCGGCCCTCTATCCCGATCTGGGCTGACCCGTAACCGGTCAGACCGTCATGACGGGATTCAGGACCCGGCCATCTGCTGGAGGTTGGCCAGGGTGGTGGCGATGCCCTCTTTGGCCATCACCTCCATGCCGTCGATCCGCGCTTTGACGTCGAGGTTCTCGTTGCCGCCCCGGACGAACTCCGGGTAGGCCGGCAGCACCTGCCACGACTCGGTCACCGTCGTACCGTCGGGCTCTTCGTGCAGGGTGAACCCCCACTGCACCAGCTCCACCTCACCGGCCGGCCCGAAGTTGATGAAGGTGAACTCTTCCCCCGGTCGGGAGGCCACCACCTGGCAGCGGGTATCCCAACGGACCTCGCCCACGGCGTTGTGCCCGGTGAACCAGGCCCCGACCTGTCCGGCCTGGGTGGGGTCGTCCCAGGTGCCGGCCTGACATACCGGACTCAGCCGGCCCATCCGGCCCACGTCGCTGACAATGGCGAACAGCTCGGCGGCCGGCCGTTTGATGACCACGCTCTCGGAGTAGCGGTATCCGGATACGTCCATGGGACGAAGAGTAGGTCATGGCGAAGCCTCACCTGCCCCCCTCACCCGACGGACCCCGGCCCGGAGTATCCCCACCATCCGCCCGATCGAGAGCAGGCCGACCGCTGGTCACCGTCCATTGCAATCCAAAGTTGCAATGGCGCCTCTTCCGGACCGACCGGCCCGGGGCGGATCACCCGGCCACATCGGGCAAACGCCCAGCTCACGGGCCCGATCGCTCCGGCGGGGTGGGCAGACACCCCCGAAGCCGAGGGCTGACCCTTAAGGTGCCTCCGCACCAGGTCGATACGTCTCCATGGAGTGCGCCGCGGTGTGGACCGGGGATCGACCAGATCGATCGGACGAGGACGCTCCGGAACCCGCCAGGCTGCTGTCGGAACTCCCTGATGCCGTCATCGTGGTCGACGGCGACGGCACCGTGCGCTGGGGGAATTCGGCCGCCGAGGCGGTCTTCGGTCTGACCGTGGCGGCCAACAGAGGGATGCCGGGGCTGGACCTGGTGCACCCTGAAGACCTGGAGCTGGTGTTGCGATCGCTGGAGAGCATCCAGACCAAGACGGTCGGGGTGCCCATCGAAATCCGATTGCGGACCCCCACCGGATGGCGACTGATGGAGTTGGTCGGCTCGCCGGTGGGTTGGGTCGGCCCGGGGGCCGTGGTGCTGATGCTGCGGGACCTCACCGATCGTCGTCGCTTCGAAGTGGTGCACGACAACGAAGCGCAGTTCCGGACGGTCCTGCAGAACTCTCCGGGCATCACCCTGCTGGTCTCTCCGGACGAACTGGTCGAATCAGCATCGAGTGCTCTGACCCGTCGGTTGGGCTACGACCCCGAAGCAGTGGAAGGGCAGGCCCTGGCCACCATCGTGGCCGTTGACGACCGGCCCGCCCTGGCCTCGGCCTTCGAGCAGGCCCGGCTGGGGGCGACCGCGGCCGACCCGGCCAGTGTCATCGTCCGCCTCCTCCGGAGAGGGAGTAACGAAACTGTCCCGTTCGAGTTGGCCGTGGTCAATCTCATCGACGATCCCACCATCGGTGGGTTCATCGTGTCAGCTCACGATGTGACCAAACTGGTGCAGGCCGAGTCCTCGCAACGGAACGCCCTTTCCCTGATCAAGGCCACCCTGGATGCCACGGCCGAAGGTGTGGTGGTCATCGACACCAAGGGGAGGTTCTCGAACTTCAATCACCAGTTCGTCGAGATGTGGCGTGTCCCGGCCTCAGTGCTCCACCGGGGCGATGTGGGCGCGGCCATCGGCTTCGTCCGTCGCCAGCTGGTCAATCCGGAGGCGTTCGTAGAGCGACTCAAGGCGCTGACCGACAACCGGGTGGCCGGTAGCGACGACGTGATCGAGTTCACCGACGGCCGGGTGTTCGAAGCCCGCTCGCGGCTGCAGACCGTCAGTGATGAAGTGGTGGGCCGGGTGTGGAGTTTCCGGGACGTGACCGACCGGAAGCGCCTCGAGGAGCGCCTGTCCTTCCAGGCCTTCCACGATCCCCTGACCGGACTGGCCAACCGGTCGCTCTTCCTCGATCGTCTCGAGCAGGCCATCGTCCGCGGCGACCGCCGGCTCCGGGGTATGGCCGTGTTCTTCGTCGACATGGACCGCTTCAAGTCGGTGAACGACCGTCTGGGCCACTCGGCCGGGGATGCCCTGCTCAAGGCCACGGCCCACCGGCTCAGCGGATGTCTCCGGGCCGGGGACACCGCGGCACGGATCGGGGGCGACGAGTTCGGCATCGTGGTCGAGGGGCTGGCCGATCCCACCCAGGCCCTGCACCTGGCCGAGCGGATCTTGACGGTGGTCAGCGAACCACTCGGACGGACGTTGGGGGACCTGTCGACGACCGTCAGCATCGGTATCGCCTTCGACGAGGGGGACCTGACCGCCGATCAGCTGCTCAACCGGGCCGATGTGGCCATGTACCGGGCCAAAGCCCAGGGCGGGGACGGCTTTGTCGGTTTCGCCCCGGACATGCTGGCCGAGCAGCTCTCCTGACCCGATCAGGCGTCCCGCTTGACCATGCGCCAGGCGCCGAGGGCGGTCCAGCCGACCAGCCAGGCCACCACCACGCAGATCGCCGCGGTGGTCGACTCCGGGACCAGGTTGGCGGTGCCCTGACCTCCGCCGGGACCTCCACCCCCTCCGAAGACGAAGCCCAGACCTGACGGTTCCAGATGGGCCACGGCCAGCCCCACCACCGAGCGCTGCAGGTTGATGAGGTGGGGGATGTTGGCCTGTGACAGCGACGGGGTGAGGACGATCTCCAACACGATCATCAGGATCACCGCCACGGTCCTCTGCCCGAGCAGCGATCCCAGGCCCAGGCCGACGATGAAGCCGATGGCCACCTCGAGCTCGATCCACAGGCCGGTGCGGACCATCAGCCCGATCGAAGGGGACAGAAAGATCCTCGAGTACTTCGGATAGTTCTGGACGGCGATCTGAATCTCGCCCGCTCTGAGCACGGCCGGGGCGGCGGCCGCGGGGGTGGCGCCAGACGGCCCCTTCTGGACTACCGGCCCCCCGGGCCCTGGGCCGCACTGTTGGAAGAAGGTGTTGACGTCGGGGCTCACGGGACCCGAACCCTGGTACGGCAGGTTGCAGACATCGTTGGGGTGGTCCAGGGCCCAGTGCTCGAAGCCGGCCTGGGAGAGCCCGGCCGGAAGGTTGACCCCCTGGTAGTTGACCTGAGTGGGTGCGGCGAAGACGCATACCGCACACACGATGGTGAAGCCGACGGCCACCACCGGCACCACGATGGCCAGACCGGCGGGGATCCGGGCCAGGTACAGGGCCAACCGCGACCGACCGGTCACCACCAGGTGGCGGAACATCCCCTCGGTCAGGTCGACCGATCCGGCCGTGCAACCCAGGGTGGCGGCCATGATGAAGCCGAACACGTAGAGCACCCCGGGCACCAGCGTGGTGAAGATGGCATCGCCTCCGGCCGGGCCGTACGACTTCGGTGATACGGCATGGAGCACCAGGCGGATGGCCAGAAAGACGGCGGGGATACCGATGGTCACGGCGATGAGGGCCACCATGAGGCCCCGCCGCTTCCGCAACTCCATGAGCCGGGTGGCGATCATCCCGCCGGTCGGGATCCACGAGCCCCGGCGGTCAGGAGCAGGACCGAGGGGGATCGGTGCGGCCGTGGCCGTCGTCACTTGAGAGGTGGCAGTCATTCCGAATCCCCCAATCGACTGGTGACCTGCAGGAACCATGACTCCAGGGAGGTCTGTATCTCCTGGAGCCGGTAGACGGAGATGGCGCCCCCCACCAGCACCCGGTTGATCTCGGCGATCACGTCGCGCCCGGTTCCGGCCGGCAGGGTGATGCCCAGGCCCTCGGCCCCGATGGTCACGATCCCGCCCACGGTGGTGCCCCGCAGCAGCTCGCCGGCCCGGCCGGGGTCGGAGCACGCCACCTCCACCACGAAGGACGAACCGGCCAGCAGGTCGGCGATGGCCCCTTGGCGGATGACCTGGCCGCGGTCCACGATGGCCACCGCGTCACAGGTTCTCTCCACCTCGTCCAGGAGGTGGGAGGAGAGCACCACCGTGCGGCCTTCGGCCACCAGCGACAGGATCATGTCGCGCATGTCCTGCATGCCGGCGGGGTCCAACCCGTTCATGGGTTCGTCCAGGATCAGCAGCTGCGGGTCACCGATCAGGCAGGCCGCCACCCCGAGGCGTTGGCGCATGCCCATCGAGTACTTCGAGACCTTGGTGTCGGCCCGCTGCAGCATCCCGACCCGCTCGAGGGACGGCCCGATCCGTCGCTTGGCCTCCGGCTCGCGGGCCGCGGCCAGGATCTGGAGGTTCTGCCTGCCGGTCAGGTGCCCGTGGAACCGGGGCTCGTCGACGATGGCCCCCACCCCGGCCAGGGCCTCGGCCCGATAGCGGGGCACCGGGTGCCCGAGGAGGCGCATGGTGCCGCCGTCGGCATGGGTCAGTCCGAGCAGCACCCGGATGAGGGTGGTCTTGCCGGCGCCGTTGGGGCCGAGGTAGCCGAAGGCACACCCTCGGGGTACCTGGAGGTCGACGCCGTTCACCGCGACGTTGTCGCCGAACCGTTTGGTCAGTCCGTGGATCTCGACGGCCCACTGACTGTCAGGGTCATGGCCGGCTTCCGCTTCGGTGGTCAGGGTGAGGCTCATGGGGTCTGGTCCGTGGTCACAGGTCCACCATAAGGAAGACCGCCATCCATAGGAATGGTGGCAACCACCTTCGGGTACTGGGGCTAGCACCCCTGCGCCGACGGCCCCGCTCCACCCGGGAGCCAACCCTCAGCGTCTCGTGGTCCCCTTTAGTGTGAGGGCGCACGAACACACGGAGGAGGTACGAGGTGCGCTACACCTACAGTGCTTTGGCGGTGGGCATTCGTGACCGCAAATTCGAAAAGCGGGTTCAGGGCCACCTGGATGCGTACGCCGAAGCGGGATGGCGGCTGGTGTCCACCGGTCAGCGCCACGAAGCCGACAGTGTGGAGTTCTCCTTCTTTTGGGAAGCGACCAACTGAGCACGACCGTCGGCGGCCCGGTGGGTCTGCCCCCTCACCGGTCCAGGGCCGCCCGCACCAGGTAGCGGAGCTCGTCGTCGGTGATGAGGGCATCGTCTTCGACACCGATCTGGATGGTGCCCTTGCTGGTCCGAAGGTGGGGGTGGTCGGCCACGAAGTCGTCCACCGCGCCCTGGGCCCAGCCGTAGATCGAGAGGCCGTGCTTCCATACGCCCACGAAGAGGCGGTTCCGGCCCACCCGGTAGGTGGGCATCTTGTACGAGAGCCCCACGTTGGCGGCCGGAAAGGTGGCGAGGACCAACCGGTCGACCCGGTCGAACAGCGGGCGGTACCCGGCGGGAATGGCCTCGATGTACTCCGTTACCGCTTCGTCCATGGTGTCGGCTCCTTCCGGTCGGGGAATGCTCAACGGGGTAGACGGTCGATCGGCACCGGACTCATCGGTTCCGCCCGAGCTACCCGTCGAGGTGGAGGGGTAGGCCGAAGGAGGGAAACAACCGGTTGGGATCGAGGAAGTGGAGGAAGAAGTTCATCCCTACGATCACTCCGCCCGAGATCTCCAGCACCTGGATGGCCCACGGGGCATACCCGCCCTCCGGATCCGGCTTGTACTGGCCGAACGCCGGGCACCCGTTGGCCGAGGTGGGCCGGAGGATCGATTCCCGGCACATGCTCGGCCCCGGCTCGACCATCCACCGACCGATGTTGTCGGCGCCCCTGATCCACATGGCGAAGGGCGGCATCGATTGGATGGCGTCGTCGCGGAGCAGCGTCACCAGTCGTCCGATGTCGTAACGCTCGAAGGCCTCCACGTACCTCTCGAGGAGGGCCCGGTCGTCCTGGTCCAGCGACTCGGGTCGGGCCGCTCCCCCGACAGTGCGGAGTGTGGCCCGGGCCCGCTGCAGCGAGCTGTTGACCGCGGCCACGGTGGTGTCGAGCAGCTCGGCCACCTCGGCGGCCGGCCAGCGCAGGACCTCGCACAAGATGAGGGCCACCCGTTGGCGGGCCGGCAGGTATTGCAGAGCGGCCACGAAGGCCAGCCGGACCGACTCGCGGTACTGGGCGATCTCGGCGGGATCCGACGTAGCGGCCCCGGCTGCGGCGTCGGGGAGCGGGGTGACCCAGGCCACGTCGGTCAGGAGCGGCCCGAGGAACGACTCCTCGGGAGGGGAGGCCGGGCCCATGTCGACCGGACGGGCCCGGCGCTGGACCTGGCGGCTCATGTCGATGCAGACGTTGGTGGCGATGCGGTACAGCCAGGACTTAGGCTGGATCGACCCTCGAACTGCTCGGCATTCCGCCACGCCCGGACCAGGGTCTCTTGGACCGCGTCTTCCGCTTCGAATCCTGAGCCGAGGACCCGGTAGCAGTAGCCGGTCAACTCGCGCCGGAAGGCCTCGATCTCTGCCGGCTCGACCGGGGCGCGGACCACCACAGGAGCAGATGGTACCGGTAGATGACCGCCGGCCCCCGTTCGACTACGGGCTCCCGGTCGACCTCGGCGGGACGCGACACAGCCCCTGGCCGGAGCCAGGGGCTGTGTCGGTCACGTCAAAAGACGAGTCCTGCTGCGTACTGCCTGGTTACACCAGGTACTTGGTGCCCGGCAGCAGGGTCACCTTCTTGGTGGTCGGGTTCAGGCACAGGTACGCCGTGGCCACCTGACCCTTGGGAATCGACTTGACAGCCGCACCGGTGCCACCAGTGGTGGTGGACACTTCTTTGATCTCGGTGTCGCCCTTGGCGCACTTGTCCGGCTTGACGGTCGACTCGGTGTACTTCTCCGTGGTAGTTCCGGTCTTGTTCCACGTGATGACGGCGGTGCTCTTGGAGATGGTGGCCTTGGCCGTGCCCTTGCCACCGGTGTTCTTGGTGTCGTTGCAGCCGGTCAAGGTGCCCGCCCCGGTTTCGGTGGCGGAGAAGCCGGTACAGGTCACCGTGGGTGCGCTGGCCGAAGCGACTCCGGTGGAGATGAACACCGAGCCCACGGCGGACCCGACCAAAATGGCCCCTACTGCCGCGAGGCGCATGGAATGACGGAACATGGAATCTCCCTTGGCTTATGTCGGTGAAGTCATTCAACCCCGCCCGAACGTTTGTCTGACCTTCACAACGAGAGACACCGTGGATGCGTTACGTGAAATCGACCGGGCCCTTGTGCTCACCGCTCCGACTCGGTGTGGCCCGTTGGGTTACCCGCGGGTAGGTGGTACGAAGGCTGAGGATCGCCGCCCGTGAGGCCATTGGTCAGATCGGGACGTACCCGACCGCCTGATCGTGCGGGGTGTCGAGATAGATCTTCGACTCCGGCGCGCCGCAGAACCGCCCGTGGCTCCATCGGATCTCCACGTGCCCCGCCGTCTCCCGGCTGGCGGCCGCGGCCAGGTCTTTGAACGATGCCGTCCACTGGATCTGGGGTTGGCCGGCCTCGGCCGGTACGATCTCCAGTCCTTCGAAGGAGAAGCGTCGCCGGAGATCCCACGGGGTCAGGACCCGCAGACGGGTGGGGCCGGAGGGTTGGCGACCCAGGATGAAGTACGGCGCACTGTGGATCCGCAGCAGTCGCCAGTAGAAGCGCTCCCGGTCCCGCTTGGTGGCCAGGGTCTGGTTCAAGAGTGCGGCACTCCGGGTGCTGACCGCGGCCACCCACTCGGCCACCTCGGCCTCCAGAGCCGGAGGCCACGTACGGGCCAGTTGCCTCTTGAGGATGGCCCGCTGCCCCCGGGCGAGGCCGGACGGCAACGGGGGGAAGCCGGTGAGGGCGAGGTGTCCGACGGCGGCCCGGTACAGATGGCCCAGTTCCACCGGTGCGATCTCGTCGTACCAGTCACGACCGCCGAGTTCGGGTTGGCGCAGGGCCGAGTGGAACAGCGCGGCCGGCGAGGGATTGGAGAGGACCTTGGACAGGTTCTTGCAACTCACCGCGAACACACCGTCGACGCGGAGATCGGCCGGAAGGGGATCGTCCTCGGGGGGCTTGTGCGGGCCCCTCCACTCGACGGTGAGGGGCGCCCGGTACCGGAGCCCGAGGTCGGACCGGTAGAAGTGGCGGCCGTCTGCGAAGGCGTCGGCGAACTGCCGGCGGTACTCACCGGTCGACCACCACGCCGACAGGCTGGCCCAGACCTCGTCGTCCACGCCGACCAGCACCTCGGGAACGCCGGCGTCGAAGGCCGTGGCCAACTCGAGGCCCGGGATCATCCCGAGGCCGGTGCCGATCTCGGTGATCAGCGTGAGTGGCCGGCTCACGTCAGCTGTCCGGGTCGGTCACTTGGCTTTTGATCCGGGCCCGGCTGAGCGAGATGTAGGTGCGGTCGGTGTCGTAGCCGACGTAGTGCCGCCCGGTCTTGACCGCCGCCACCGCGGTGGTGCCGGCCCCGACGAAGGGGTCGAGGACCAGATCCTCGCGGTAGGAGTACAGCTCGATGAGACGCCGGGGCAGGTCCACCGGAAACGGGGCCGGATGACCGACCCGCTTGGCCGACTCGGGGCGGATCCGCCAGGTGTCCAGTGTCGCCTCGTGGAACTCGTCCTTGGTGATGGTGTTCTCGTGGGGCATCCCCAGTAGCTTGCGCTGCTTGCGGTCGATGGCCCGGTCCAAGCGGAGCTTGCTGGCGATGACCACCCGCTCGCTGACGTCGCGCAGCACCGGATTGGCGGCCGACATGTAGGAGCCCCAGGCACACGACCCCGAGGCCCCCTCGGCCTTGACCCACAGGATCTCCCCTCGCATCAAGAACCCCAGATCGTCCTGGAGGATCCGGGTCACGTCGTTACTGAGTGAGCGGTACGGCTTGCGCCCCAGGTTGGCCACGTTGACGGCGATCCTGCCGCCCGGCTCCAGCACCCGCCAGCACTCGGCGAAGACGTCCCGGAGCATGATGAGGTAGTCGACGTAGCTCGAGGGGACCCCGCCCCGGCCCAGCTCGGTCTCGTACTCCTTGCCGGCGTAGTAGGGCGGCGACGTGACCACCAGGGCCACCGAGTCGTCGTTGACCACCTTCATGTTGCGGGAGTCCCCGACCACCAACTTGTCCACGGTGACCGGAGGGGCCGGCGCCCCGGTCGAGTCCTGTCGGAGCGGAGCGAACCGGCCGTAGAAGTCCGAGGCGTCGTGCCCTTCACGTTTGGAGACGCCGAAGGCCGAGGTCTTGGTGGTCCCGCCTCGCCGGGCTGTCGCCGGCCTCGCGGCCTTCACCTGCTTGTTGGTCAACTCGAAACCTCATCCCTCGGCCTGGCTGACAACATAGATGAGGGGTGTATCAGGGCGGTGCTCCGGGCCGCCGGCGCCAGGGAGGCGGTACCGGTCACCGGATGGGCCCGGGACTCACCCGCGGGTGGTCACAGCTCCACCACCACCAGGCCACCGGCCTGGTCCTTTTCGACCTCGTCCTCGACCGCATGCAGCTCCGCTTCCACCGTGGGGCTCGGGGCCTTGAACTTGGGTAGCAGGGTGGCCAGCAGGGCGCCGATCAGCAACCCGACGCCGGCCATGGCGAAGGCCACCCGGTACCCCGAGGTCAGAGCGGCACCGACCGAGTGGTGTCCGAGCCCGTGGAGGTGGTCGGCGGCGATGCTGGACGCCACCGTGGCCATGATGGCCAGCCCCAGGGCCCCACCCATCTGCCGGGTGGTGTTGATCAGCCCGGAGGCCAGGCCCGCCTCGTGGACCGGAACGCCGGTGGTGGCGGCCAGGGTCATGGGGACGAAGGACATCCCGAGGCCCACGCCGATGAGGATCACCGGTCCGAGGACCTGGGCGAAGTAACCGCCACCGGCCTGCACCTGCGACAGCCACAGGAGCCCGATGGCCCCGAGCCCCGGCCCCAACATCAGTTGGTTGCGGGCCCCGATGTGCTGCACCAGCCGGGAGCCGATCAGGGCGCCGCCCAAGGTGAACAGGCCCACCGGCAGGAAGGCCATCCCGGTCCGGAGGGCGCTGTAGCCGTCCACGTCCTGCAGGAACAGGGACAAGAAGAAGTAGGTGCCGAAGATGGCCGCGCCCATGGTCACGGCAATGGCGTTGGCCACCGAGATGCTCCGGCGCTTGAAGATGGACAGGGGGATCAACGGGTCCTTGGCGAAGCGGGCCTCGGTGACGAAGAACACCGCCAGCAGGAACAGGCCGATGGCCAGGGTCACGATGGTCCGCGACGAGCCCCACGGGTGGACGTCGGTGCTGACGATGCCGTAGACCAGCACGGCCAGTCCGGCGGTCACGGTGGCCGCCCCGGTCAGGTCGAGGGCCTTGCGGGGCCCCCGCTCCTCATTCCGGGGGAGGGCCACCCAGGCTCCGGCCAACAGCACGATGCCGATGGGCACGTTGACGAAGAGCACCCACCGCCAGCCCAGGTAGCTGGTCAGGATCCCGCCGGCCAGCACGCCGACGGCGGCCCCGCTGGCGGCGGTAGCCGACCAGGCCCCGAGGGCCTTGCGGCGCTCGCCGGGGTCGGTGAAGGAGGTCACCAGGATGCTGAGGGTGGCCGGGGCCAGAATGGCTCCGCCCAGCCCCTGAGCGGCCCGGGCCGCGATCAGCCAGGCCCCGCTCTGGGCCAGCCCACCGACCAGGCTGCACACGGTGAACACGGTGAGCCCGATGATGAAGATGCGTCGGCGGCCGAAGAGGTCGGCGGCCCGCCCGCCCAGCATCAGGAAGCCGGCGAAGGTCAGGGTGTAGGCGTTGACCACCCACTGCTCACCGACCACGGACAGCCCGAGGCTGACGCGCATCTGGGGGAGGGCCAC
>Ga0182030_10004432_pt1 | contig 29919 bp, 29 predicted proteins | sample 812S3MmetaG_FD_121299 | JGI IMG/M metagenome (GOLD analysis project Ga0182030, IMG submission 121299) | Permafrost microbial communities from Stordalen Mire, Sweden - 812S3M metaG (Illumina Assembly) | ecosystem: Environmental > Terrestrial > Soil > Wetlands > Permafrost | place: Sweden...
CGGCCGAGCAGACGCAGTTGAATAATTCCATCGCCGGCGCCCTCAACAACATCGACCAGGCCCTCAGCCAGACTTCCTCAGTGCAAGCGCAGGTCGGCGGGCGGCTCAATCTGCTCACCACCCAACTGTCGGTCGGGACCAGTCAGCAGACGCAACTCCAGACCTCCATCACATCCTTGCAAGGGTTGAATTACGCGAGCGCGGTCACCACCCTCGACTCGCAGAACACCACGTTGAGCGCCGCGATGCAGGCGTTCACGCTCACGCAGGGCCTGTCGCTCTTCAAGTACATCTCGTAACCCGCCGGCGGCGGCGCACGGGCTAATGGTGATGGCCGCCGGCGCCATGAACATGGCCGTGTTCCAGCTCTTCCGCGCTCGCTTCGCGCACGTTCACGATCTCCACCTCGAAATGCAAGGTCTTGTCGGCAAGCGGGTGATTGCCGTCGAGAGTCACCATGTCGCCGATCACCGCGGTCACCGTGAACAAGCGCATGCCCGCCTCGGTCCGCGCCTGGAACTGCATGCCCTTTTGGATGGTGCCGCCGCCTTGCAGGGATCGCTTCGGCACGCGCTGGATCAGTCCGGCGTCGTGCGTGCCGTAGCCTTCGGCCGGCGCGACCACCACCTTGAGTGTGCTGCCCTCCTGCTTGCCCTCGAGCGCCTTTTCCAGGCCCGACACCAGGTTGCCGTGACCCTGGATGTAGGCGAGCGGCTCGGCGCCCCCGGAACTGTCGAGAACCGTGCCGCTGTCGTCTTTGAGGGTGTAATGAATGGTGACCACCCGGTCCGCGCTAATTTCCACGTCTTGATCTCCGCTGTCTTGAATGCTTACGCGATGCCTGCAAGCTTATACGACTAAACGTCCGGCTTCCCCTCGAGATCGTAGGCGCCCGCCTTGGTGATGCGTACCTGCGCCCAGTCGCCGACCCTCATCTTGGAGGCGCCGCGAATGCGCACGACGCCGTCGATTTCCGGCGCGTCGCTGCCCGCGCGCGCCACCGCCACATCGCCGTCGATTCGATCGACCAACACCTGCATCTTGCGGCCGATCTTGCGGGCGAGGCGCTGCGAGCTGATATCGGCCGCGAGCTCCATGAAGCGTGCGCGCCGCTCCTGCTTGACTTCCGGCGGCACCGGCGTTTCGGGCAGCGAGTTCGCGGCCGCACCCTCGACGGGCGAATACTCGAAGCAGCCGACTCGATCGAGCTGCGCTTCCTCGAGCCATTCGAGCAGCTGCGCGAAGTCCTCTTCCGTCTCGCCGGGGAACCCGACGATGAACGTGCTGCGAAGAGTGATGTCCGGTACCGCGCTGCGCCACGCCGCGATTCTCTTCAGGGTGTCCTCAGCGGCGGCCGGGCGCTTCATGAGCTTGAGAATTCGTGCGCTCGAATGCTGAAACGGGATGTCGAGGTAGGGCAGGACCCGCCCGGCGGCCATGAGCTCGATGACTCGATCGACGTGCGGGTAGGGATACACATAATGCAATCGAATCCACGCCTTAAGTTCCCCAAGAGCCGCGGCGAGATCGTAAAACCGCGCGTGCCGCTCGGCGTTGCGCCACGTTTGTGCCGCGTATTTCAAATCCGCGCCGTACGCGCTCGTGTCCTGCGAGATGACGAGGATCTCCTTCACGCCCGCGTGCACCAGCTGTTCCGCCTCGCGCAGTACCTCGCCGATCGGCCGACTCGCCAGGCGCCCTCGCATCGAGGGAATGATGCAGAAACTGCAATGATGATTGCAGCCTTCGGAGATTTTCAGATAAGCGTAGTGGCGCGGCGTCAGTTTGACGCCTTGCGCGGGAATCAGGTCGAGGAACGGCTCGTGCCGCGGCGGCAAATGCTCGTGCACCGATGCCAGCACTTCCTCGTAGCGCTGGGGGCCGGTAATCTTGAGCACCTGCGGATGGCGATCGAGAATTTTTTGAGGCTGCGCCCCCAGGCAGCCCGTGACGATCACCTTGCCGTTCTCTGCCAGCGCTTCGCCGATCGCCTCGAGCGATTCGTCTACTGCCGCCTCGATGAAACCGCAGGTGTTGACGATGACGAGATCGGCCGCGCGGTAGCTCGCGGCGACTTCATAGCCCTCCGCGCGCAAGCGCGTGAGAATGCGCTCGGAGTCGACCAGCGCTTTGGGGCATCCCAAGCTGACGAAGCCCACTTTCGGGATTTTGCGAGTCGCGGGTTTCAAGCTACTGACGAGCCTTGGCGGTAAAGGGACGCGGATTCTACCGAAAACCGAGCCGGCGCGCCCAGTTGGTACGATCAATGCATGCTAATTCAAGAGCTCGGCTGTGCTTTTGGGGTGACAGCGGCCAACCGGGCACCCTTGGTCCCTCCCGGAGGACCCCTCACACTTTAGGAATGACACATGTTCGAAGAATTGCCCGATTCCTCGCAGTCCTTTTACAACTCGATGCTCATACATTCGATCGCGGCTCTGAAATTGAACACCTATCTCGACAATTTCGACGCCACGAGATTCAATTTCGACGGCCAGGACCATTCGAAGGAGTTCAACGCCGGAGAGCGCGCGTTCTATTTCGACTGGTTCGTGAAGAATCATGAGAGCCTGCATGCCGCCTATTTGCTATTGGCCAACGATGCATCGAAGAGACTCTATCTGCATCTCATCGCCTTCAGGCTCGCCGGCCACTTCAGCGTAAAGTTGCCGCTCGACTTCGCCGCCAACTTCAAGGAGTTCGAGGAGTACAAGGCCGCCGAGAAGTCCATCCCGAGCGAGCTGGCGGCGACCGGAATGTTCGGAAAGCTGTTGCACTTCGATTTCGAATACCTAGGCAATCGATACCGGGTCGACTGTCTCGGTTTGGAGTATTATTTGTTCCGAGGGCAGTATTTTTATTCCAGGGAAGGCGTGGTGATAGCTCCCGCGGCCGGCGATGCGGTGATAGACGGCGGCGCATGCACGGGCGACACGGCGGCGGTATTTTCCAATGCCGTCGGCGCCGCAGGTCGCGTCTACTGCTTCGATCCGGTCGCCGATCACCTGAGGATTCTGGAACACAACGCCAAGCAATTCAGTTACGACAACGTCGCCGTGATGCCCTACGGCCTATCCGACGTGAACATTTTTGCACAGCCCATGATGTTGGACTGCTATGCGCCGGGTTTCAGTTCCGGAAACAAACAAGTTCCCTTGCGATCGATAGATTATTTGGTGAAGCACAATGAAATTGAGCGAATCAGCTTCGTAAAACTCGACGTGGAAGGCGCCGAAATGGCTTCACTGCGGGGTGCGACGCAAAGCATTCAACGGTTCAAGCCGAAGCTGGCAATTTCGCTGTATCACAAGCCAAACGACTTGTTCGAGATCATCATGCACATCAAACGCGAGTTTCCGTTCTATACGTGTTACCTCGACCACTACACGGTACACGCCGAGGAGACGGTCCTCTATTGTCTGGCCTAGGCAGGAGCGGTCGATGGGCCGCTCGGAGTCGACGAGCGCCTTCGATCCAGCCTGATCCAAGCGCAATTTCGGGGACGTCCCGTGGTGGCGCGCGAATCCGCTCCCAAGGCGTAGGCCCGCGGTGATGTAATGTGTTTCAATGAGACTATGTCGTCAGATTGGCTTCCGCTCCAGCAGCATTACGAGCGCTGTCTTGCCCGGGCCGGCGCAACGCCGCTTGGGGTGGATTGGCCCAACGCACGCGATCTCGAGGAACGCTTCGATGTGCAGCTTCAGGTTCTGGGCGCGGTGCCTGCAGGAGCGACGCCGCCCAGTGTGCTCGATCTCGGCTGCGGGCCCGGGCTGTTGATGGACTATCTGGCCGCCACAGGCCGTGCGGACGCCGTCGATTACCGGGGAATCGATATCTCGCCCGCCATGATCGATCTCGCCCGTCAACGCTGGCCCGACAAGTCTTTCCAAGCGCGTGATATTTTGAGCGACCCGTTACCCCCGCAGTCCATCGACGTTGTCATCATGAATGGTGTGCTGACCGAACGGCAGGGTATCGCGAGGGAGCACATGATCGTGATGGCCGAGACGCTGCTCAGCGCGGCGTTTCGTGCCGCACGTCACGGCATCGTTTTCAATGCCATGAGTCGGCATGTCGACTGGGAGCGCGAAGATCTGTTCCACTGGGGCTTCGACGAGATGGCGGCCTTCGTCAATCGCGAGCTCACGCGACATATCACAATCCGCGCGGACTACGGTCTGTACGAGTTCACGGCCTTCGCCTGGCGCCATGTTCAGCGGCACGCGCCCGGCACGGGCACTGAGTGGTGGAAGCGATGACTCAAGGACTGGTGATCTTCGGAACCCGGCAGATCGCCGAGGTCCTGGGTTGGTATTTCAACCATGACAGCGATTATCGTGTGGTCGCCTATACGGTCGACTCCGCGTATCTTTCGGAAACCAGCTTCCAGGGCGTCCCGGTCGTGGCCTTCGAGGAAGTGGCCCAGGCGTTCCCGCCCGACCGGCACAGCATGTTCGTGGCGTTGAGTTACGCCAAGATGAACGACATTCGCGCGGCGAAGTACGCGGCCGCCAAGGGATTGGGGTTTCGTCTGGCCAGCCATGTGAGCCCGCGCGCCTCGGCATGGGAGGGCCTGACTGTGGGGGATAACAGCTTCGTCATGGAGAACAATGTGGTGCAGCCTTTTTCCAGCATCGGCAGCAACACCTTCCTGTGGGCCGGCAACCACATCGGCCACCACGCGAGCATCGGCAACCACTGCTTTCTGGCATCTCATATCGTGGTTTCCGGGGCTGTCCGCATCGCCGATCATTGCTTCATCGGCGTGAATGCGACATTACGCGATGGCATCTCGATCGCCGAGCGCTGTTTGATCGGTGCGGGTGCGCTCATCATGGCCGACACACAGCCGGAGCAGGTATTCGTTGCCGAGGCGACGACCGCACGCGCAATTTCTTCCTCGCGCGTACGCCTTTAGGCGCCTGCCGTGGGCTGGCGGCGACTCGGTCAGATTTATGTCCCGCGCGGGGAGCGGGAATTCCTCGTCTCGCATGCCTCCGTGCCCTTTGCCGAGGCGCTGAGCGGCGGATTGCACCGCATCTGGTTCTCGCCGCGCGACGCCCAGAACCACTCGCATGTTGCATGGCTGGTGCTCGATCTGCGCCGCCCCCAGGAAGTTCTCGACGTGTCGCCGGCCGCAGCGCTCGGCACGGGACCCGCCGGCGCTTTCGACGACTCTGGCGCGATGATGTCCTGGCTCGTCGAGCAGGATGGCCGGCGCCGTATCTACTATATCGGCTGGAATACGCGCCACCGGGTGCCTTACCACGTCTCGATTGGCCTCGCGGATGTCGCGCCAGACGGTACCTGTGTGCGGCGCCCGGGTCCGGTTCTCGAACGCAGCGTGGAGGACCCATGGTTCTGCTCCAATCCCTGTGTGCTGCCGCAGATTGGCGGCTGGCGCATGTGGTATTTGAGCGGATTGGGCTGGGAAGACATCGCGGGACGCCCCTCGCCTTCGTACCACATTTGCGATGCGCGCTCGGTTGACGGCGTGACCTGGTCCGAACGCGGCCGGGTTGCCGTGCCGCTGGAGGGCGAGGAGTTCGCGATCGCCCGGCCCTCGGTGCTGCGCGATGGTACTGGGTACCTCATGTGGTTCAGCGAGCGGACCCGCCATCGGCCTTACCGGCTGGGTGCCGCTCGTTCGGAAGATGGATTGACCTGGCAGCGCGCACCGCAGTGGGCCGACCTGGCCCCCTCGGCGACGGGGTGGGATTCGGAGATGATCGCCTATCCGCACGTGCTCGAGCATGACGGCGCCCGCTGGATGCTCTACTGCGGCAACGGTTTCGGCCGTAGCGGTTTCGGCCTCGCAGTCTGGGAATGAGGGCTGGACCGGCCGATCTCGGGCATGAAATATGCAGGAATCGCTCAAGAATCTGCCGGCCCTGCCGCTGGCAGGGTTTGCGTAATCTCGCATTGACGCGAAGGATCCAGCATGTCGCTCGAAGCCCAAGTCCATCTCGGAGCCCTGGCAGAGCACGGATTTACCGTACTCCCCGGCGGCGTGAACACAGATACCGCCGCCGAATTGTTGGCCAAGATCCGAAAGCTCAATGCCGAGCACACCCGGGCCCCGGATTCCGAGCAACCCTTTCTCAATCGCGGCCACGATGTTCTCTATAACTTGCAACGCGAGGATCTTGCGTTCACGCGCGTCTATACCCGCGATCCGCTGCTCGGCGAGATTCTGCGGGGTTTGCTCAACGATCCCTATTACAAGCAAATTCCCGGCGACCGGCCGAACTTCCTGCTGCGCGCTTTGGGCGGGCGCAGCAGCGGCAAGGGTAGCCTGCCGCTGCATATAGATTCCTTCATACCGAGCAGCGGCCGGTATTGCGTGGCGTGCCAGGTCGCGGTCATTCTCGAGGACCAGACGCTGGAAACCGGCTGTACTCTGATCGTCCCAGGCTCGCATCGATCCGACGAGTATGCGAATCAAGAGGCGATGTCGCGGGCAATACCGCTCCAAACCAAGGCGGGCGACATCGTGATTTGGGACGGCCGCATCTGGCACGGCGCGCTCGGCAACAAGACCGAGCGCAGCCGATGGTCGCTCATCGCCACTTTCGCACGCTGGTGGGTGAAGCAGAACTTCGACATTACCGCAACGCTGCCGCAGGCGCTTTACGCGGCCATGGACGATGATGAGAAGGTGATCCTGGGATATTGCAGCCGGCCGCCGCGCGATGAACACGAGCGGGTGGACATGAAATCCGGTTACGCCCAGCTGCGGCCGGAGGTGGCGGACTACGGCCGCGGATAGGCGCGCAGAGGCCGACGCCGGCGCCGCGCGCTCAGAGGTTCAATCGCTGAAGATGCGCCGCAGGTCGTCGGGGGCCGGGAAGTCGTCTTGCAGCAGGCGCATATCCGGCCGATAGACATAGGGACTCGGATAATTGCGCGCGACAAAGCTCGGCTCCGCGGCATTGTTATACCGGTAGCTCAGTGCAATGCGCACCATGGCGCCGCCGAGGCTGCCGGTTCTGTGCACCAGAAAGCCCGAGAAGAAAATAACGTCACCCCGCCGCATGGGGACCGGTGCGAAGGCCGTGTCGTCGATTTGGCCCTCCACGACACGGTGGCCGAACGGATCGTCGACGCTCTGCAGCAGGCCGCCGCGGTGGCTGCCGCGGACGACCTCGAGCGGATAGTCGCCTGCGCCGACGTCGAACAGCGGAAGCCAGATGGTGATGCCGTCGAGGCTGCCTTGAACACTGCGCCAATCCTGATGCATCGGCGTTTTGTGATATCCGCCCTCGACTCTCAGCTGATCGGCCATGTAGTGAATGACCGGCCGGGTCGACAGCGCCGGCACCGTCAGACCCAGTTCCGTTACGATGCGCATCAACTCGGGTGCCAACCCCAAGCGGTGCACGCTTGCCAGATGCTGCGTCTGCCTTGCAGTCGCCATGTACGCCAGCCGGTCGTGCTCGAACAGCCGGCCGAGCAGCGCCGAGAGGCCAGGCTGGTCCACCGGGTCCGGCACGTCGAGACCGAGCGCGCGCGCGCGACGACCGAATACTCCGCCGATATCGGCAACCAGTAGATCGAGGTCGTCAGTGCCGATCAAGTCGTGCACGACGGCGAAGCCGTCACGGCGGAACTGATCGAGCGTCATTGCACTCCCCCGCTTGAAAGATGTGCCGGCAATCCAACCGCACACCGCCGGCCGACGATGCGCGCCCGCAGACTATAGCGCTTTTTCCTTTGAGACAAGCGGCCGCGCCGCATGCGGAATGACGCCGCATGCGCAATGATACAATTTCGATGACATGACGACCGTCGCAGTGATGCAGCCTTACTTCGTTCCGTATGCGGGCTACTTCCGATTGTTCACGGCCGCGGATGTCTTCGTCGCCTTCGATTGCGTGCAATTTCCGCGGCGCGGATGGGTGCATCGAAACCGACTGCCGTTGATTTCCGGCGACCCCGATTGGCTGACGCTCCCAATTCAAAAGTGCGATCGCGATACGCGCATCGACGAGCTGCGATTTGCGCCCGATGCGCGCGCATCGCTCGAACGCGGCATGCAGCGTTTCCCGGATTTGCATAGCGCCCGAAAAAGCGCATCGCCGCTGATCGACCTGCTGACGGAACTCGGTTCGGGGACGGTGGCCGACTATTTGTGCGCGCAACTGGAGCGCCTCAGCTCGATACTCGGCATCCTCCGGCCGATGGTACGCTCGAGTTCGCTGGGAATCCCGGCCGACGTGCATAGGCAAGCCCGAGTGATCGCGGTTCTCCGCGCGCTCGGCGCCACGCGCTACATCAACTCCCCCGGGGGCCGCGAGCTCTACGATGCAGAGGCTTTCGCGGAGCATGGTATCGAGCTGAAATTTCTGGCGCCGTTTTCCGGGCCGCTGGACAGTATCCTCCTGCTGCTACTCACGCGGCCGGCGGCCGAAATCGCCGCGCTGATCCGCAGCGAAACCATCCTTTGCTCCTGATCAGCGTTCGAGCAGACTCAGCACGCGATCCACCTGGTCGTGGGTCAGCGCGGGAAAAATTGGCAGGCAGAGCACTTGTTGCGCCATCTGGCGGGCGACCGGCAGATTGCTGTGCGCGGCCGACGCCAATCCGCGGTACATCGGAAAGTCGCTGATGAGGGGATAGAAATAGCGGCGGACGTAAATCTTCTCGGCCTGGAATTTTCGATACAGGGCATCGCGGCTCAACGGGTAATCCGGCTGGATCAGAATCGGGAAGTAGGCATGGTTGGACAATGTCTCCCCGCTCGGGTCGAGGCAGCGTATGCCCGCCACGTTCCTGAGTCCTGCTCGATAGCGCTCGTCGATCGATTTGCGCTTCGCAAGCGCCTGATCGATCCCCTCGAGCTGCAGCAGCCCGAGAGCGGCATTGAACTCGCTCATCTTTCCGTTGATGCCCGGCGCCACGACGGTCACTTCGTCCGCAAAGCCAAAATTCTTCAGATAGTTGACCCGCTGCCGGGTTTTTTCGTCGGCGCACACGATGGCGCCGCCCTCGAAGGTGGTAAACACTTTCGTGGCGTGAAAGCTAAGCACTGACATGTCTCCGTGCGCGAGTACGCTGCCGGAGTGACATTTGACCCCGAAGGCGTGCGCGGCGTCATAGATCACCTTGAGACCATAGGTATCCGCGATGGCTTGAATCCGCGTGACGTCGCAGGGGTGACCGTAGCAATGCACCGGCATGATAGCCGTCGTCTGCGGCGTGATCGCGGCTTCGATCTTGTTCGGATCCAGATTGAGGGTGTCGGGATCGATGTCGACGAACACGGGCCTGATGCCGTTCCAGAGCAACGAATGCGAAGTCGCGACGAACGAATAGGGCGTCGTAATCACCTCGCCGGTGATGCGCAGGGCCTGCAGTGCGGTAACCAGCCCGATGGTGCAATTGGCAAACATCGCGATGTGCTCGACGCCCAGGTATTCGCCCATCTTCCGTTCGAACGCTTGATGAAATGGACCGCCGTTGGTGAGGATTCCGCTGTCCCAAATCTCCTGCAGGTAGGGGATCAACTTGTCCAGGCTCGGCAGGTCGGGCCGCGTAACATAGATCGCGTCTGATTTTGCCGGTTCGAGAATCCGCAGAATCTGTTCGGGACCCGGTAGTTTTTTGATGCTTTGCATGCGTGTGAGCTCCCTCAGCCGGCCAAATCTGATGCGGTCGAGTGAAACGATTCTGCGGGTAGGCCGGCACACCAGCGCCGCCACATGCGGCGCAATGCCGCTGCCAGCGCCAGGGCGATGATGTCGGCCCGCCTGCTCGGCGATTCCTGAAGACGCCGCCGAAGCCCTTGGCGTACTTCCGCCAAAGCATCGAGGTGACTTGCCCAATGAACGCCCTGCGCGACGAATTCCGTCGCATTGGCGGCGGTGAACCCTTCCAGACCCACCTGCGAAAGAATGGCCGCACCCGGGCGAGCGGCGGGGGTCGAGCCTGCGATGGTCAACGTGGGCACTCCCATCCACACACCGTGGATGTTCGTGGTGCCGCCGTTATAGGGATAGGTGTCGAGGCACAGATCGACCTGATGGTACAAGGCAAGGTACGAGTCCATGCCGCAACGCTCGTGGATCGCCAGACGGCCCGCGCCGATGCCGGCGGCTGCGAATTGAGCTATCAACTTGCCATGGTCGGCACCCGGCGCGATGCCGGCAAGCAGCATCCTGGACTCCGGCAACTCGCGCAGCAGCTGCGACCACAGATTGATGGTCGCCTCGTTGATCTTGCCGAGGCGGTTGAAACTGCCGAATGTCACCCGTCCCGTGGCGAGCGCCGGCAAGGAACTGATGGGAGGTGCCGCTTCGTGGGGTTGAAACGCCGCTTGAGCCGGCAGATAGACCAGCTTTTCCGTAAAGTACCGGTCGAACTCTCCCGGCGGCAGAAAGTGCGGATCGGCTAGGAAATAGTCCATGGCGCGCAACCCGGTGGTGCCCGGGTAGCCAATCCAACTGGCCTGAATCGGCGCCGGCTTGCGTGCGAAAGCCGGCAGCCGATTGAGCCCTGTGTGACCGGAGAGATCGATCAGAATATCGATCCGATCCTTGGTGATCGCGTTTGCCAGTTCGTGGTCGGTGAGCTCGCACACCACGTTCCAGGTCTTGAAATTCCTCATCAAGCGCGCGCTGACATCGTCGTGCTTCGCGTTGGAGTAATACGCATGCAGCTCGAGATCCGGGCGACCCACGAGCAGCGTCAGGATGGGCTCGATGAAACTAGCGACCGCATGGCTGAATAAGTCGCCGGATACGATTCCAATCTTGAGGCATCGACGCGGATCCCGATCGTTGCGGTGCCGCGGCGAAGAGCGTTGCAACCGGTTTTCGAAATACGCGCCATACCGGCGATGTTCGGCGAACAATTCGTCGGCGCCGATCGAGGGGTTGTGACTCATGAGGAACAGCAGATGAGAGTGGCTGAGCTGGTCATCCCCGGCGACGTAGTCGGCCCGCAGCGCAAAGCCGCGCCGCAGGCTGGCTTCGGCGTCGGCATACCGTCCCTGCAATTCGTAGGCCGCCGCAAGCCGGTAATGGGCCGTGGCGAATTCGGGGTCGAGCTCCAGGGCCCTTTTCAGGTGAAACTCCGCTTCGTCGAAGTGCTGCGCCTTGGCGAGGGTGAAACCTAGATTGACGTGTGCCTCTGCATCCTGCGGCAGCAGGCGGGCGGCTGTTTGCAGCGCGGCAAGTGCCTGATCGAAACCGTCGGCAGTCGGCAGAAGCGCGCCGAGGACCTTCCAGGCCAGACCGCGCTCTGGGAACCGCTCTACCATTTCGCGAGCGAGACTCAAGGCCGCTTCGAAATTGCGCTTCTTGACCATCTCCAACAAGGCGCTTTCCTGCTTGCGCACGGAAGGACCCTCGATGCGCCGGTTCGGCCGCCCGGATCCTCGGGCCATGATGGCGTCGCGCGCGGTTGGCGGTCGTTCCGGGGCCGCTCGATCAAGCGGCGGCGGCGCGGCCGACTGCGGTTCAACCAGCGGCTCAGCCTGCGCTTCGCTCGTGAGCTTGGCCTCGAGCCTGCGCGCGAAATCCTCGACCGCCGCGCCCGCAAGTCCGTGTTGTCGGCCGAGCGCCAACGTACGCTGCGCCTCGTGGGTTTCACCGGCCAGAGTCAACGCCTCCAGGTATCCGAGCCAGTAGTCCGGCATTTCGGGGCTTGCCTGCAACGCGGCCAGAAGGAACGGCAAACTCTCCGCGGGCCGGCGTGATTGCACGTGCACCATACCCAAACCGTAGTTAGCCGCGGCGAACGCCGGTTGCGCCTGCAGGATTCCGGTATAGAGCTGCCGGGCAAGATCGATGCGGCCGGCCACTTGATGTTCCATGGCCCGCGCGCACGCCGATTCCAGCTCGCCGGCGGCCGGAATCGGCAGCGTGTCTGCGCGTGTCTGATGGATATTTGACGCCATCCCGATCTGGATGCATGAATCGTGCCCATGTTCATTCTTTGGCGCGATGCCGATAAGCATCTCAGCGCGAGGCTCAGACGGCGTTGTCAAACCGCCTTTGCGAAAACCGTGACGCAATTCTGATCCCATCCGAATCGATAGCGCGTTTTCGCTCAAGAACCGCGGGCGCCATCCGATAAACCTTCTGCATGTGTCACCGGTCCGCCCGCTCGGCGGGTGAAGTGGACACAGCAAGTGGGCCTAAGACGGGCCGGTGAAACATAAACTTTATTAGGAGTCTTTGACCATGGCATTAACCTTAAATACCAACATCGATTCGCTGACCGCGCAGAACAATCTGACCGGTTCGCAAGCGTTGTTGTCCCAGTCCTTGACGCGCTTGTCGTCGGGCCTTCGCATCAACAGCGCCGCGGACGACGCGGCGGGTCTCGCGATCAGTCAGCAGTTCACGACTCAGGTGAACGGCACCAACCAGGCGATCAACAACGCCAACGACGCGGTGTCCGAGGCACAGACCGCCGGCGGCGCGCTGACGACCATCGTCAACAACCTGCAGAGCATCCGCACCCTCGCGGTCGAAGCGGCCAACGGCTCGAACAGCTCGGCGGATCGTTCGGCGCTCGATTCCCAGGTTCAGCAGCAGATTGCGGAAATCACGCAGATCGCCTCGCAAACGACCTTCAACGGCGCGAGTGTGCTCAACGGCACCAGCGGCACGACCACCTACCAGGTCGGCGCGAATGTGGGCGATACCATCTCGATCAACCTGGCGCAGGGTGTCGGTGCCAACCAGATCGGCCAGACCGCGACGGTCACCGGCACGGCAGTGACCGGGACTGCGTTCACCGGCAGCAACCTCACCATCCAGGTTGGAACGGGCACGGCGGTCGCCATTGGCACGTCCGTCACCGGCACGGCGCCGGGCCAGTCGGCCAGCTCCGCTTACGCCAAAGCGGCCGCGATCAACGCAGCCGGCGTTGCCGGCTTGACCGCGAGCGCGTCGACCACCGTCACGGGCGCCACGGGATTTTCCAACATCACCGGTTCTTCGTCGGCCGGCAGCACGTATGCGCTGTCGATCAACGGCGTGGCCATCTATGCAGCCGGTAACACCGTCGGTGCGGGAACCGTGTTGACGGGATCCGCGGTCGCAAACCAGATCAACCTGTTTGCTTCTCAGACGGGCGTCACCGCGGGACTGTCCTCGACCGGCGCGTTGCAACTCACGGCCTCCGACGGTCGCGACATCGTCACCACGGAGACCCTCGGTGCCACCGTGACCGGTACTGGCGCGGCACTTACCGGGGGCGGCTCGGGTGTCACATTGACCACCAAAGGGAATGTTACCTTGTCGGCCGCGCAGAACATCGTGGTCGCGGGTGCGGGAAGCGCGGACCTCGGTCTCACCGCCGGCGGTGAGTCGGTTTCCTTGGGCAATTTGACGCTCGCCAACCAGAACGTGCTGACGGCCGCCGGTGCCAACAACACGATCCAGTCGGTGGACGCGGCGCTTGCCACGGTCTCGAGCTTCCAGAGCACCTTGGGTGCCATTCAGAACCGCTTCACGGCGGCGGTCAGCAACCTGACCTCGACGGCCCAGAACCTCACGCAGTCTCGCAGCACCATTCAGGATGCGAACTTCGCCCAGGAAACGGCCAATCTGACTCAGGCCCAGGTGTTGGAGCAGGCGGGTATCTCGGTGTTGTCGCAAGCCAACCAAGAGCCGCAGTTGATCCTCAAGCTTTTGCAGTAATTGCCGAAGCATAGTTAGGAAATAGAAAACCGAGGCTCGAGGGCGCAAGCCCTCGAGCTTCGGCTCACAGGCAGCGGCAGAATAGGAGTCTGCGGTCGATTTAGAGTAAAGCAGGTGTACCAATGGCTAGCGATGGCAATCCCGGCAAGCTCGCGGTTACGAGCGGCAGTCAGGCGATCCTACCGGTCAGCATCCCGCAGTCGAGCGGCAGGAATTTGCCCCCCGGCGGCAAGAACGCGCCTCCCGCACCGGCAGTTGACAGCGTGAGCACCCAAACCGCCGCGAATGCGGCCCCCCCGCCCCGCAAGGCGTCGCCGCCGCCACGCAAGACCGACCCGCAATCGCTGGTCGACCTTTTGAACAAACAACTCAATGATTCCGGGCGTCCCGACCAATATAGGCTGGATCCCAGCTCGGGCGACAAGCTGATTCAGCAAATCAATCCCGCTAATGGTGCCGTGATCGGGGAGTTTTCGGTCGATGAGTTTCCTGCGTTGGCGCGCAGCGTCGGAGCCACCGGACTTTTGATCGACAGCTTGGCGTGAGGGCGACACGGGCTGGTACGCCGCTTGCTTAAGTCTTGACCCGATATGCCGATAAATTGAGTGATCCAGCACGGGACAGGGTACATCCATGAGTTCAACCATATCGAGCGCCACCACGCCGGCCACCACGCCCGCGGCGAGTTCAACTGCGACTTCCGGGGGAGCGGCGGCCAGCGCGGCCATCACCTCCACCGGCATCGGGTCGGGACTCAATATCAGCGCCATCGTCACCGCGCTGACCAATGCCTTCGGAGCCGGCCAACAGCAGCAACTGACGAATCAGGCGACGGCGCTCGATTCCCAAGTGTCGGCGTTCGGCACCTTCACCAGCGCGCTCGACACGCTGCAGGGCACGCTGTCCGCTCTGGAGAACCCCGCTCAGCTCGCGGGATTCGACGCGACGGTCGTCGACAAGACCGTTGCCACGGCGAGCGCACAGTCCGACGCCGTCGCGGGCCAATACAACCTGGCCGTGCAGAACCTCGCCACGTCCGCGACGCTCACATCCAAAGCCTTTGCGAGTTCCGGGGCGGTGGTTGGCACCGGCACTTTGACGATCGCGGTCGGCAACGCCACGACGTCGATCAACATCGACTCGACCGACAATACGCTCGCCGGCATTGCCGCAGCGATCAACGGCGCGGCCAACAATCCCGGCGTCAGCGCCAGCATCATCACGGCCACGGGCGGGTCGAGACTCGTGCTCTCCGGCACGACCACCGGCGCCTCGAACGCGATCACCGTGACTCAGACGGGCGGCGACGGGGGCTTGTCGGCGCTTGTGTATGACCCGACCAACAAGGTCACCAACCTCACGCAGACCCAGGCAGCGACGGATGCGAATTTCACCGTCAACGGCTACCCTGCCACGAACTCTAGCAACGTCGTGGCGGGCGTGATCTCCGGCGTGACCTTGAATCTGGTGGGCGCATCGGCCACGGGCACCTCGACCACTTTGACCGTCAGTCCCGATACGACGACGGCATCCACGTCGATCGGCGCGTTCGTCACGGCGGTCAACGGGGTGTTGAGCGCCATTCAGACTCTGACTGCCTACGATCCGACTACTCAGACCGCCGGAGCTTTGCAGGGCAACGCGACGCTGCAATCGTTCCAAAGTCAGCTGGAAAACATTCTCGACACCGTCAACAGCAGCACCAGCGGCGTCGCCTCCCTTGCCGATCTCGGAATCACCTCGGACGCCAACACCGGTAGCCTGGACAGCAACGCGACGACATTGAGCGATGCGCTCAGTTCGAATTTGACCGCGGTCGGGAACCTCCTCGGCGGCGCGAATGGCATCGTCACCCAAATCGATGCGCTGGTGACCCAGTACACGCAGGCGGGCGGCCTGCTCGCGACGATCAATCAGGGCTTGCAAACCGGATTGAGCAACGTCACGACCCAGCAGAATGAGTTGAACGCGGAACTGGCGACCTATTCGGCGACGCTCACCACCCAATACAACGCCATGGACGCCGCCGTGGCTGCGCTGAAAGAGACCCAGACTTATTTGACGGCGGAGTTCAACCCGGGGGCGAGCAGCTCGAGCTCATCGGCGAGCAGCAGCTTGAGCAGCGGAACAACCAGCACCTAAAGAATGATGATGAATCTGAACGCGCAAAACGCAGCGAAGCACTATCGAGCCGTCCGCAACCAGGGGCTGGTGATCGACGCAAGCCCCGCCCGCCTCGTGCAAATCATGTACGAGCACATCCTGTCCCAGCTGGCGACGGCCGAAGGTTGCATGGGGCGCATCAAGGGCAACCTGCCCTTGAACGATGTGAAGTCCAAATGCGCCGCGATCGGCAAGGCGGTGCGCTTGATCAATCATCTCGACGCCACCCTCGACATGGAGCGGGGCGGCGAGATCGCGCAGAATTTACGCAACTTGTACCGGTACATGCTGGACCGGCTGACCGTCGCGAATGTGACCAACGATGCCGCGATCGTGAGCGAAGTGTCCCAGCTGGTCCAAAAGATCAAAAGCAGCTGGGACCAGATCGTGACGGATAAGCCGTGACCCGCCCAGAAGCACTCGCAGCATTGCACCGGGCGCTCGAGCTGTCGCGCGAACTGTTCGAAGTCGCCGACTGCGGCGACGCCGCGCTCATCGCCGTCCTCGACGCTGAGCGGCGCGGGCTGCTAAAGTCGGCGAAGGCTGCGCTGCGGCCGATGGATGAGAAGGAGCGAGCCGTGATTGACGCCATCGCTGAACTGAATGCCCGCTCGCTCGGTCGGATGGAACACCGTTTTCGGGCCAAGTGCCGCGACATGGACATGTTGGCTGCAGGACGGCGAGCGGTACGCGCCTACGGCGACACGCGAACTTAAGGCGCCGCCGCCATGCCTGAGACGTTCCTCGGCGATGGGTTGAGCTTCGAGGAACTCCTGCCGCTAAGCTTCATCCCCGGGCCGCTCCCCCAGGGCCTCGAGCTCGCGCGGCTCAACGCCGATAACCACCAGCTGCTGGGGGCGGAATCCTCACTCGACGAAGTGCGCATCTCGGATGCGCTGAAAGAAGAATCGCCGGCGCTGGTGCACGAACTCCAGCGACTCGAGTACAAGCTCAACATTCTCCTGCGGCTCACGGCGGATCTCGTCGCGCGCAGCTCATCGTTGCCGCCGGCACAAGCGGTGCGGCTCGGCGCGCACGGACTGGAATGGACTGGCGGGGCGGCGCCCGCGGCGGGGCTCACCGGGCTTTTGCAGATCTACATCAACCCTGCCTTGCCGCAGCCTTTGAAGATTCCGTGCGTCGTGATCGGCGAGCGCATGCGCGATTCTGAGCGGGTCGCGCAACTTCAGTTCCGCGAGCTGTCCGAGGCGGTGGTGGATACGCTCGAGAAGCTGATTTTTCGTCACCACCGGCGCCTCGTTAAGGGTGCTCGGGCGAATGCCCCTAGCCATTCTTAGAAGAATCACTTAGGGGTCGATTGCGGGATCCCTCTACACCCATTCCGGGTGTTTGCCAACTCCTTGTCCCTCAAGTCGATCGGCTAGTATGTAATTCGTAATGAGATTGATTGAGCAATCTCAATAAGTTACATCGCATGTTTGAGACGGAACCAGAGATATGTGGACTCCGTCACACTTTTGGAAGGAAAGGAGTCCCAACTAGTGGTCGATCCCAAGGTAATTGTGATGGAGCCCTCAGACTCGCAAGCGCGAACTCTGGTAGCTCTGCTCAGGTTTCTGGACCTCGAGCCCTTCCGTTTTCACGATCTGGCGGAACTGGGCCGCGCCACCGAGGGCGCGCACGACTGGCTCGCTCTCATCGTCGGCGCTGAGACCATCGCCAAAGAGGGTCCGGAGCTGGTCGCGCGATTGCGCGCCATGGCGGAACCCCTTCCTGTCATTTATCTGTCGAGTGACGGGTTGCCGAAGATCGCCGAGAGCAGCGGAGATCTTGCCTGGCTGCATCTCGAGCTCCCGGTCAAGCAGCGCCGGCTGTCCGCGGTCCTCAATCAGGCGCAGAACGTGCGCAACGGCCATCCCACTCAGCCCGGCGCACATCACTTCCGACCGAGCGGCAATTCGGCCGCCATGCGTGCGGTGCATCGATTGGTCGAGCAGGTGGCTCCTTACGATACCAATGTGCTGATCCTCGGGGAGTCCGGCACCGGGAAAGAGCTGGTGGCGCGGCACATCCACGAGTTGTCGGGGCGCTCGGGACACCCCTTCGTTCCGGTCAATTGCGGCGCGATTCCCGCGGACCTGCTCGAGAGCGAGCTGTTCGGGCACGAGAAGGGGGCGTTCACCGGCGCCTTGTCGACCCGGGTCGGCCGATTCGAGTTCGCCGAGGGCGGTACCCTGTTCCTCGATGAGATCGGCGACATGTCGCTGCAGATGCAGGTGAAGCTCCTGCGCGTGCTTCAAGAGCGCAGCTTCGAGCGAGTCGGCAGCAATCGCACCATGCACTGCAATGTGCGCATCATCGCTGCCACGCATCGCGATCTCGAAGCCGCGATCCTCGCCGGCCGCTTCCGCGAGGATCTGTTCTACCGGCTGAACGTGTTTCCTGTGCAAATGCCCCCGCTGCGCGAGCGCCTCGACGATCTGCCGATCCTCATCGAGCATCTGGTGCGCCGGCAGGGTGAGAACGCCGGGCGCCACATCCGCCTCAACAAGAGCGCGATGAGCTGCCTCGCGCGCAACCGTTGGCCGGGGAACGTACGCGAACTTGCGAACCTGCTCGAGCGTCTCGCGATTCTCTATCCCGATCAGACCATCGGCGCGGAGGATCTCCCGGAGCGCTACCGGGCAGGCGGCGCCAGCGCCCACGCCAGCGCGTGGCTCGACGGCGATGTACGCCTCCCCCGCCCGCCGGCGGACGACCCGCCCGCGCCCGTGGGCCGATTACCCACCCCGTCTCGCGCGGCGGAGCGTCGCAGGGTCGTGGATGCGGCCGCCGTGGATGCGGCCGAAGTGGACACGGCCGCCGTGGACACGGTCGGGGCGGATTCCACGACCGAGCGTCGGATGCTCGATGCGCGATTCGGTACAGACGAATCCGAGGAGATCGAGCCCGGCGAGCATGCTCTCATGAGCGGCGGCATCGATCTCAAGGACCATCTCTCGGCGATCGAGATCGGTCTCATCCGAAAGGCGCTCGCCCAAGCCGACGGCACGGTGGCCGGGGCAGCGCGCCTATTGCGGATTCGCCGCACCACGCTCGTCGAGAAGCTGCGCAAATACCGTCTGACCGCCTGACAAAAAATTGACGCTCGGCACCGTGCGGCCGCCTCCTTCTTCGTAAATACTTGATCGAGCGGGGAAAAGCAGTTGAGGCACGGAAGTTGCTTTCTACCGAGCATGGCAGCAACTTCAGAAGAGCTCATCGACCACTCGCGCAGCGAGCTCAAGGCGGCATTTCGCGCGTTTGGCTCGGTATCCGAGCAGCTTTCCGCAACGTTCGAGGCATTGCGCGGGCAAGTCTCGCAATTGCGGCACGAACTCTCCGAGGCGCACGCCGGCAGAGACTGCCTCGCCGCACGCCTGTCGGCCCTCATCGACGGACTTCCCGGCGGCGTTCTGGTGCTCGATGCGCGAGGGGAAATTCAGGAAGCGAATCCCGCGGCCATCGCGCTGCTCGGCGAGCCCGTGCTGCGGCAACCGTTCGAGAGCGTGTTCGCGCGCGCCGCGGTCAACGACGCGGCGATCGGCGAGCACACTGAGCTTCGCACCGGACGATTCGTCAATCTGTCGCGCCGCGAGCTCGCAGAGGGCGGCGAGGTGGTGCTGCTCACCGACGTCACCGAGTCGCATCTGATGCAGTCGTTTCTGGCGCGGCAGCAGCGGCTCGTGACCCTGGGCGAACTCGCCGCCGGCCTCGCTCATCAAATCCGCACGCCGCTCGCCGCCGCGCTTCTTTACGCTTCTCAGATGAGCCTGCCGGGGCGCAGCACCGAGGAGATGTCGCGGTGCTCGGAGAAGACCGTCGGGAGCCTGAAGCAGCTCGACCGCCTCATCAACGACATGCTCGCGTTCGCGCGCGGCGGCGCCGCTCGCGAGGCGGTGAGCGTGAGCGCGTTGCTCGAGCAAGTCGCGCAGTGGCTGCGGCCGGCCTTGCGCCGCGGAGTGCGACTCACCATCCGCACGGAGGCTCCGCGGCTCACGGTGCGCGCGAACGCTCCTTCGTTGGTCTCCGCGGTGCTGAACCTCGCCACGAACGCGCTGCAATCCGCATCCGGAGAGCTCGACCTCGAGCTCACCGGTCGCCGCGCGGCGGACGGCCGCGCGGAGATCGTGGTGAGCGACAACGGTCCCGGCGTCCCCGCTTCGATCCGCGAGCGGATTTTCGAGCCTTGCTTCACCACCCGCGCGCGCGGCAACGGCATCGGGCTGTCGATCGTCAAAAGTGTGGTCGAGGCACACTCGGGCCGCATCCGGCTCGCCGAGTCGGCCCGCGGCGCGACCTTCATCATCGATTTACCGTCAGAGGAAACCTGAATGAACACCCCCAAGGAATCGGTCCTGATCGTCGAGGACGATGCGGACCTGCGCGAGGCGCTGACCGATACGCTGCGGGCCGCCGGCATCACCGCCGCTGCGGCCGCCAACGCCGGCGAGGCGCTGAAATTGCTCGAGTCGCAGGAAATTGCGCTGGTCATCTCGGACGTGCAAATGCCCGGCCCGAACGGCTACGAACTGCTCGCCTCGATCAAGCGCTTGCGGGCGGATCTGCCCATCGTGCTGATGACCGCCTACGGCACCATCGCGCAGGCAGTCTCCGCCATGCGCGAGGGCGCGACCGATTACATCGTGAAACCCTTCGATGCGCAGGCGCTCATCGACATGGCGCGCCGCCAGCTGGCAAACCGCGTCGCCCCGAATGAGCTCGTGGCGGTCGATCCGGAATCGAAGCGCACGGTCTCCCTCGCGCGCAAGATCGCCGAGAACGACGCGACCGTGTTGATCACCGGCGAGAGCGGCACGGGCAAGGAGGTCTACGCCCGCTTCATCCGCGACAACTCGGGCCGCTCCAATCAACCCTACATCGCCATCAACTGCGCGGCCATCCCGGAGAACATGCTCGAGGCGACGCTGTTCGGATACGAGAAAGGCGCCTTCACCGGCGCGCTCGCCTCGCACGCCGGCAAATTCGAGCAGGCCCAGGGCGGCACGCTCCTGCTCGATGAGATCTCTGAGATGGACCTGAATTTGCAAGCGAAGATCCTGCGCGTCCTGCAGGAGCGCGAGGTGGAACGGCTCGGCAGCACCCGCAGCATCTCGCTCGACGTGCGCCTCATCGCGACCTCGAACCGCGACCTGCCGGAGGAGGTTCGGGCCGGACGCTTTCGCGCCGACCTTTTCTATCGTCTCAACGTGATGTCGCTCAAGCTGCCCGCGTTGCGCGAGCGGCCCGCTGACATTCTTCCGCTGGCGCGGCGTGCAATACAGGCGTGCGCGCGCGGCAGCCAGACGGCGCTCTCGCTGTCGAGCAGCGCCGAGCGCAAGCTGGTGGCGCACGACTGGCCGGGCAACGCGCGCGAGCTCACCAACATCGTGCAACGCGCGGCGTGGCTCGCCAGTGGTGGCCAGATCCATGCCGAGGATCTCGATCTGCAGGCGACCGCTCACCGGAGCGCCGCCGAGGCCAAGGACGGAGCGCCCGCCGGCGCCGGACCTGCCGAGGCCGAGGCGGGTGCCGTTGCACCGGGTGCCGCTGCATCGGGTGCCGTGGCACCGGGTGCCGTTGCCTGGGATGCCGCCGAGCCGGGCCTCGACCGTGGCCTCAAGGAGCGCGAGCGCGAGCTCATCCTGGCGACGCTCAGAGTCACCGGAGGCAGCCGCAAGCTCGCCGCGGAGCGGCTCGGCATCAGTCCGCGCACGCTGCGTCACAAGCTGCAGCAGTTCAAAGCCGCGGGCGTCGCGGTGCCGCGTTTGCACGAACATACTTTCGCGACGGCCTGAACCATGAGCAACATGCAGATACAACAGGTGCTCGCCGAGATGCGGTCGCTGCAGGCGCGCGCGGTGGGCGGTCCCGCCGAGAGCGCACCCGCGGCGGCCGCCGCCGGGTCGGGCGTCGATTTCGCCTCGCTCATGAAGAGCTCGGTGGACAACATCGCCGCCATGCAGAACCAGGCGAGCGCACTCGCGCAGACCTACGAGAGCGGCGACAAGAGCGTCGATCTCACCAAGGTGATGCTCGAGGTGCAGAAGGCGGACCTGGCGTTCCGCGCCATGACGCAGGTGAGAAACAAGCTGCTCGATGCCTACACCCAGGTCATGAACATGTCGGTGTAACCGACACCCCCGAGGTTTGATCCATGGCTGACATCGTTCCCGCATCCCCGAAAAGCCTGCTCGAGACCGTGCCTGCGTTGAGACAGGTGGGTCTCCTCGCCGGCGTCGCGGCCGCCGTCGCGGCCGCCGTCTGGCTGGTGCTCTGGTCGCAGGGACAGAACTACACCGTGCTCTACGGCCAGCTATCCGAACGCGAGAGCGGACAGGTGATGGATGCACTCACCGCGGCGGGGATCGAGTACAAGTTGAGTCCCTCGGGCGCCGTGTCGGTTCCCGAGACCAAAGTGCAGGAGGCGCGCATCCGATTGGCGGGCCAGGGCCTGCCGCAGAGCGACTCGATGGGCATCGAGATGATCCAGAAGGAATCGGCGCTCGGCACCAGCTCGATGATGGAGTCGGCGCGTTATCAGTCGGTGCTCGAGACCGAGCTCGCGCGCACCATCATCAAGGTGCAAGGTGTTCAGGGCGCGCGCGTGCATCTGGCGCTGCCTAAGGCCTCGGTGTTTCTGCAGGACTCACACAAGGCGACCGCCTCGGTGATGCTGCAGCTCTATCCCGGGCGCCGTCTGGAGCCTGGGCAGGTCGCAGCGATCGTGCACCTCGTTGCATCGAGCGTGCCCGAGCTGTCGGCGAGCGACGTGACTCTGGTCGATCAGGCGGGCTCGCTGCTCAATTCGCCGGACGAGAGCTCCGAGGCGGCGATGAGCTCGCGGCAGCTCGAATACACTCGCAAACTCGAGGAAGGCTATCAGCGGCGCATCATCGAGCTGCTCGAGCCGCTGGTCGGCGCAGGGCGCGTGCGCGCGACGGTGACGGCCGACGTGGATTTCACGGTCACCGAGGAGACCCACGAGAACTACGACCCGCAGAAGACCGCCGTGCGCAGCGAGCAGACCAGCAACGAGACGCGCAAGGGCGCGGACGGCGCCGAAGGTATCCCCGGGGCGCTCAGCAATCAGCCGCCCGGCACGGCAGGCGCTCCCGTGGTCGCCGGGGCGACGCCCACGCCCGGCTCTCCGCCGGGCCAGACGACCGGCGCGGCCAGCGGTCCGACCTCGAGCGCACAGAAGAGTACGCGCAATTTCGAGCTCGATCGTACGCTCGCCTACATCAAACAGCCGGTGGGCAACTTGAAGCGACTGAGCATCGGCGTGGTGCTCGATGACTGGCAGAAGACCGGTGCCGACGGCAAGACCACTACAACTCCGATGAGCCCTGACGATGTCAAGCGCTTCACCCAGCTGGTGCGCGAGGCGATCGGCCTCAAGGACGATCGCGGCGATCAGCTCAACGTCCTCAACCAGACCTTCAAGTCGAACCCGCCGGAGGGACCGGTCGAGGGATTGCCGATCTGGCAAGCTCCCTGGGTGAGTCAGCTCGGGAAGCAGGTCGTCGGCGCGGGGCTGGTGTTGCTGGTCGCGTTTCTCATCTTGCGGCCGCTCATGAAATCGCTCACCAAATCACCGCGCACGGTCGTGAGCAGCGTCGAGGAGGTCGGGTCCGACAAGGTGAGTCTCTCCAAGCAGGGCGGCACGCCGATCAAGCTGCAGCCGAGCTTTGAGCAGCAGATCGCGGCGGCGCGCACCCTGGTCGGGCAGGATCCGAAGCGAGCCGCACAGGTCGTGAAGGATTGGGTCGCCGCCGATGGCTAGCAAGCCGGGAGATCTCGCAGGGACGCAGCGCGCCGCCATCCTGCTGATGAGCCTGGGCGAGCAGGAGGCGGCCAACGTGCTCAAGCAGCTCGACGCGCGCGAGGTGCAGAAGCTCGGCGTCGCCATGGCCGAGCTCAAGGAGATATCGCGCGAACAGATGTCCTCGGTGCTCGAGACGTTCATCGGCGTCGCGGACGGCCGCGCGAATATCGCCTCCGGCTCGCCGGATTTCGTGCGCCGCGTCCTCACTCAAGCCGTCGGCAAGCAAAAGACCGATATGCTGCTCGACCGCATATCCAACGAACAGAACGGCCAGGGGATCGAAGCGCTCAAGTGGATGGAGGCCAAGGCCGTCGCGCAGATCATCTCCGGCGAACATCCGCAGATCGCCGCCATCGTGCTGTCGCATTTGGAGGCCGAGCAGTCCGCGAACATCCTGCCGCTGTTGGGCGAGGAGATGCGTACCGAGGTGCTGATGCGCATCGGCTCGCTCAACGCGGTGCCGCAGACGGCGCTGACCGAACTCGATCAGCTGGTGGAAAAGCAGGCGAACGTCGCTCCTCCGCCCGCACTGCGCAGAATCGGCGGCGCGCGCACCGTCGCCAATATCCTGAATGCCATGGAGCGCGAGAAGAGCGGCGAGGAGCTCGGTAAGATCGAGAAGGTGAACGGCGAGATGCACCAGCAGATCACGGATCTGTTGTTCATATTCGACAACCTGCTCGACGTCGACGATCGGGGCATCCAGGCGCTGCTGCGTGAAGTGGGCTCCGACACCCTGGCCGTCGCGCTGCGGGGCGCGGAACCCGAGGTGCAGGAGAAGATCCTGCGCAACATGTCGAAGCGCGCCGCGGAGATCCTCAAGGACGACATGGAAGCGCGTGGTCCGGTGAAGCTGGCCGACGTCGAAGCCTCGCAGAAAGAGATCGTGGTGATCGCGCAGCGCCTCGCCGAGGAAGGCACCATCAACTTGGGCGGCAAGGGCGGAGGCGAATTTGTCTAGTCCGGCCGGCAAAGGCAGCGCGGCGGCGGACGCCCGCCTCTGGTCGGCGCCGGATGTGGGCGCGGCCGCGCCCGCGGGCAACATGCCGACCGTGGGCGGCTTGGTCGATCTGCAGGCGGAAGCGTACAAAGAGGCGTTCGAACAGGGCCTCGCCGAAGGCCGCGATGCGGGCCGCGCCGAAGTTCGCGCCCAGGTCGACAAGCTCGCCGCCATGTTCTACGACCTCGCGAAGCCGTTCGAGGAGCTCGACGCCGAAGTCGAGCGCGAATTGCTCACCCTCGCGATGGCGCTTGCACGGCAGATCGTGCGGCGCGAGCTCAAGGCCGATCCGACGCAGATCATCGGAATCATTCGCGAGGCGATTGCCGCTCTGCCGGTGGCTGCGCGCGAGGTGCGCGTGCACCTGCACCCGGAGGACGCGGCGGTGGTGCGCGAGAATCTCGCGCCCACCGAGAGCGAGCGCGCCTGGCACATCGTCGAGGATCCGGTGATGGCGCGCGGCGGCTGTCAGGTTACCACCACGACTTCGCGCGTCGATGTGCGGCTCGAGACGCGGCTAGGCGCCATCCTGAGCGAGCTCATGGGTAATGAGCGTCTTTCGCCGAGTTCGCGCGGCGGCGAGGCATGAGCGCCGGCACGGCCGGGCCGAGGTCCAAGCAATGGGCCGCGTCGCTGGTACGCGCACGCGAACGCGCCGCGACCATTAGCGAGGTCGTGGTGGAAGGGACCTTGAGCCGCATGGTCGGCATGACGCTCGAGGCGGTCGGCTGCGAGGCCGCGGTGGGCGGGCGCTGTCTGGTAGACACCGCGGGAGGCAAGCAGATCGAGGCCGAGGTCGTCGGGTTCTCGGGGGACAAACTGTTCCTGATGCCGACGGGCGATCTGCGCGGCATCATGCCGGGCGCGCGCGTGATTCCGACCCGCAGCATCTCCTCCGTGGCGGTCGGAGACAACCTCCTCGGCCGCGTACTCGACGGAGCGGGCCGACCGCTGGACGGCTTCGGAGATCTCAAGTGCGACGACCGGATTTCACTGACCGGTGAGCCCCTGAATCCCCTGATGCGCCGGGCTATCCGCGACCCTCTCGATGTGGGGGTTCGCTCGATCAATTCGCTGCTCTCGGTTGGCGGCGGCCAGCGCATCGGCCTGTTCGCCGGATCGGGCGTGGGCAAGTCGGTGCTGCTCGGGATGATGACGCGTTACACCAAGGCCGACGTCACCGTGGTCGGCTTGATCGGCGAGCGCGGCCGCGAGGTTCAGGACTTCGTCAGCAACACCTTGGGTCCCGACGGTATGCGCCGCGCCGTGGTGGTCGCGACGCCCGCCGACAATCCGCCGCTCATGCGCCTGCACGGCGCATGGCTCGCGACGGCCATCGCGGAGTATTTCCGCGACAAGGGGCTGAAGGTGCTGCTCCTGCTCGACTCGCTCACCCGCTTCGCGCAGGCTCAGCGCGAGATCGCGCTCGCCATCGGCGAGCCGCCCGCCACCAAAGGCTATCCGCCCTCGGTGTTCGCGCGGCTCCCGCAACTGGTCGAGCGGGCGGGCAACAGCGACCGGGGCGTCGGGTCGATCACCGCGTTCTACACCGTGCTCGCGGAGGGCGACGATCAGAACGATCCGATCGCGGACGCCGCACGCGCGATTCTCGACGGACACATCGTGCTGTCACGGCGCCTGGCGGAGAGCGGGCTCTATCCCGCCATCGATATCGAGGCGTCCATCAGCCGTGCGATGCACCAGATCTCGACGCGGGAACAGCTGGATCTCGCGAACCGCTTCAAGCAGGTGTACTCGACCTATCAACAGAATCGAGATCTGATCACGGTCGGGGCCTACCGCCGCGGGTCCGATCCGCGCGTGGATCTCGCCATCGAGCAATGGCCGAAAATTCAAGATTTTCTGCGCCAGGACATGTTCGAGCCGGTCGGGATCGATAAGAGTTATGCTGACCTTAAGCAACTCGTGACACAGTTCTCGGTACAATCACCGGCAACCGGCAGATAGTGCCCCGCCATGATGAAATCGAAGCGCTTTGAGCCGATTCAGGAGATTGTTTCGAGCTCGGCCGACGAGCTCAGCCGCGAGATGGCGGACGCCGCGCGTCGCGTCGCCGATCTCGAACGCCAGTTGACGCAGCTGCAAGCCTATCGTGATGAATACGTACGCAATTCGACGCAAAGCAGCGGGCCGATGGATGCGGTCAAGCTGCAGAATTACCGCTCCTTTCTCGACCGCCTGGGCGAGGCGATGCGCCAGCATCTCAAGAATCTCGACGCCGCGCGCGCCGAGTTCGAGAGGCGGCGCTCGCAGTGGAGTGAAAAGCGCACCGAGGCGGAATCTCTCGGCCGCGTGGTCGAACGCTTCCGCAAAGAAGAGCGCAGCGCTGCCGACCGCCGGGAGCAGCACGAGAGCGACGATGCGGCCATGCGCATCGCGTTCGCCGCGCGAGGCGAGCCCGGCAATCGTTGAAGCCGCGGATGGCTGAGACCGCGGATTCCAGTGTGACGGTACCGCACACCGCGCTCGCTCCCGATGTGCTGCGCGCGGTGATCGAATCATACGTGCTGCGCGAAGGGACCGATTACGGCGAGCGGGAGCTCACGCTCGACCACAAGGTCGCGCGGGTCATCGCGCTTCTCGAGCGCGGCGAGGCGAAGATCCTGTTCCATCCCCAATCCGCCACCGTCGACATCGTGGCTGCTGGATAGCGCCGGCGTGGGCTCGCCTGCCGCTCCGCCGCCGTGAGGTTAGCCGGACATCAGGCGACCTTCGACGCGCGCGGGCGCCTCATCCCGTGGACCGCCTGGAGCGACGCGCTGGAGCTCGAGATGCGCTTCTACCGCAGCTGTCCGATGGATCGCGGCTACCCGCGCTTCGGCTACGTGACGTTTCTGGACAGCGAGTGGATTCCCCATCCGAAGCGAACCGATACCATTCCGGCGACGCAGATCGGCATGGGCATCCTGTCGTATCTCAAGTACGCGGCCGCATCGCCGGCCGCGGCCCCTCACTCGCTCGCCACGGCGCGCGCGCTCGGCGATTACCTGATCAAGGAGTCCCTCACCCCCCACGCGGGCAGGTATCCGGGCTTCACCCGCTCGACCGGAACGCGCGAGCGCTTTCCCCTGCCGCCCGATGCCGGCTCGCAAAGCGATCGCCCGTTCGAGATCGAGCCGGACAAGGGCGGCATCGCGGGCTACGCGCTCGTGTCGCTGTTCGAGGCTGCGGGCGGAAAAAAACAGTATCTCGACCAGGCGCTGCAAAACGCCCGGGTGCTCGCGGCCAATCAGGCGCCAGGAGATGCATTCCGATCGCCGTGGCCGTTTCGCGCCGACTTCCGCAGCGGCGAGGCTCGCGGCGAGGTCTCCGGCAACATGACGTACATCCTGCGGCTCTATGACGCGCTCATGGCGCGTGGATTTGGCGAGTTCGCCGCTCCGCGTGCATCGCTCTGGGACTGGATCGAGCGCTATCAGATCGCGAGCGCCTCGAGCGACGGGGCCTTGTTCGCTCAGTTCTTCGAGGATCACGACACGCCCACCAACCGCACCGCGTGGGCTCCGCTCAATCTCGCCCGCTATCTGCTCGAGAAGAGGGATCTCCTCGACCATGCATGGCGTGAGCATTGCGCCGCGCTCATCGATTTCGTTCGACGCACGTTCACCCATCGGGAATTCGGGATTACCGTTTGTCACGAGCAGGACGAGGACAAGCAGGCGTGGGGTGGCGTGGTCACGACCTTCGGCGCGGTGCTCGCCATGTACGCGAAGGCGCTCGGGCCGGAAGCCCTCGCGGACGAGGCGCGGCAAGCACTCGATTTCGCGCTCTATAACATCGACGCCCAAGGTCGCCCGCGCGATGTGTTCACGAGCCCCGAGCCCGGCGGCTGGCAGGAAGATGCGCACACGGACGTCATCCACAACTACCTGGATGCGCTGTGCGCCTATCCCGAATGGGCTGCTTGACGCGAGCCGATCAGCGCTTCGCGAGCGCCTCGTGGAACGCCGGGTTGGCCAGCAAGTTATAGGTCGCGTGCACTACCATGTCCGAGAACGTCTCGTAATAGTTCTCGGCCTTGTACGACCGCCCGAAGTGCTCGGCACTGCCGAGCACAACGCCGCTCCAGATCTCCTTGCCCGCCGCGTTCTTCAAATGCACGAGCAGCGAGATATCTCCATGGTAAGTATTCGTTTCTGCCACGAAGAATTGGCGCACGTCGGCGCTCAAGCTGACATCGCCGTCGCCATCGACGATGGCGAGGCCGACTCCGCGCATGAGCTCCTTCATGTGGTCGGCGACGAAAGCGGGCACGTCGCTCGACGTCGTCACCGGCCGGGGCTGGGACTTTTCGCGATTCTCGGCCACCGTCGCAGTGTCCGGACGAGCGTCGGTGAAGCTATCGAAGCGAATCTTCGTCGTGAGCAGCGCTCCGCTGAGATCGAGCGGGCCGATGCTCCCGATGCTTTCCTTCGGCGTCCATTTCAAGGGGATGTTTTGTAGGGGGTCGCTTGCGTAGCTTGCAGCTGCTGCGAAGCAGCACGAAAAGACGACGGCAAGAATGCGATGAGACATGATGTCCTCCCTGGCTGGACGATGGCGGCCCTTTTGCGCCCTTTTTTGCACCCGTTGATTCTAGACAAGCCAGCGCCCCCCCGGGTCCGATTGTTGGAGCGGACGATGCGGCCGGCCACGGGAGTTGGCACGTCGCTTGCTTTGCATCAAGGCATGAACGCGACAATCCCGAATTTCCGCGCCCCGGCAGCGCCGGCCATCAATGCCGCACCCTCGAACGAGCAGGCGCCCGCAGCCGCCGGCGCGACCAATTCGGGCAACGCGGCCACCGGATCATCTGATTTTGCCGGGACGCTGCACCAGGTGACGGGCAAGACCGTCCACAAGAGCGGAGCTGCTACGGGGGCCCCGGCCGGCAAGGGCGGCGCGCCTTTGCCGTCGACCGGCAGTGTCTCGCCACCGGCCGCAGCGGCGCCGATATCCCCACCGCCGGTCACGCCGAGTGCATCTCCGGCAGGCGCGGCGGCCGTCGCGAGCGCATCGGCGCCGGGCACGACAGCCGTCGCGAGCGCAGCATCGGCGCCGAGCACGACACCCGGGCTCGCCGCAGCCGTGGGCGCCGCAGCCGCGGACGCGGCCGCGTCCAGCTCGGCCACTGCCGAGAGCGCCGCTGCCGAGAGCGCCGCTGCCGCGCAGGCCGCCGCAAGCGCACCCGCAGCGGCCGCGGCAGCGCCGCAATCGTCCGCGACCTCGAAGATCGAATCGATGACGGTCGCAGCCGGCGCCTCGAGCACGGCGGC
>Ga0182030_10004433_pt1 | contig 29919 bp, 21 predicted proteins | sample 812S3MmetaG_FD_121299 | JGI IMG/M metagenome (GOLD analysis project Ga0182030, IMG submission 121299) | Permafrost microbial communities from Stordalen Mire, Sweden - 812S3M metaG (Illumina Assembly) | ecosystem: Environmental > Terrestrial > Soil > Wetlands > Permafrost | place: Sweden...
CAATAAAATCCATCCTCCCCTCGGTGGCCGTGGCGACCGAGGGGCCCGGGGGTGAGGGGGTCCTTGCAACATGCCATTGTCAAATCTTATCCGGGACACCACACTAGTTTGGACAGCACACAACCACGGTAAGAACCCGTTTGCCGCCCTGACAGGAGTCAAATTGAAAGCCAAGGACTTCATTCGTCCAATGGAAGCCGCGGCAGTTAATTTGGAGAGCCCTGGTCAGAGATCGCCGCTACAGCAAACTGCGACACACCCCGCGTTTGCGCCTGGGGTGGGTCCATGGAACTACCCCGGCACACTCAGCATGCTCGGCAAAAAAGGGTGCTGTCCTAATTTCAGAGGTAGCGCCGGCTTCCAGCCGGCATTGAGCCGCTAGGATGACGGCGCGACGATCAAAGTAGGACAGCACCCAAATAAGTCTGGCGGGGAAGCGAAAAGTCTTGTAATCTTATGTTGGGGTACGCCAGCACTCAAGGTTACTATGCGGACTATAAACACGCGAGCTGCTTTCCCGTTCGCCCTCCTGGCCGCGGCCTTCATGGCCGCATTGACAATTCCCACCGGCGCGTGGCCGGTGTTGCGCTCGATTCAATTCTCCGACAACTTCTCCTCCGGTACGCTCGACCGATGGCAATTCCCCTACCCTGAGGACTGGGTGATCGGCACGGACGGGCCGCTGCATTTCCTGCACATGTTGCGCAGCCGTGAGCCGCTGGTACCGCGCCGTCCCATGCAATTCGCTTTGCTCAAAGGGGTGAACGTGGGAAGTTTTGATTTCCAGGCGCGAGTGCGGCGTGCGCAGTCGTCCTTGCTCATGGTCTTCAATTACGTGGACACGCTCCATTTCTATTACACGCACCTGTCCGTTGATCCAGGCGCCAAGGTGGACGTTCATAATGGGATCTTTATCGTCGAGGGCGGACCGCGCCACCGCATCGCCGGCAAGGAAGCGGCGCCCGTCCTGCCTGACAACGACTGGCACAAAATTCGAATTCACCGCGATATCCCATCCGGCTCCATTGAAGTATTTGTTGACGCGGACCCCTCGCCGCGCTTTTCCGTAATCGACCGCACCTTCGCTTGCGGGCAAGTGGGACTGGGATCCTTCGATGAAACCGGCGACTTTACCGATGTCCGTCTCACCTCTAACGACGCAGGTTGCCAACCCGGGTCCGGAGTAGTAACTCGCCCCGCCAGCACGAATTGAAGCGGCACGGCCAGGCACTTCACGCTGGCGCAAATCTTTTTGAGGAGTTGCCATGAGCAAAGACCTTACGCGACGAAAGTTTCTGGGAAGCCTTGCCGCCGGGGGCGCAGCCACCGCCAATCTTCCCTGGCTCACGAATGTGGCGTCCGCCACGGAAGGCAGCTTGCCGCACCGAACCTTGGGCCAAACCGGCGCCAAGGTTTCCATTCTCGCCTTTGGCTGCGGCAGCCGCTACCTGATGTACAAGGATGAGGACCAGGCGCTGTCGGTGCTGAACCACGCCATCGACCTGGGAATCGACTACGTCGATACGGCCTATGCCTATGGCGACGGATTGAGCGAAACCCGTGTGGGCAAGGTCATGGCCACTCGCCGCAAGGAAGTGTGGCTGGCCACCAAAATTCCGGACCGCTCGCGCGATGCCTTTATGCAACGGTTGGAAGGATGCCTGAAGCGCTTGCAGACCGATCACGTGGATCTTCTGCACATCCACAGTCTCGGCAGGGCGGAAGATCTGGCCAAGATTGAGGGTCCGGATGGCGCGCTGAACGGCTTGCTGGAGGCGAAAGAGCAAAAGATGGCGCGCTTCATCGGCATGACCAGCCACACCGACGGCCCCACTATGGCGCAGGCCATCGAACGGCATCCGCTCGACTGCGTGCAAATGGCCCTGAATCCATCCGGCATGGGCAGTTTTGAAAAGACCGCCCTGGTGGCGGCAAACAAGAAAAAGTTGGGCGTGATCGCCATGAAGGTCTTCGGCCAGGAAAACCTTATTGGCCAGGAACCCGGAAAGGCCGATCCCCCCACCCTTTTGCGTTTCGCTTTGAGCTTGCCGGTTACCACCGCCGTGTCGGGCATGCCCCAGGTGGAAATGCTGGAGCACAACATAGCGCTGGGACGCACCTTTTCGCCTTTTAGCGTCGCCGATATGGACCGCCTGCGGCAGGAACTCGCCGTCTCGCGCCCGATGCTGGAAAAGAAGCTCGTCGGGCACATCGATGGTCCCACCAACCATCCCGGAGTGTTTTGGGCGTAAGAATCGGCTCATCGGGCTATCTGGCCATCGGGTCATTTGAAATTTGCGATTTATGATTTTGGCTTTGCGATTTTCAAAGTCGGCAAATTGATTCACCTTCTCATCTGGCGCCGCCGATAACCGATGTGGGGGAGTGTGTCACGCGGGGAGTTTGGTCACCGGCTCGGCTCGCTGTGCTGTCATCCTGCAGAGACTCCCGGCTTGACTCGGAATGAAGGATCTGTCATGACCTTACCCGGAACTCTACGAAGGGGCCTTTCGCTGCAACTGGGGAAGCAGTTGTAGGGGTACGGCTTGCCGTACCGTCTTGGTTCGGTGGTGCGACAAAAATGAAGAGGGTATGGCAATCCTTACCCCTGCAACCAAGATGGTAGAGGGCGGCAGGTTTTGATTTCCCTCGCCTGTCCGTCCAAACCAGACTTCTCCAAAAACTGCTTTCTCATTCCTGCCCGCCAGAACGGGAGTCCCACAACCACTTCACGCTGCCAAATTGGCTTGGACCGCGCGATAGGTGCGCCAGCCGGTAGTGGGCCACGGTCCATTCCCGAAGCAATTGAACCTGGGTTCCTCATCGAAGGAAAAGCCCAAAGTCACGAGAGGAGTGACCGTGCTGCTGTCGAACATTCTCGGCACACCGGGTGCCGCCGACATCGCATTTTATGTCGGCGCCCGTTAGGAAGCCAGAACAGGTCAGGGATAAGACGTGGTGACAGAGAAATTGCCTGTGTTAGTAGGGCGCATAAATAAAAGGCAACGTATCCGCCACCCACGCAAAGTTTTTTTGTGGAATACACAGTGATCAAGCCATAAAATGGCCCGGTTATTCAATAGTGCCTAAGTTCGAGGAGGAATTATGCCAGACGCATTTGCCAAGCTTGAGAAGAAGATTTCCGACGCCATTAAGCATCTGGGGGCAGATTTCGACACACACAAATTGATATTGGAGCTTGCTCGAGAAAATCAGCCATCCTACATTAGGGCTTTGAATGAGTCTGTTGACTCTGGTAGCGCTACCCCTTTCCAGGCAGTTCATGCAGCAATCGGAAGGTCATTAAAGAGGCGTTCAGGTGAGTTTGCCATTCAGGAAACAGAAACAGGGGAAAAACATAGCAGCCCAGATATTTTCGGCGACTCCTGTCCTTGCTCAAAGTGGAAAAAGACCTGATTAACCGTCAAACCAGCAGGCAAAGTGTCTATGTCGTTGAGGCTGTGCGGTTATGGCTCTTTCACCCGATACCCGCCTTTTGGCGGCTTTGGCAAGGACCATATTCGTGGCCGAATATCAAAATCAACTACGTTATACATCATGAAGGGCCGCATTGTTTAAACTGCACAAATCCTGCGTTACCTGCTCTCCCCCCGGCTACCTCTCTCAACACGCTTCCTGTGGCATCGTAAGCACAAATTCAGAGGTTTCTTGATGTGAAAGCGGAGGCGACCCCGGACCGTCGCCGTTTCCGCCACCGTCGCAGGTGGAAGGGTCCACCGCCATAAACTCGATAACGCCCTGTATGTCCTCGGTTTTTCGACCTGCTGACATATGATCGACTATTTCACCGGCATCCCATTAGGATCTGTCGCTGCGCCCGGTATAGGCGCATTCTTATTTTTACGCAGCCATTCTTGGTCCGCCTTAAATTTTGTGTTAAGGAGAAATTCCACTGTCTCCGTATACGTGGGAGGCACACTACGAATTGCCGTGTCGTTCTCGACCAGGTCATGCCAAGACGAGAAAGACGATTGTGACCACATAACTTCGAACTGTGGGAAATCCCAAGAGATCACACCCAGATCGGTTACACCACCCACGCTGGAGGGCACAAGGACGTCGCTAAGGTATCTATCACTCCCTGCCGCAAGCGGCTTTCCATATAGCTTGGTGAGATAGTCTATAGCGGTAGGGCCTTTCTTAATCCTGAGCTCGACACGAGTCGCAATATTGTCTGTGAAACCAATGGTTTCCTGTCCGATTTTTGGGCCACCAGGAGCCAACTCTCTAGAACCGCGGACGAAACACACAGGTGTCTTTTTCCTTTCTCTAGCATGACTGGGCGCTGGTAGATATCCACAGGCTTTGGGGAAAAGTTGACTGATCTGCACGAAAGTTAAACCCAGCAGGTTCGCAGGATACTTGGGATCTGCGGGCACTACCGAATTAACCGGTACAACCGCATCCTGTGCATTCAGACCGACAGCCGAAAACAACACAATTAAGCTAATTATCCTCGTCATCGTTTTCATGGTCGTTTCCCCTCACCAATTACCGCGGCACGTATATGTCCTAAATCAGTCTAGTGCTTTATCCAACCCAATAGGTCGGCTGGCGCAGACCTTTCGTAGCGGTCTGCGGTTTGTTCACATTGACAATAAAAAGCTGCGAACCTCAGCGGGGAAGTCGCTACACTTGCTTTTTACATTTACCCTTTGCCATTTGCCCTTTGCCTTTTGATTTTCTCTTGTGGCTCGTCCGCGTTACGCTTGCTACTCGAGCACATGCACAATCACCCCTGATGATTTTCCCTTTCCGCGATAAACCCTTTCCGTTGCCTTCTGGAAATCCTGCGGTTTGGCGTCCGGGATATTCACGAAGGTTTGGGGATTGCGGTCGATCAAGGGGAACCACGTGCTCTGCACCTGAATCATGATGCGGTGGTTACGGCGGAACGTGTGGTTGATGTCGGGCGCGGTAAAGTCCAGTTCCTCGACTTGGCCGGGCGTCATCGCCTCCGGCTTCTCGAAGCTGTTGCGGAACTTCGCCCGCATCGGCCAGCCCCGCAACAACTGCTGGTATCCGGCCAGAATGATGGAGGGAGGCGGAACATCCGTGAGCACGGGTGGAGTGGCCGGCGCCGGATTCGGTTTCGGCTGGGGATAATCGGGCGGATAGACATCGATGACCTTCACCACGAAATCGGAATCGGTGCCGGTGGTGGAAACGAACAGGCGCGGGGAAACCGGACCCGAAATCGTCACGTCCTGTTCCAGGGGCGCCGTCTGATACACCAGAACATCCGGGCGGGTGGAGGCAAAGCGCTGATCGGCCACCATGTATTCCTGCGGCACGGACTTGTCGGTGTAGTCGATGAACGGGACCGGACGGTTCGGGTCGCTCATGTATTCGTCAAACGCTTCCTGCCTGGCATCCGGGGCCGTGAATGACAGGCCGCCATGGTCCTGAAAGTAGAGCACGCGAGTCTTGGCATTGGCGGGAGGCCAGCTCGCATATTTGCGCCAAACATTGGTACCCGTTTCGAAAACATAGGCTTTGGGCAAATCCTCAGTTCCCTTCCCCTTCAAAAACTTTTCGAAAAAGGGAAGCTGAATGTTGTCGCGGAAGTAGAGCGCCGTCTTGGCGGCGAAGTTGACGCTGCCCAGATGATCGCCATCCCAGCGCGCCCAGCCGCCGTGCACCCAGGGGCCTTCCACCAAGCCGTTATAAATGCCCGGATCGTTTTGCTCGATGGAGCGGAAAACCTTGAAGGGGCCGGAAAGGTCCTCCGCGTCGAACCATCCGCCCACCGTCAGCACGGCGCAATGGATGTTTTTCAGATGCGGGGCGAGGTTGCGCGCCTTCCAGTAGTCATCGTACGTGTCGTGACGAAGCTGGTCGCTCCACAGATCGGCCTGGTCATGGAAGTAGCGCGCCCCGGCGTTGGCGAGCGGCCCCAGCTTGAGGAAGAAGTCGTAGGCGCTCGACGTGCCGTATTCAAACTCCGGAGCGGCGACCGGCAGTGCGGGATTGGCCTGAGGTTTGAAAAAGGCGTAAAAGTCAAAGTTGGCCGCGAGCATGAACGCGCCGCCATGGTAGGCGTCGTCACCCATGAAGAGATCGGTCATCGGAGCCTGCGGCGAGGCGGCCTTGATGGCGGGGTGCGAGTCGATAATGCTGGCCGAGGTGTAAAAGCCCGGATAGGAAATTCCCCAAATGCCCACGTTGCCATTGTTGTTGGGCACGTTGCGCAGCAGCCAATCGACGGTGTCGTACATGTCGGAACTTTCGTCCACGTCCTTGTTGCTGCGCTTCTCATCGATGTGCGGGCGCATCTCCACGAACTTGCCCTCCGACATGTAGCGGCCGCGCACGTCCTGGTAGACGAAAATGTACCCTGCGCGCTCAAACGCTTCCGAAGGCCTCAGCGCCGAAGGGTATTGGTCCTCACCATACGGAGCCACGCTGTAAGGCGTGCGATTTACCAGAAAAGGATAGGCGATGGATGCGTCTTTGGGCACGTAAACGGACGTGAACAGGTGGACGCCGTCCCGCATGGGGATGCGGTATTCATACTTGGTGTAATGCTCCCGGACGTTGAATTCTTCCTTTGCCTGGGCCCACACTCGCGGCAAGACGCCGGCGGACAGAATTATGAACAGAAGCGCAATTCGAGAACGCATCTTGGATCGTTCCTCCTGGGATTCGATGTAACGAGCCGGGGCAGCCCCCTCACCCGCCCTCCTCCGTCAGGCACCCTCTCCCCAAGGAAAAGGGCTAAAATTAATACTTAAATACCCTCTCCCTCCGGAGGAGGGGGGACTGCAAGGCGGAGGGGGCCCCACGTTTTGCAAGTAGTGGGGGTGAGGGCATTTTAGGATCGAAGAGGGGCCTCATTTGAGGCAACCCCAAAGAGCGTTCCCGCTCCCCCCTAATGGCCCATGCGGTCGAGCATCAGCCGCGCTTGCCAGAATTCCGGGTCGACGGCGAGGGCGGCCGTAAACTTGGCTGTTGCTTGGTCGTTTCGATGGTCGTACAAATCCAGCACGCCTGCCGCATAGAATTCCGCGGCGGCATGTTTTTCTCCTAATTTCACTTGCGCCAGCGGACCCAGGGTCTTGGCCGACACATCCTCCTGTCCCAGCCGCCGCAGAGCCAGACCGCGATATAAAATGGCCAGCGGATCGCTTCCTCCGGCCTCGTCGATCGCCTGTGTCCATGCGTCGCGCGCGGCATCAGCCTTGCCCTGCGCCTTCAGGGACTCACCTAACCAGAACCAAAGCTCACAATCGCGAGGCTTGTCGGGTTTGCCGGACCCGAGGTTGTGAGGATACTCGAGCCCCTTGCGGAAGGCCGCCTCTGCCCCCGCCGGCAGGTTGTCTCCCAGCGCGCTCATGCCCTTTTGGAGATTCGCCAACACATATATTTCATGGATACGCACGCCACCTTCCCAAGGCTTGAAGCGGTGGTCCATCAAAAGTCCCAACGCGCGGTCGTACTGCCGTTCCTGGGCCAGCAGCAGCGCCTGGCGCAGCAACACCGGGTCGTGCTGGCGAACTGACGCCGGCGCCTCCGCGAACAATTTCTCGCGGCGGCCGGCACTTCCCATCCGCGTATAGATTTCGTCCAGATCGCTGTAGAGGCGGTAATCGTCCGGCGCCAGATTCACCGCCTTTTCATAAAAGTCGGCGGCGTTCGGCAAATCGTTCTTCATCCGCCAGGCGTAAAGGCCGAGGTTCCGCATCAACACGGAATATTCAAAACCCTGGCCAAAAGCGGCCGTCCAGGATCGCGCCCCTTCTTCGTAACGGCCATGCGCGAACAGATAATTGCCCATGTAGTACAAGGCGTGCGAGTCCAGGGGATGGGCGCGCAACTCAACGTCAATCACTTCCGCGTCGGCAAGGCGATTGGGAAAAACTTTGACGTAGGGCGCCGCCTCACCTTGGCGGGCAAACTCCTCCGCCTGCTCGTTGTTTCCTTTCTCGCGCGCGTTCGCTGCCAGATAGTAAAAAACCAAGGGAGTAATGGCTTGCGGCGGCAATTGCTTCAGGGCGAATTGCAGAACCGCGTCGGAGCCATCCACGTCGCCCAGGGTGCGGTACCAAGCGGCGACCTGCAAGAAAACCTCGGCGGAGGCAGGATAAGGTTTCGTCCAATCCTCCTGGGTGGAAGCCGCCGCATTTTGCCCCGCCTTTTCCCGCGCGGTCTGAATGACCCAGCGTTCCGCGCGCGCATAGGGCAGCAAGGGCATGTGTTCCAGAACCTGGGTGATGGTCTTTTCCGCCTCGGCGGTCCGTCCGGCAAGGCGCAAAGCCACCGCGAGGTCGGCGGCCGCCATCGCGTCTGCCGGGTTGTGACTGAGCGATTGATAGAGCAGCACGCTCGCCTGACTGTAATTATGCAGGGTCAGAGCGATTTCTCCGAGCTGGGAGTAAGCGGGAGCCAGATCGCCTCCGAAACGAATGCCCGCCCAAAACATGTCCTGCGCCTCCGACCAGCGATGCGCTGCGCGGTAGACCACTCCGGCGGCGTAAAGCGTCTCCGGATTGCGGTCGTCGCGAGCCAAGGCGGGCGCGAGAAAGCCCTCCGCCAAACGAAAGTCGCCGGCGCGAAATTCAATCCCCGCCATCTTTACCAGAGCCGGAATATAACCGGGATCGCGCTTGAGGACCGCGAGGTAAGTAGCCTGCGCAGTTTGTTCGTTGCCGTCCTTCTCCGCCTCGACCCCGGACAAGAAAAGCTCCTCCACGCTCATCGCCTCGGCTGACTTTTGCCGAGCAGCGCGAACACCGGCGACGGGTACGAAATCAGGGTTGCCATCGATGGGATCAGCCGCCGACCAGTGCAGAAGGACCTGGCCGTTCGCCCCGGTTACGGTGATTTCGATTTTGCTCGTGGCCGCTTGCAAATCCGTTACCGGCACACCCAGCTTTAGCGTGGTCATCGGCACAAGCGCCACGGGGCCATATTCTTTCAAAGTCTGCGATCCCAACTTCGCGCGCAGACGCACACCCGGCATCGCCTCGGTCGGAAAGATCGAAAACTCCACATGTTGAGGCATCCCTGCCGAAGCCTTGAAAAAGGTCGCATTCAAAGCGAGGCTCGGCGTCGCTTCTACAAATCCGCCTCCCAGGCCTTGCAGCGGATACCAGAATTCAGTGAAGGATTCCACCCGGCGCGGAGGCATGAGTTCAGAGCTCAGTTGCGTTTCGAACCGGCCCGCCTGGATTTCATTGTAAGGGCCATCGTGATCGGTAAGGAGGTCCGTCCAAATCAATCCGTCGTCGCCGACGCCCCAGGTCCATGTCTTCTTTCCCAAGACCTCCCGGAAGTCAGCTACATGCACAACGCCATAATCCGACTTTTCGTAATAGGCCCCGAAGAAATTGCGATGGACCTGGCGGCCGAAAAGCGAGGTGGGCTGGCGAATGTTCTTGTACCAGCTATAATCCACACCGTCGTGGAGCGGGAACGACCAGATTTCTTCGTGCGAATGCGGATTGGCTTCCCGCATGGGGTAAATGAATCGCATGTCGTCGGTAGCCGGGACCGCCGTGTTCGCCCAATACCAGTAGGGATTGGTCAGGCCGGTGTCGTTGAAGAGCGTCACGTGCTGCTCCAAACGCGCCTGACCGGGGCGGAGCGTCAACGCCACTTCCCAGTGCATCTCCGTGATCAGATCAACGTCGCCAACCACCACCGTGGCGCTGCCATCGGAATCCTGCCTCGTGGTAAAGGCCACCGGCGAAACCGTCACCACCGTGTGTCCGTTAGGAAAATTGAACTCCACCCCGCCGGACACCCACGCACCCCGCAGCGATATCAGGCCATATTTCACGACATTATTGCGATAGAACACTTCATGCTTATTGACTTTGTCATACAAGGAATAAAGGTGCCCGCCCAACTCGGGCAGAACGATGACCTTGAGATACTCGTTCTCCAGGTACACCGCCGTGTAACTCTTCGTCTCCCGCTGGTCGGTCAAATCATCCAGCAAGGTGTAGGGGTAGATGCGCCGCTGGTCGGCAAGAGAAAACGGCGGGTTTGCATCCGCCGCGCCCAGCAGGTAAGTGGGAATCTCCAGCGGGGCCTGCCAAACACGAATATTTTCGGCAATCCCCGGCAGGCAACCGGCCACCAAGAAGCAACCGAGAGTCAACAAGAACACTTTCACAGATCGCATGGGATGACTCCAAAATGAAAAGATATCGACGCGGAACGTCAGAGGGACACAACATCGACGGCCATTCTATCTGATGCGGACTTATCAAAGCAATCGGCGGGCAAGTCGCGCAGGGTTACGTCAAACTCTGATGGGCTTCGAAAAAAACCCTCACCGGCCCTCTTCCGCCGGGCACCCTCTCCCCTGGAGGAGGGCTGTGATTATAATTCCTATCCCTCTCCCTTGGGGACAGGGAGGACCGCAAGGCGGAGAGGGCCCCACGTTTTGCAAGTAGTGGGGGTGAGGCGTCACTCCGCGGGCGGTTCACTCACGGCCACGGAGGGTTGCGACATCCGAGACTTTGCCGGAATCCTTCGGCCGCAGCTTGGTAAAATGCCCTGACAAAGATCCGCGGTATGTGATATTGTGACGCGAATTTGTGGCATGAGCGGAACGGATCGAAACCCAAGGGGCGATTTCCTTATCTATGGCATCCAAACGAATTCGCTGGTGGATTGTATGGACCCTCTTTGGTTCCACGGTCATTAACTACATCAGCCGCCAAACTTTCTCGGTGCTGGCCCCAGTCATTACTCAGGAGCTGCACCTCAGCCACACCGAACTTTCCCGAGTCTTCTCGGCATTTCAGATCTCCTACGCCGGCATGTGGCTGATTGGTGGCGTCCTGCTTGACATCATTGGCACGCGCTTGGGGCTCGCCCTGGCGGTTATCTGGTGGTCCGTCATCAGTATGCTGACCGGCTTCGCGAACTCCGCCTTTTCTTTCGGGGTATTTCGTTTTCTCCTGGGCATCGGCGAGGGCTGCAACTGGCCCGGGGCCAGTAAGACCGTCGCCGAGTGGTTTCCGGCGAAAGAGCGCGGCGTAGCCGTGGCGATTTTCGACAGCGGCTCAAGTGTCGGCGGCGCGATTGCAGCTCTGACCGTGCCTTGGGTTGCCATTCTCCTCGGTTGGCGCTACGCCTTCGTGCTATCCGGGGTGCTGGGTCTTCTATGGCTCATCGTTTGGCTCGCTGTTTATTACCCTTTGGACCGCCATCCGCGGGTGACCGCTGAGGAGCGCGCGCTCATCGTGGCGGGGCATGACACCGCCAAGGTTTCTGCGCAAAAAGGCGTGGCCCGCTGGCTGAGCTTGTTGAAGCAGCCCAACGTATGGGGAATCGTTCTCGGCCGCTCTCTGACCGACCCCATCTGGTGGTTCTACGTTTTTTGGCTGCCGCAGTATCTCAGTGACGCACGCGGGTTCAGCCTGAAGCAAATTGCGGCTTTCGCGTGGCTGCCCTTCGTGGCGGCGGATATCGGAAATTTCACCGGGGGCTTTGCCTCCGGCTATCTGATCAAGCGCGGCATGCCCGTGGTGCGCGCGCGGAAATGGGTCTGCGTCATCAGTTCCCTGCCGATTCTCGCCGGAATCCCCGCTGCCACCATCCACAACCCTTACGGGGCAATATCTTTGATCAGTCTTGCCGTTTGGGGTTATGCGAGCTGGTCAACCATGGGTCTTACCTTTCCCTCCGACTTGTTCCCGCAAGACGTCGTTGCCACCGTAACTGGGGTCAGCGGATTCGGCGCAGGGTTGGCGGGAGCTCTTTTCACGCTGCTGGTGGGATGGCTGGTGGATAAGTTCTCCTACTACCCCGCGTTCTTTCTGGCGGCAACCGTCCCCCTGCTGGCCACCCTCAGCGTGCTTCTGCTGATTCGTTCCCCGCAGGTGGAGAGTAGGAAGTAGGCAGTAGGCAGCAGGCCGGGGCGCCTTGGTTTGAATTTAGGAATCTTGACCCCTTCGTGCATTGGTTGCTGCTCATCGAAAATTCAAAGATGCAGATTTACTCCCCTCGCCCCGTTGGGGCAGAGGGTGGCACGAAGCACCGGGTGAGGCGGTCGCTGCCTTCTGCTTACTGCCTTTTCCGGTTCCATGTCTTCACCTCAACATTGACTCACTCTCGCTAACGCATATAATGCAGAGCATGATCGAAACTAAACTCGTCAGTCCTTTACCTCACTCCGCCCGCCGATTTCTGGTCACGGGCGCTAAAGGGTTCATTGGCGCCTGGATCGTCAAGGAACTCGTGGATCGCGGTGACCCGCCGTTTGTTTTTGACATCGACACGGAAACGGGGCGCCTGGCCGCGCTGCTAACGCCGGAGCAGATTGCTTCCGTTCAGTTCGTTCAGGGCGACATTACGCAATTCAAAGATGTGGAAAGCGCCATCCTAGATCACGGCATTACCCACGTAATTCACCTGGCGGGAATCCAAGTACCTTTTTGCGCTGCCGACCCTTTGCGTGGCGCGATGATCAACGTGGTGGGAACGCTGAACGTCTTTGAGGTGGCGCGGCGCCGGCGCGATCTGGTCCAGAGCATCGTCTACGCCAGTTCCGCGGCAGTCTTCGGCCCGGAGGAGACGTACGGCAGCGCTACCGTGCCGGAGGGCGCCCCCCTGTTGCCCGGGACGCATTACGGTGTTTTTAAGCAGTGCAATGAGGGGAATGCCCGGGTTTACTTTTTGAATGACGGCCTCTCCAGCGCGGGAATTCGCCCCGGAACTGTCTACGGCGTGGGGCGCGACCGGGGAATGACCTCCGGACCCACGAAGGCCATCAAAGCCACTGTAATCGGCCAGCCCTACACGATTCGCTACACCGGCGGAATGGATATGCAATACGTTCGCGACACCGCCCGGATTTTCATTCGCTGCGCGGAAGCAGGCCTGATCGGCGCAAAGGTCTACACCCTGCGCGGCGATGTGATGCAGGTCCATGAATTTCTCACCATCTTAGAACAGATTTTGCCTCCTTCCCGAATGCTGATCAGAGCGGAAGGAACAACGCTGCCTGTTTCGTATGACTTTGACGATAGCGCTCTGCACAGCGATTTAGCGGACGTGCATCGGACGCCGCTGGAAGATGGCATCCGCGAGACTGCCGCAATATTCGAGCGTCTCAAGCTGGCAGGAACACTCGACGCGAAGGATCTGGAAACCTAGGGAGCTTCAGTTATGCCCACGCGGGATGCGAACATCCACTCAGAGCAGCAGCACCCTCCATTATTGGCGCCGGGGAATATGTTGCCATTTTTTCTGGTGACGGCCCTCTTTTTGTTTTGGGGTATTCCCAGCAACCTGAATGATATTCTGATTAAACAGTTTATGAAATCGTTTGAGCTTACTCGTTTCAAGGCGGGGCTGATCCAGTCTGCTTTCTACATGGGATACTTCCTTCTGGCTGTGCCCGCTGCCTTGGTGATGCGGCGATTTGGATACAAAACCGGACTGGTGATCGGCCTGTTCCTTTACAGCGCCGGAACTTTTCTCTTCTTGCCGGCGGCGTTGGTTCGACAGTATGGCTTCTTCCTGTTTGCCCTGTTCGTCATCGCCAGTGGCGCTTCCTTCCTGGAAACAGGAGCAAACTCCTTCATCGCTCTCCTCGGCGACCCGCGAACTTCGGAGCGGCGGCTCAATTTTTCCCAGGCCTTTAACCCGGTGGGCGCGGTTGGCGGTGTCCTGGTGGGAACAATTTTTATTCTTTCCGGGGTGGAGTTGAACCAGCAGCAAGTTGTGGCCCTTAAGGCTGCGGGCACTTACGATGCCTATCTGCGCAGCGAAACGCTCCGTGTGGTCACCCCGTATTTGATTCTGGGCGTCGTGATCTTTCTCTGGGCGCTGCTAATCCTGAAAACCAAGTTTCCCAAGATCGCCGAAGAAGCCGCACCCGCCGAGGGCCGATCGCACGGCAAAGCCCGCGACCTCGTCCATTACCCCCACTTCATCCGGGGGGTAATCGCCCAGTTTCTCTATGTGGGAGCTCAAGTCGGAACTTGGAGTTACTTCATTCAATACATTCAAGACTACACGCATCAGCCGGAAAAAATCGCCGGATATTTTCTTACCGGGACGCTCGTGGCCTTCGGAATTGGAAGGTTTTCGGCCACGTATCTGATGAAATTCATCTCGCCCACTCGCCTCATGGGAGTTTATGGCATCATCAATACGGTGCTTGTGGGCGTTGGGGTTTTATTTCCCGGCTGGCTAGGCGTGGGGGCTGTATTCGTGACGAGTTTCTTCATGTCGCTCATGTTCCCCACCATCTTTGCGCTCGGCATCAAGAAATTGGGCCCCAACACAAAGCTGGGCGGCTCCATCATCATCATGGCGGTCATCGGCGGCGCCTGCGCCCCACCCGCGATGGGCCTGATCTTTCAGGCGACGCACAGCATGGCCGTGGCGATGCTGGTGCCGATGGTGTGCTATATCTTTATCACGTACTATGCGTTTTATGGATCGTACGTGCGCGTCCCGGCGCCCGCCGCCGTTGGCGCTTAGCCCGCCACCTGGATCCGTAATAAAATCGCGGGGCGGAAGGCATTAGCGCCGCTCCCAAAAGAATCAAAGGGGACCACATGGAGCCTCAAGAGTTACAAGAAGTCGCCATCGTCATCCGGCCGGAGAAAGACAACGTGGCCGTGGTCACGGCCGATTTTATCGAGAAGGATACCCCTTTGCAGCACGCGGGCCGGGTGCTGACGGTTTCGGGCCGAGCCCTGCGCGGCCAAAGCTTTGCGATCAAGCCCATCCGCCGTGGGCAAGCGTACATTACGCTGGGTGACCCCATCGGTCTCGCGTCCCGCCCCGTCAAGCCCGGCGACCCGATTGACACCAGCAACCTGCACTCTCGCCTTCCCAGGTTGACGCCCCACTACAGGGATAATCCCAAACGGGCGCGCCTCGATCCCAAGCTTTCTTCCCTGACGTTTGACGGCTTTGTTCGGCCCAACGGCGAAGTGGGGGTCCGCAACCTGGTCGGCATCGTCACCTCGGGGATGTGTTCCTCCACCGAGGTGCGGGAGATTGCCGCGCGTGCGAATCGCGAAATCTACTCGCGCGAAAAGTTCCCCAATGTCGACGGCGTCGTTCCCATCATCCACGAATCCGGATGTGGAATGCCCGACGGCGAGGCCGTTACCATTCTGAATCAGTTGCTGACCAATACCTTGCGCCATCCCAATCTGGGCGCCGCGGTTTACATTGACCTGGGCTGTGGCAAGACGTGCGTGGAATGCTCGGCGCCGATATTCCTGAATGCCGTCCCCGACTATAGCCGCCGCGTTGTGAACCTCACCGTGCAACAACTGGGTGGCAGCGAGAAAACTGTCGAACGGGGAATGGAAGTCACGGAAAAGCTGCTTCATTTCGCCAATCAGTTCCAACGTCAGCCGGTTGCCATTTCGAAACTCATCGTTGGAACCGAGTGCGGGGGCTCCGATCGCTGGTCGGGTGTTACCGCCAATCCGGCCGTAGGCGTGGCCGCCGATCTGTTTGTAAAAGCCGGGGCGGCGGTTTTCCTTCCGGAGATTCCGGAGCTACAGGGGGCCGCCATGCTCGATCTCGTCCAGCGCGCCCGCACGAAAAAAGTCGGGCACAAACTGATGGATGCACTCAAGCGCTATGAGGCCTATGTACGAAAATTCGGAGACTACTTCCGTGATAATCCTTCGCCAGGCAATATCAAAGGCGGACTCTACAACATTTATCTGAAATCCAGCGGCGTGAAGGCCAAAGGCGGAACCTCCATCGTGGAAGATCTGGTCGAATACGGCGAGTGGCTGGGCGATCGCAAGGGCCTATTCGTTCTCTATACCCCCGGCTACGATCATCTTTGCACCCCTGCTCTCTTTCTCAGCGGAGCGCAGGTTGCACTCTTCACCACCGGACGAGGAACCGGCATCGGCAGTGCGCTGGGCCCGGTAATGAAAATCGGTTCAAATCCACAGCTTGCCGCCTCATATGCTGACCTCGATATCAACGCCGGCACAATCCTGGAACGCACCGAGACTACGGAGGAAGTCGGTCGCCGGATTTTCCAGGAAACGCTGGACGTGGCTTCCGGGCGCAAGCTGACCCGCGCCGAACAGATCGGATTTCATCACGAATTTAAGATTTGGGAATCCCTCTGGCCGGCGCTCTGATCGGGTGATCCGATGATCGGGTGATCGGGTGAACAGAGGGGTAGCGCGGACCTGTTCTTTAGGTCCGCGGCTTTCCCAAGCGGATTGGAGAGGAGCCGCAGACCTAAATAACAGGTCGGCGCAGCGCGTGCTTGAGGGTGTATAATGATTTCATGAAAGTTATATTGCTTTATGCTGGTTTCCTGATCCTCTGGTTTTTCGTCCTGCCGCGCATCCCCGGGATCTCACGCTTCACATGATCGCCGCGAACCCCTTCCCCGTCGGGGAATGATGAACTAGCAAGTTGCGCAATTAAAGCAAAGGAACGCCCTAAATAGCCATGCCTATCTTCGAATATGCCTGCCCGGTGTGCGGATACGTTTTCGAAAAGCTCGTTCTGAACAGAAGCCAGGAAGCGCCCGCCTGCCCCCAATGCGGCTCCACTCGAGCTGAGCAGAAGTTTTCAACATTCGCAACGGCCAGCGCAGGTCCTCGGTCCAACCGTACCACTTGTGCCCCCTCGGGCGGTGGGTGAAGGCTTTAGCGGGAAGCCGGGGGCTTCCGAAATTGCTGATTTGCGATTGCCGACTGAATTTATAGAAAATCAACAACCGTAAACTGCGCTACCTGTTTCTTGTTTTTCCTTGGTGTCTTTGTGTCTTCGTGGTGATCAACTTTTTTCGGTTTGTATTCCCAAGTCGCGCAGCTTTTCCTGAATGCTCTGGCGGTGCAGGCCGATCGCCGCTGGCGTTCGCGTGATATTCCCGTCGTGATCACGAAGCTTGCCCTTGATAAATGAGATTTCAAACTGCCGCCGCGCCTCGCGGTAATCATCGATGCCAAGAAAGCTCACGTCGGCAGAAGCCCCGTCACGCCCCACCGCGGTCCCTTGAAAATCCTTGGAGAAATCCTCGGGCCCTAAGGTATCACTGCGACTCATCACGATGGCGCTTTCGACCACGTTCTTGAGCTCCCGGACATTTCCTTTCCATTCCGCTTTTTGCAAGAGCTCCATGGCTTCTCGCGAAACCACGAGTGAGGGCCTCCCATGCTTTTCTCCCAGCATGCGGCAGAATTGTTGGTGCAGGACGCGGCTGACCAACCGCTTCAGGGCTCCACCAGCACGACGAGAATGAAAATCACCACGGCCGCGGTGACCGGCGCGGGCAGGACATCGTGCCCCTCCAGCCTGCGACTCAACCAGCGCATGAAGTTTAGGTAGATCAGAAATCCAAAAATGGCCGCAACGGAATAGACAACATTTCGCTGCACGCGCAGGTCGAGAAAATTGTAGCGGAAAACGGAGTAACCCATGAGACCGCTCGGAAGAATTCCCGCCAACATCAAACCTGTGGGGAAATATCCTCCCAACCCGCCCACCGGCGGCAGGGCATGCGGAAGGTAGGCAATTGCCCAACCCAATGCCAGCAGCCCCTGAAACCCGCCAGATAGGCGTGAAATCTCGCGAGCGCCGGGTCCGCCGCGCGACGGCGTACCTTCAAGTACCCGTTGATGCCCGCGGCGAAGAACAGGGCGGCTGCGGCCCAAAGAACCAGCAGGGGTACCGGGGGCCCAAGCGCCACCCGCGGCTCCACGCCGAGGTGACTCAGCAACCTGACCACAATCCGCGGTTTAACGGGATTACCCGTTAGTGGGCATGGAGTGCCGCCGCGGGCGAAGCACTCCGTCCGGCACGGGAGCCGTGCGCGGAAATCAAGGGATTCGTACTTCGATTTTTGCTCACTGCGCGGGGTATCGCGCTCGACACCTATGGGGGCATTGCAGGGTAACCCATTTACACTAATCGGATTCTTGTGAGATGATGCTTTTGGCAATTTCACACGAGCCGGCCGCCCTGACTATCCAAAATGGAGAGTAATCCGACAGATCAGTCCACGCCTCGCCCCAGCACTCCTACGCTGCCTCGAGTCATGGTTGCAACGACCGCCATGCTCACCTTCATTACTTTTTGGCGAGCCGCGGCGATCGTGCTGAATGATCTTGCCTCGTCTGCTTACTACGCGGGCGGAATCGCCGAGCAGGCTGTGGGCAAATCCGCCCCCTGGTTTATTCTCGCCGTCATGTTGTTTTCCTATGCCGTACGTGCAATCTACGTCGAAAGCTGCAGCATGTTCGTGCGTGGCGGCGTCTACCGGGTGGTAAAAGAAGCTATGGGTGGAACGCTCGCCAAGTTTTCCGTCTCCGCCCTGATGTTCGATTATATTTTAACGGGACCGATCAGCGGCGTTTCCGCGGGTCAATACCTGGTGGGCTTCCTGAACGAGCTTTTGAATTATCTTCACTTCAGCATCGTTCTGCCGATTAACACAACCGCCGCCGCCTTCGCGATCGTGGTGACAGTTTACTTCTGGTGGGAGAACATCAAGGGAATCCCGGAATCGAGTGAGAAGGCGCTGCGCATTATGCAGTTCACCACGGTGATGGTGGTGCTCTTGATTGGCTGGTGCGGTTACACTCTTTGGGTTCGCGGCGCGCACTTGCCTCCCCTCCCAACGCTTGCAAATCTGCATTATGCCCCCGACGCGCTGGGATGGCTAAGCCGCAGCCGCCTTCCCCATACCATCGGCCTACTGGGAATCTTCATCGGTCTCGGACACTCCATCCTTGCCATGAGCGGCGAGGAGTCTCTCGCCCAGGTCTATCGCGAAATCCAGCATCCCAAGCTGCCCAATTTGAAGAAAGCCGGACTGGTGATCTTCGTCTACAGCATGGTCTTCACCTCACTCGTTTCTTTCTTCGCGGTGATGATCATACCGGATGCCGTGCGCAAAACCTTCTATGACAACCTGATCGGCGGACTGGCCATGAACATGGCCGGGCCATTGATGCTCCGCCTCGTGTTCCATGGGTTTGTGGTTCTGGTAGGAACCCTGATTCTGGCCGGCGCGGTGAACACCGCCATTGTAGGTTCAAATGGTGTTCTGAACCGTGTTTCGGAGGATGGCGTTCTGTCTGACTGGTTCCGCCGCCCGCACCCTCGTTTTGGCACATCCTATCGCCTCATCGATATGGTCGTCGGCCTCCAGATCCTGACCATTCTCCTCAGCCGCGGCGATGTCATCCTCCTGGGCGAAGCTTATGCCTTTGGCGTCATATGGAGTTTCGTCATGAAAGGCCTGGCCGTCCTGGTTTTGCGATTCAAAGAACCCGGCGTGCGCGAGTATCGCGTCCCCTTGAACCTGCATTTCGCGGGCCGGGAAATTCCCATTGGACTTGGCCTCATTACCCTGGTGCTTCTCGGAATCGCGTTGGTCAATCTCTTCACCAAGCAAATTGCCACGGTGTCTGGCGTGGCCTTTACCATTGTGCTCTTTGCCGTTTTCACGATTTCCGAGAAAATCACCCACTCGCGCCATGGTCTTCACCAGGAACTCGACCAATTTCATCTTGTCCCGGGGGAAGAGCTTACGCCCAAGGCGGTGGGAGTGCGGCCGCAAAACATTCTGGTTTTGGTCCGCGACTACCACACCCTGGACCACCTCGCCTCCGTCCTCCGGCGTGTCAATACTGCCCGGCAGGACGTGGTGGTTTTGAACATTCGCATTCTGCAACGAGCCGCTTCCGGCGAGAGCGCTTTGGTGGCGGAACAGCTTTTCAGTAACACGGAGCAGTTTCTCTTTACGCGAGCGCTCGCTCTCGCCGAACACGAAGGGAAGAGTATTCACTTGGCCGTCGCCTCGGCCAGCGAGATTTGGGAAGGCATCCTGCGCTCCGCCCATTCTCTCCAATCCTCGACCCTCGTTCTCGCGCCCTCGGCGAAAATGCCCGTCGCCGAAGAGGCGCGACACGCCGGCCTCGCCTGGGAAAAGCTCTCCGATCCCAAGCCCCGCCTGACGCTTGAGATTTTTACGCCGGATGGGCAGGAAGAAATATTCTACCTCGGTCCGCACTCACCCCATTTGACGACTAAGGAGATCGATTTGCTCCACAGCCTCTGGCTGCGGTTCAGTTGTGAACTTGCCCCGGAAGAGGTCCACCACCACGATATTGTTCATTTTGCACTGAACGAACTTCGTAACGAACTCGCGGAGGGGAAGGATCGGGAGGTTGCCGAGCGATTGAAGGAACACCTCACGCAAATCAAACCGCGCCGCGTTCTACACCTCTAACCCGGATGTTGTTAACTTAAGCCGGCTGTCCCCAATTCGACGCCCTCACCCCACCCGCAATACGTGCGGCCCTCTCCGCCGTGCAGTTCCCCGTCTGCCCCAAAGGGGTGAGGGAAGTGGATTCAATTTATCTGCCCCTTCGACCCCTTGGAGGAGAGGTGAGAAATCCCTGCTCGCAGGCAAAACCGCGCGGCTATTCCCTTCCCTGCCGCACAATCACCGCAGCGTTGAATCCGTCCGTTGAGTGTTGATCGGGGCGGGTGCGGAAATACCCTCGCGGATCGAAAAAGGGGAACAGGTGCGGGTGCTCGAGGGCGAGTTCGCGCGCGGTTAAGACTCGGAAGGCGGGCTCTTCGCTAAGGACTTTCTCTACTACCCCTTCATTCTCCTCCGGTTCGAGTGAACAGGTGGCATAAACCAATTGTCCGCCGCTCGCCAGGGCGGGCAGCGCATTCCGCAGCATCATGGTCTGCAACTCCGCAAGGCGGGTTATATCCTCCGGCCGAAGCCGCCATTTGATTTCCGGATTGCGCGCCAGCGTCCCCGTGCCCGAACAGGGTGCATCCAGCAAGATGCGCTCAAACTTCGCCCCGAAAGGAAGTTCGCGCGCGGCGTCGAGCCGGAGCATCGACAAGCGGACCGCCGCCGGAACCCACCGCGGCAGGAGTTTGGCCAGGGTGCGCAGTCGCGCGGCGCTGCGGTCGCAAGCCACCAGCGTCCCGAATCCCAACATTTGCGCGAGTTGCCCTGCCTTCATTCCCGGCGCGGCGCACAGGTCCAGAACCCGCTGCCCGGGCTGCGGCGACACGAGTTCTGCTACCAGTTGCGAGGCCTCGTCCTGAATCACCACGCGCCCTTCCCGGTAGGCACGAGTATTTTGAATTTGCCCGGATTCCACTGTCAGTCCGTGCGCCTCGGCGTACTCGCAAGACGATGTGGTAACGCCCTCTGATTCCAACTCCGTACAAATGTCCTGCAAGTTATCACCAGCATCCACCACACGGAGCGTGGTGCGAGGAGTCGCGAGGCTGGCATGGGCCAGTCGCACCGCTCCTAACTCGCCCGATTCGACCGTGGAAACGGTAATCCCTTCCCACCGCTTCAACAACCACCCGGGAAAGGCTCGCCGTACACTCTCCCGATTCTCGGCAGAAAGGTGTTCAAAATCAGCCCCCCCCACCCGGTCCTTGGGAGCTTCACGCTTTCTCAGGACTGCATTGACCAAACCCGCCGCGGAACGCTTGCGCGCAGCCTTCGTCAACTCCACGGCATCATCCACCACCGCGCGCTTGGGAACTCTTTCTAGAAAACGAAGCTGGTAAATGCCCATGCGAAGGATTGTCAGCACTTCGGAATCGAACCCTTTCACCTTTCGCCCCGAAAGCTGCTCGATTTGAAAGTCCAACTCACCGCGCCAACGCAACACGCCCATGACGAGCTCCGTCGCGAGCCGCCGGTCAGCGTCCTTCAAGACGGAAACCTCGGGGTTTTGAAGCAAATCCACAGCGAAGCCCCGGCCGGATTCCATGCGAAGCAGGATTTGGTAGGCGATTTTGCGAGCGGGAGAGGCGGGCATAGAAAAAGGCAATTCTGAATTGTGAATTCTGAAATCATATACACTTGCTGAGTCGTCAGACTTTGACTTCCACTTTCAGACTTCAGAATTCAGCATTCAGAATTCATAATTTATCATTCATAATTTCTTGCTCATTCCACCTTTTCGCCTGGATGGATTTTCACCCCATTAAGGAAATCGCGCGGCGCAAGGCGTTTACGGCCCTCGAGTTGAATTTCGGTCGCCTCCAGCAGCGTTCCCTGGCCGCAGGTCACGCGGAGACTGCCACATTCAGCGATCAGCGTCCCGGGATCAAGAGGCATTGTCATACCCGCGAGTGGCCGCGACGCAGCCCAGACGTGCAGGTTCTTGCCGCGAAACTTCGTGTAAGCACCCGGCCAGGGGCGCAGGCCACGGATGCGATTCCAAATTTCGATAGCCGGAAGGTTCCAATCGATTCGACCATCTTCCTTTTTCAAAATGGGTGCGAGCGTCGCCTGTGCGTGATCCTGGGGTTGCGCCGCCAGGCCACCCTGTTCAAGCCGCCGCAAGGTTTCAATCACCAAATCTGCGCCTTGCTGGCTAAGCCGCCGGCCCAGCGTTTCCGAAGTATCATCATCCTGTATTTCCACTTCCCTCTTCAGCAGAATGTCGCCGGTATCCAACCCCAAGTCGATTCGCATGGTGGTGATGCCGGTTACCGTTTCGCCGCGAATCAGTGACCACTGAATGGGCGCGGCACCGCGATACTTGGGCAGAAGCGACGCGTGCAAATTGATGCATCCAAGCCGCGGCAGGTCGATCATCCACTTCGGCAGGATGTGCCCGTATGCCACCACCACAATAGCGCAGGGCCGATAGCGCGAAAGGAATTCCACCGTCACAGGGTCTTTCAACTTTGCCGGTTGGTAAACCTCCAAGCCTGCGCGCAGGGCTGCTTGCTTCACCGGCGGGGCTTTCACTTCGTACCCGCGCCCACTGGGTTCATCCAAATTGGTAATTACGAGATCGACCGCGAATTTCTCCGCGATGAGCCTTTCCAGAGTGGGAACAGCGAAATCGGGTGTACCGCAAAAGAGGAGGTTCATGGGTCCGAAGATACTTCAACGGGTGAATAGTGAATGGTAAATGATGAATCCTGATCGGGAAGAATTTCATCCTTCCCAGGCGTGTTCTGCAAACTTTAACTAGTGCCTTTATCCCTTATCATTCACCCTTCACTATTCACCATTCATATTCTTTTACGCGTTACCATTCCCCCGCTTTCATCATTTTGCGCACCCTGCGCTTGATGGAGTCCCGCTTCAAGCGACCGAGGTGATGAATGAAGAGTTTGCCGTCCAGGTGATCGATCTCATGGCAGAAAGCGCGCGCCAGAAGGCCCTCACCGGTCATGGTGAATTCCTGGCCGTGAATATCCTGGGCTCGCACCGTAACGCGTTGCGGGCGGGGCGTCTTGGCGCGAAAATCCGGTAAGCTCAAGCACCCTTCCTCCTGCACCTGCTCCCCTTCCGTGGAAACGATCACGGGATTGGCCAGCACCAGCTTGGTCTTGGGATCCTCGCCCGAGGTCGTGTCAATAACCGACAATCGCAGCGGCAAGCCAATTTGCGGCGCTGCCAAGCCCACGCCGTTCGCCGCGTACATGGTTTCAAACATGTCCGCCACGAGTTTTTCCATATGGCCGTCGAACTCAGTAACGGCATTTCCAGGTTTTTCCAAAACTTCTCGACCGTATTTGACGATAGGATAGATCATTTTCAAAACTCGAAAATCGAAACTCGAAAATCGTGAACTCGAGCCGCGCGGGTTGTGCGGGCTTTATCCTCCGCGCCAGCGCCACTCGCGAGTTTCGAATTTCGACTTTCGAGTGTCGAGCTAGAACCTCCTGACTTGTTCCAAGTATCCATCAAAATTCCGCCGCGTCTCTTCCATCGAGTCGCCGCCAAACTTCTCCAGAAATGAGCGGGCCAGGATGAGCGCCACCATCGCTTCGCCCACTACGCCACCCGCCGGCAGCACACAGATATCTGAGCGCTCGTAGGCGGCCTTGACGGTCTCTTTACTTTCAAAATCCACCGATTCCAGCGGGCGCCGCAGAGTGGAAATGGGCTTCAGATAGCCCCGCACTACGAGGTCCTCACCGTTGGTAATTCCGCCCTCCAGGCCGCCGGCGCGATTGGTCTTACGCGTAAAGCGCGCGTGGGCACGGTCGTAACCAATTTCGTCGTGCACGCTTGCGCCCATGGCCGCGGCGCTGGCGATGCCGCTGCCGATTTCTACTGCTTTGACGGCTTGAATCGACATGACGGCCTGCGCCAACTGGCCGTCGAGCCGCTCATCCCACTGTGCGCATGACCCCAATCCGACGGGAAGGCCGCGCGCGATCACTTCAAACGTTCCGCCCACGGTATCGCGGTTCTCCGTGGCGCGGTCCACCTCTGCTTTCATTCGAGTTTCAACGCCGGGGTCCACACACGCCAACATCACATCCTCCCGGTCGCGCAGCGCCAATACGGCCTCAAACGGCACCCGGTCATCCGCCAGCCGCACCTCGCCAAGCGCCACAACGTGACTGGCGACAGCAATGTCAAAACTCTTCAAAAAGAGTTTGGCCACCGCCCCGACCGCCACCCGCGCGGCGGTCTCGCGAGCGCTGGCTCGCTCCAAAACATAGCGCGCCTCGCGAAAATTGTACTTCAGACACCCTGCCAAATCAGCGTGGCCAGGCCGCGGCGGGGAAAGTGGTTTGTATTTGGCCCGTGATTCCGGCCGGTCCTCAACTGCCATCGCCTCTTTCCAGTTTTCCCAATCCCGATTCACAACCAGGATGGCGATGGGCGAACCGATGGTTTGGCCATGTCTCACACCGGAAAGAAATTGCGCGGTGTCCGTTTCAATCTTCATGCGCCCGCCGCGTCCGTAGCCGCCCTGGCGGCGCTTCAGCTCACGATTCACATAGTCAAAGTCGATCCGCAGCCCCGCGGGCAGTCCTTGTAGGATTGCCACCAGGCCTTGTCCATGCGACTCTCCGGCGGTTTGGAAACGCAGCATATCTCTCACAGCGGCGCCAACGGCAAGGGGCGCTCAATCCTTGGGATTTTAGCGAATTCCGCGCCAGCGGTCAAAAATCTGTGGACCGAAGCCCATCCGAATACCCCGGCAAACCCGTAATCCCCTATTTCCGTCCCTGCACATTTTTTTCGTGCGGATTTTGTGCCCGTGGCCGGGCCTTCTAGTTTATAATTCAGCCCGTTCGGGGGCCTATGCGCTACCTACTGCTCAGTGACATCCATTCCAACCTCGAAGCTCTCTACTCTTGTCTCGAACTCGCCGCCGGAAAATACGATAAAGCGGTTTGTTTTGGCGACCTTGTGGGTTACGGCCCGAATCCCAACGAAGTCATCGAAAAAGTTCGCAACCTTTGCAAGGTCGTCATCCGCGGCAACCACGACAAGGCATGTAGTGGAATCGACGACGCCAGAGATTTCAATCCTTACGCGCGTTTCGCCACGGAGTGGACTCACCAAAACCTCACACCCGAGCACGTCGAGTACCTTCGCGCCCTTCCCATGGGCCCCGCCTTGATGGAGGGATTCATTTTCGTGCACGGATCACCCCAGGATGAGGACGAATACATACTGGGGCCGGCACAAGCGCTGCCCCTGCTGCGCGGCCCGCAGACTCAACTCGTTTGCTTCGGCCACACGCACCTGCAAGGCGGCTTCACGCTTACGGCTGCCGGGCGTTTTCAATCCCTCCACATCCCCGGCACACCGGATGGATTGACCCTGACGGTCCCTCTCGGAGACTCCACGCGCTATCTGATCAATCCCGGCTCCGTGGGCCAACCGCGTGACCACGACTGGCGTGCGGGTTTTGCGGTTCTCGACACGGACCGGAAAGAAGTGGAGTTTTACCGCACCCCTTACGACGTGGCTAAAACCCAGGCCATGATGGAAAAAGCCGGCCTGCCGGCGCCCCTCTACCGCCGCCTGGATTTGGGACGATAAATGCAGGAGTCAGGAGCCAGGACAGATGGAGGCTGACAGGGTTGAAACCTCGACGCCGTTACCTTGTTTCCTGTATGCAGTCTACCGAATTCTGACTCCAGGCTTCTGACTCCTGACTCCTGGCTCCTTTTCAAAATTCCACGTAGACGGCCCTTGCCGTTGGGGGGGCTTGATTCCAATCCGTCGGCATGTGCTCAAAGGTCACGCGGAAGGTGTGGGTCTCGCCCGGCTGCAATGGCGTGGCACGATCCGCAAGGGGATGAGCGGTTTCTCGCAGCACGACCTGGTTGAGAGTATCCACAAAATTCAATTCCACATCCAGGCGACGAACCAGCTTCGCACCCTTGTTCGTTACGGTACCATCCAGGTAAGTTATTGTGTCACCGAGGAAGTTGGCCGCGGCACTCATACGCAAATCGGAGAAGACCAGGGATACAAGATAGGCCTTCTGCTCATCGTTCGGGGCCGGCCGCTCCGCGCCAGCAGAAACCGGATGAGACACTGCGTGATGTTGCTGGAGAACAAAAACGGCTACCAGCCCGGCCAGGACCACAGCCACAATTAAGATAAGAATTGGAGTGGAGATACCGCGATCGTTCCGGGACATGGTTGTCAATCAGGTTCCAGCCACCGTCAGGCCGGAAATCAGTAAGGTAGGCGCCGCGATGGCGCTGCGAAATTCCAGGTCAGAGCCCACCATCTCAATGTGGTTCAGCATTTCCGCCAGATTTCCGGCGATCGTGACTTCTTCCACCGGGTAGGCAAGCTCTCCGTTTTCAATCCACATCCCCGAGGCTCCGCGGGAATAATCCCCCGTCACAATATTCACGCCGAAGCCGATCAGGTCGGTGACATAGAAGGCCGCCTTAACGGACTTGCGGATTTCCTCGGCAGTATGCGGGCCGGGCGCCATATAAAAGTTCTTGGGCCCCACGCTGGGTGGGCCGGAGACCCCGCGCGAAGCATTCCCCGTTGTCCGCATGTTCAGCTTGCGTGCCGTGTAACAGTTTAGTAGGTAGTTGCTGAGCATGCCCTTTTCAATGACCGGCGTCACCGAAGAAGGAATCCCCTCGCCGTCAAAGGGTCGCGTGCCGAACCCGCCCGGACGCAGGCCGTCATCAAGGATGGTCACGCGTTCGTTGGCAACCTTCTGATTCAGCTTCCCCGTTAGAAACGAGGCGCTGCGATAAATGGCGTCACCGCGCACCGCCTCAAAAATGTGACCGACCAGCGAGGGAGCGGTTTCCGGATCAAAAATCACCGGCACCTGGCAAGTGGCCATCTTGCGCCCCCCGAGCTTGCGCAACACGCGCTCGGCGGCCTTGCGTCCCACCGCCTCAGGGCTTTCCAGCGCGCTGCGGCGGCGCGATACGGAGTACCAGTAATCGCGCTGCATGCCGCCCTCCTCCGCCACGGGAGCGACGGAGCCCGCGCAGTAGGATGACCGGTAACTGCCCACGAAACCCAACGAGTTCGCATAGGCCCTGCGCCCAACACTGGCTTCAAACCACGCCCCCTCGGAGTTTTTGATGCGGGGGTCGGCGCTCAGCGCCGCCTGCTCCGCGCGCCGCGCGTAGTCAATGCGATCTTCGGTGGAAAGCTCCGCCACGTCCTCGGAGTAAAGTCCCATATCGCCTTCGTAGCGGCCCAGCAGCGCCGCGTCAGGCAGGCCACTGGCGGGATCCTCCGAAGTGACCCGCGCCATCGCCAGCGTGCGCTCCACGAGGCGCTCCAAAGATTGTGGGGAAAAATCGCTGGAGAAGGACGAGGCGCTGCGCACGCCCCGGAAAATGCGCAATCCCAGGGCCTTGGAGGCAGCCTCCTTCAGCTTCTCGATCTCGCCGAGCCGCAGCGCCGTGGAAAATTCATCCGCTTCGTAAACAGTCACATCCGCGGCCGTAGCGCCCCCGCGCACAGCGCGGTTCACCAGTTCCACGGCAATTTGTTCCAGTGCACCTTCTGACATAAGTAAAATCCAGGGATTGTAGCGCAGGGCCCACTTTTCGGCCCTGCGTCCCTTCCAGCAGGGCGGGTGTTTCCCGACCAGCAAATTGAGCAATACCTTCGGCTTTTCTCCGCCACACTTTGGGGCAAGCTATGGGCCTTGCCGTGCCGTTAAAACCGCGGCGCACTGGAAAAGCCGCAGGGCTGGAAAGCAAGCCCTGCGTCACGGAATTCCTTAAACAAACGATTGCCCGCCGCGCGGGGCCGTGCCGCCCACGGTCAGGCTGCTGACTTTAATGGTGGGAATGCCCACTCCCACCGGCACACCTTGTCCATCCTTACCGCAGGTGCCGATTCCCGGGTCAAGCTTCAGATCGTTGCCGACGGCGGTGACGCGGGTCAGCACGGTGGGGCCGTCGCCGATCAGGGTAGCGCCCTTCACCGGTGCTGTAATCCGGCCATCCTCGATCAGGTAGGCTTCCGACGCCGAAAACACAAACTTGCCATTGGTGATGTCTACTTGCCCGCCGCCGAAATTGGCGGCGTACAGTCCGCGTTTGACGGAGCGGATAATATCGTCAGGAGCGTCCGTGCCCGCGAGCATGTAAGTGTTGGTCATGCGCGGCATGGGAATGTGCTCATAACTTTCCCGCCGCCCGTTGCCTGTCCGCGTGGTCTTGAGAATGTCGGAGCTGAGCTTGTCCTGTAAATAAGCGCGCAGGATGCCATTCTCAATCAGCACCGTTTTTTGCGTGGGCTCGCCTTCATCATCCACATTCAGCGAACCGCGCCGCCCCGGAATGGTGCCGTCATCCACCACCGTGCAAATGTCGGAGGCCACGCGCTGTCCCATACGGCCGGTAAATGCCGAGATGCCCTTGCGGTTGAAATCCGCTTCCAATCCATGGCCGATGGCCTCGTGGAGCAGAATGCCCGGCCATCCTGGGCCCAGAACCACTTCCATCTCGCCCGCCGGGGCTTCGCGCGCTTCCAGCTGCACAATCGCCTGCCGCGCCGCTTCTTTCGCGAAGTGCTCCGGCGACCGCTCGCCGGAAAAGAACTCCAGCCCCACGCGCCCGCCGCCGCCACTGGAACCGGACTGGAGATTGCTCCCTTCCTGGGCGATGGTGAAGACGTTCAGCCGGACGAGCGGTTGAAAATCCGTGACCACACGGCCGTCCGAACCGGCGATCAGCACGTGGCGAATCTGGTCGCCGTAAGTGGCGCGCACCTGCTTAATGCGCGGGTCGGAAGCGCGCGCGGCAACATCCGCCCGCACCACCAGTTCCAGCTTGTCGGACAAATCGCGATCCGTGGAGGGTAAGGCGACAGGATAAAAATCGTGCTTGGAGTCACGCGCGCTCAAGCCTACCGTCGAAACACGTGCCGGACCACTGGCAATGCGCCCCGCAATCTTCGCGGCCTTCATGATCTTTTCCGGAGCCAAGTCGTCGGTGTAGGCGTAACCGGTCTGCTCCCCCGCCACCACGCGCACGCCACAGCCCATGGAGATTCCCTCGGTCGCGGTCTTCACCAGCGACTCGTCCACAAGCAGCGATGACGACGTAGTGTGCTCGAAGTAGAGATCCGCGTACTCGCCGCCCTCGGAGAGCGCTGCCCCTAAGTACTGCGAGAGATTCGCCTCCGTCAGTCCAAAGCGGTCAAAGAAAAACCGATCAGAATTGCCCATCTTGATAAACCCACCTCATCTACAGCGCGCCAGCCAGATACGGCTGCGCAACCAAATCCCCGAATTCCAACCTAACACACCGACCCAGATGTGTCAATTTAGCAGAGATCGGGTCATCGGGCCATTGGTGGATTTCGGATTTTAGATTTTGGGTTCGCGATTTGGGGTTAGTGATTGGTGATTTGCGACCCTCGACTTGCAGACAACGCCCCGCCCACGCGCTGTCATCCTTAGCAGCAGCTAAAGATCTTGCCCTGTCCTGCTTTGCTGCCTTTGGACGTTTCTTGTTTCTCGTCACTTGTGGTCGCTTCTGAAATGCCGTCAACTCCCCTAACCTGCATTTCTCACTCCGGGCCTGGAAGGGAGGAGCTTTACAGGCTGCGGAAAAACTCTGTGGCGCTTGGCGCTAGCACTGTCAGCACCACCCCGGCGCTCGGCGCGCCACCCCTCCTCATCTGAGGAGGGGAGCGTTTTCAACAACTCCCCTCCTGATTCA
>Ga0182030_10004434_pt1 | contig 29915 bp, 26 predicted proteins | sample 812S3MmetaG_FD_121299 | JGI IMG/M metagenome (GOLD analysis project Ga0182030, IMG submission 121299) | Permafrost microbial communities from Stordalen Mire, Sweden - 812S3M metaG (Illumina Assembly) | ecosystem: Environmental > Terrestrial > Soil > Wetlands > Permafrost | place: Sweden...
GCCGGCAACTTGGACAGGGCTCTGGCGCGTGGCCTGTATCTGGGCGTCAATGGTATCGCCACTTTCACCAAAGACTCGGAACAGCTGAAAGTCTACCAAGCTATCCCGCTGGATAAATTAGTCCTGGAGACCGATGCTCCTTTCTTGGCTCCCACCCCGCACAGGGGTAGCGTTAACCAACCAAAAAATGTCGGCGCCGTAGCTGACTTTTTGGCTAAGCTGCGCCGTGAAGACCGTGATGAATTAGCGGCCACCACGACCGATAATGCCCGCCAGCTATTTGGTATCTGATTTATGGCTCAAACACCTATTTATTTGGATTACGCCGCCGCCACGCCGCTAGACCCGAGGGTATTACGCGCCATGCAGCCGTATTTTAGCGAGCGGTTCTATAACCCGTCGGCCACCTATACGGCCGCGCTGGAGGTGCGCCGCGGCGTGGCGGCGGCTCGGGCTCAAGTGGCACACTGGCTGGGGGCGCGACCAGTCGAAATTATTTTTACGGCCGGCGGCACGGAAGCTAACAACTTGGCTATTCACGGTATGATGCGTCAATTCCCGGATGCCAATGTGGTGGTGAGTGCCATCGAACACGAGTCGGTGCTGGCGCCGGCCGGCCGCTATGACTGCCGGCAAGTAGCGGTGGCTGCTGACGGAAGACTCAATTTGGATGACCTGCGAGCTAAGATCGATGGTCAAACAGTGTTAGTCAGCATTATGTATGCTAACAATGAAATTGGCACCATCCAACCAATCCGTGAAGTGGCCAAAATTATCGCTGAAAAAAGGACTGAACGAATGGTCGGCCGGCCGGCGGCCAAAACCTTGCCGCTGTACTTTCATACCGATGCTTGCCAAGCCGCCAACTACTTAGATCTGCATGTTGCCCGACTGGGAGTGGATTTGATGAGCCTAAATGGTGGCAAAATCTACGGACCAAAACAGAGCGGTGTGCTGTATGTCAAAGCTGGTGTTCGATTGATGCCGCTGATTGATGGCGGCGGCCAAGAGCAGAACTTGCGATCCGGTACAGAAAATATTGCCAGTGTGGTCGGTTTTGCGGCGGCACTCGATATCGTCCAGACTGACCGGCAAGGCGAAACACAACGCCTGAAAGACTTGCAGAACCGATTTTCACATCTGTTGGAGCAGGAACTGCCGCCAGCGAGTATAAATGGCTCGCAGAAGTTCCGTTTGCCCAACAACATTCATCTAACGCTACCTGGCCGCGACAACGAACGGCTGCTGATCCAACTCGATGAGGCTGGCGTCCAAGCCGCTGCCGGCTCGGCCTGTAGCGCCAGTGACGAAACGCCTTCACATGTGCTAAGCGCGATTGGCCTAACAGACAAGACCGCTCGTGCCAGTCTGCGTTTCACCATGGGTCGTTATACCAACCTGGCGGCCGTTAATAAAACCATAGCGATCCTCAGCAAATTGTAGCCAAAAGCGTTATACTACGGCTGAAGTTATGCGCCAAAACCAACACCGACTAAAAAAGGTATTTGCTGCCGGGCTGGCACTTTGTTTGCTGGTTGGCGCCATAGTTCCAGCCGCGGCCAAGGCGGCCAGCAACTCGACCAATCTATCCGGTGATGTCACCCAAAGCTATAACGCGGGTAGCGGTGTGCAGGCCGGCATGCTGGTTGAGCTGTCAGCCAAAAAATCGCAGACCGTCGTGCCGCTTTCCAGCGGTGAGATTAAATACATGCTCGGCGTGGTTGTGCCGACTGCCAACGCTCCTATTGTGTTGGCACCGGCTACCCCCAGCGGACAACAGGTGCTAGTAGCCACCTCCGGCCGTTATAGCCTATTGGTCACTAATCAGAACGGGGCGATTAAAACCGGGGACTATCTAACGATTTCATCACTGAACGGTGTGGGAATGAAAGCCGATGCCAACCAGTCGGAAGTAATTGGCCGAGCCGACGGTAGTTTTGACGGTAGCTCAAACGTGCTCGGTTCAGTAAAGCTCAAAAATCAAAGCGGACAAGCCATTACGGTTAACATCGCTAGTTTGCCAATTGACATAAGTGTTACAGCCAATCCACTGTTTGTGGTTGCGCCGGCTTTCGTACCTGGGTTTTTGAATAAAGCGGCTAGCGATGTGGCCAATAAAACGGTTAGCACAATCCGCATCTACTTAGCGATGGCTCTGCTGGCCGTCATGGCCTTTATAATCGGCAGTATCTTATATGGAAGCTTGCGGGGTGGCATGATTGCTCTCGGCCGTAATCCGTTATCCAAGCAAGCTATTACGCATGGTCTAATGCAGGTTCTGGCAACAGTGCTGATTATTTTTGCTGTGGGTGTTTTTGCAGTATACTTACTCCTGAAGCTTTAGCGTATTAGAACGTGAAAATATCTATGGTGGGTAGGCAAACATGACAATTTGGTGGCTAATATTAATCCTGGCGGTGCTCGGTAGCGCCGCCGTAGGTTTTATATGGTTAATAGTCCAGCTTGGCGCTGGGCGGGCAAAAACCGGCCATGATCCTAACGATTCGCTAGAAGATGCTGCCGAAAAAGACGTTGAGCATGTTTTTGATGAGACCTTTCGCCAGGAATTACGCAACCGCGGTCGGCTGCACTTCGAAAAAATTATCGGTGAAAATGCTATGTTCTTGCAGCAGGATTTGCGCTTGACGACCTCACAGCTCAACGAGTACATGAAAACTGAAATCACCCGCAAATTGCAGGAGGAATTCAACAAGTACGAGCAGTCGATTATGGACGCCAAGCAGCTGGCGATTGAGTCAATTCAGAAGACCAATATGGCGATTGACGAGCAACGGCAAATCCTAAGCGCCCAGGTTCAGCAGGAAATCATCGCTGAAAAACAGCAACTGCTGAAACATTTTGAAGCCAACATGGCCGATATTATCAACCATTACGTCGTGGCGGCGGTCGGTAACCAGATAGATTTGAATGACCAGCTGGAGTACATCTTGGCCGATCTGGAGACCAATAAACAAGCCATTATGAAGGATATCCAGAGTGGCGCCTGAACCGGCCACTAAGGCAAAGTCCAGCGGTCAACTGCCGCCTCTAGCCGCCGGACCAGTAGAGATTGGTCGGCTGATTCGTGAATTGGAGGCGATTGAAGATAGCTTGGAACAGCTCAGCTTGCGCCATGGCGGCACAGATATAACCATGCCCAAAACCGGCACGCTGCTTAACCAGACGGCTGAGCTCAACCAGCTTAATTTGCTACACGCTACTGACCGCCACCAGCTGCGGCAATTCCTGCTTTTAGTTAAGGCGCGCGCGCCGCTCATGCATATCAGTTTTAGCGCTGAGCCGACACCGATTTTCACCGAAAAATTAATGACTTGGTTGCGGCGTGAGATTCACCCGCTGGTGCTTTTAACCGTTGGTCTGCAACCAAACATCGGGGCTGGCTGCGTGGTGCGGACGGCCAACAAACAATTTGATTTCTCGCTGAGGCAGGACTTTGCTAATAAGCGTGAGTTGCTCAAAGTCGCTCTGGGATTAACGCCGGAGAGCAAAGCATGAACGGCGGTAATCAACATTTTAACCAACTGGTGGCAGCCGGTAACCCGGTCGGTGAAGTCATCGCCGTCGAAGACTTCATGGTTAAGGTGAGTGGTTTACAACCCTGTACAGTGCACTCCCTGGTGATGTTTGAGGATGGAAGCAAGGGTTTTGTGCAGCAGATCCAAACTGATCAGGTCTTGGTCATGCATCTGGGGACTGAAAATTTGCGAGCTGGTATGGTAACCGTTGTCCAACACTTGGAGCTGGTTTGCAAGGTCGGCAAGGATTTTATTGGGCGGGTAGTGTCCGTTACCGGCGAGCCGCTGGACGGTAAGGGCTCAATTGCCTCCGACGGCGTTTGGCCGGTTTTCAACACCGCTCCGCCGCTGTATGACCGACGCTTGGTTGAGGACCAGTTGGAAAGCGGCGTGAGTGTCATTGATAGCTTATTCCCAATTGTCCGTGGCCAGCGCATGGCCTTACTTGGTGACAGTAAGTCGGGCAAAAGCACACTGGCTACCCAGCTGACCATCAATCAGAAAAACACCGACCAGATAGTTGTTTATTGCTTGATTGCCAAACGCCGTGCCGACGTTGACACTATACTGACTCGTTTGCAAGAAAATGGCGGCCTGGATAAAGCCATAGTTATAGTTTCGACAATGTTTGAGTCATTAATTATGAGTTATCTGGCGCCCTATGTGGCCTGCTCAATGGCTGAATATCTCTGGCAGAAAGCCGACCAGGACACCATTGTCATTTACGATGATCTGACCAGCCATGCCCACGTTTACCGGGAAGTCGCCTTGTTGTCCGGCATTAGCCCCGGCCGCGATTCATTCCCGGGTGACATGTTTCATGCCCATTCCAGCCTGCTGGAACGCGCCGGCCGGCTGCAAAAAAGCGGTAAATGCCTGACAGCCGTGCCGTTAGTGCACGTACCAAGCGGCGATATCACCGCCTATCTGCCAACCAACGTTATGTCTATAACTGATGGCCAATGGATCCTCGATATGGATACTTTCCGCGCCGGTGTCCGGCCGGCTCTTAATATTGGTCTAAGCGTGACGCGTGCCGGCGGCATCGGTCACAACCGGCGCCAGAAAGACTTGTCAGCCAAGACGCTGAAACTGCTAGCTGATTATCGCCAGGCCGAGGAATTCTCACATTTCGGCTCAGAGTTGGCGCTAGAGGCCAGACATGCCTTAGCTACCGGCAAACGGCTGTTTGAGGTTTTGACCCAGAGCCCGTCGGAGACATTCTCGCTGCTTGCCCAACAGTTGATGTTTGACATAATTCTGGGTCTGGCTGAGGGCGAAGATCTCGACATCAATGCCCTCAAACGGAGCGCCAATGAATTTGCGGCGAAGATTACCGAAGACGAAGATTACGAAAAAGTTAAGGCTGAGCTTAAGGCCAAATGCCTAATTGAGCTAAAAGGTGCTCCGCCAGCGTTGGCACCGACTGAGCCTGTCAAAAACGCTGAAAAGGTGACCAAAACATGAGGCGGCCTGACGAAATCGCTCACGATGAAGCCTTAACAACGGTTCTGGTGGAATTGACCAGTGCCTTTGAGGGCATTGCCAGTATGCGTATCGCCCAGATTAAAAGCCAGGTTCTGCTATCAACTCAATTTTTCGATGAGCTGTGGCAGATTTATTCGCAACTGAGAGTTGACAATTTGTTTCGATTTGGCCGGGAAAGATCGGTGACCGAAATTATTGATAAAGAATTGTATATCATCATTACGGCCGAGGGTGGCTTCAGCGGTGACATTGACCTGAAGTTGACAGAATTAATGTTGCAGGACTACAACGAGGTCAAGAACGACATCATTGTTATTGGTCATCACGGCGCCATTCAGCTGGCGCAGCGCAGTGTCGCCTACAAAAAATATTTTAAGTTGCCCGTCCATGATCAAAATATAAACGTTACGCCGGTTATCCGCGAGATTCAAAAGTATCGCTCCACTAAGGTGTTTTATCAGGAATACGTGTCCTTGATGGTCCAGGACGTTAAGCGCATTGAACTCTTGACAGCAGTCAAAGACCGCGGTGTCGTCAGCGACAAACCAGAGGAAATTATTAGCGAGGAGACCTACATTTTTGAACCCAGCACCTACACTGTGGCGGCTCACCTGGAACGCTCCATGATGCAAATTGCTCTGTCTCAGCTGATTCTGGAGTCCAAGCTGGCGCAGTACGCCTCACGTTTCCGAGCCATGACGGTCGCTCATCAGCGGGCTGACGAGTCAAAGGCTGAGTTGCATCTGGATTATAATCGTGCCCGACGTGCCGTCAAAGACGAACGCCTGAAAGAAATCATCAATGGTCTGAAGAAGACCAAGGCGGCAATAATCTAATGGCCGGCGTAATCATAGCGATTAAGGAGTTGGTCATCCGAGCGCAGTTCGATGAAGATCCGCCAGCTCTGAATGAGTTAGTTGCTGTCAATAACGGCCACCAAACCCAGCTACTAGTCCACCACTTGGAACCTGGCGGTATTGCTTTTTGCCTGAATGTGCGCAGCGATCTCAGGATTACCAAGGGCATGGCTGTGGAACGTACTCACCGCGGTATCGAAATCCCCACCGGCGACAAAACCATCGGTCGAGTTTTGAATGCCCTGGGTGATCCCTTAGATGGTCTGGAGCCAATTAGCGGTGATGATGTGGAGCTAAAAGACATCATGGCGATTCCGCCCCGGAGCGATGATTTCACAATTGCCAAACCGGAAATACTTGAAACCGGCATCAAAGTCATTGATTTCTTCACGCCGTTCGTCAAAGGTCGCAAAATCGGCATAATCGGCGGTGCCGGCGTCGGTAAAACGGTACTGACCATGGAGCTGATCAATAATATTGCTCGCAGCGGCAGCGGCCTGTCGTTTTTCGCCGGTATTGGCGAGCGCATCCGCGAAGGCCATGAGCTGTTCATGACGCTCAAAGAGAATGACCTTCTCAAAAATACCTGTATTTTCTTTGCCCAGATGAATGAAAACCCGGTTCAGCGATCTTTAATCGGCATATCGGCCGCCGCTACGGCCGAGTATTTCCGTGACAAACAACACAAGGATGTGCTGTTCTTTGCCGACAACATGTATCGTTATGTCCAGGCTCGCAACGAGCTATCAACCATCCTGGACGAAGTACCGAGCGAGGGCGGTTATGAACCGACGATTTTCTCGGACGTTAAGCTCTTGCAAGACCGGCTAAGCTCTAATCAAAACGGTTCGATTACTTCAGTCCAAACAATTTATGTACCGGCCGATGACGTGTCCGACCCAGCCGTGCAATTCATCCAGCACGAAATGGATTCGGTCATTGTCCTATCTCGTAAAGTTGCCGAGCAGGGAATTCGCCCGGCCGTTGACCTGAACGCCACTTCGTCCTCACTCTTGACGCCGGAAATCGTTGGCGAGCGTCACTATCTGCTCAGTGTTCAGGTTCAGGCACTGCTGCAGAAGTATGAATCACTAAAGGGCATCATCGCAATTATCGGCGAGAACGAACTCAGCCCGGCCGATCGCCAGGATTACGCCAAGGCCAAAAAACTGATTGCCAACTTCACCCAAAACATGAACGTTATGACCAAGCAAAACGGTGTAGCGGGCGACTTCTTTAGTCGCGAGGAGACGCTTAAAAGTATCGAGGAAATCGTGGTATGAGTGACCAATCAGACAATCAGACCGCGGTTGATCAGCAAAAGGTTATACCGGACATCGCGGCTCAGCCACTGACTAAAGATGAGCAGGAACAGGTGCAAGCGGTTGGCGATCTTAGCCAGCACGGCAGTAAAAACCGCCTGAGGATGCACGTAAAAGTTTATTCCCCCTTTCGCAATTATTATGATGACTCGGCCTTTAGTATTAGCGCCGAAAATGCTACCGGGCCATTCGACATCCTGCCCAAGCACCATAATTTTATTTCACTACTCGCGCCCTGCGAGCTGGTTATTCGAACTGTTGATTATGGTGATCGACGGATCCGCATCTCAGGTGGCATCATGCACGTCAAGGCCGACCACATTATCGTCTTCCTGGACGTCTAATCGAGGATGAAGTAATCGAAGCCAAACGAGCTGCCAGTAGGTGGCACTGTCGAGTCGCAAATACTGAAATTCGCGGTACTGCGTGTAACGTAATAACTCAAGCCACCAGCGGCCGCGCCGACTGGGGTGACTAGAACGTGTGGCGTAGCGTTGTACTTGGTGGTGAAGGTAATGCTCACGAAGCAACCGGCCGCCGGACTACTGCCGGTATTAATAGTGATTGAACCGGCCGTGTCGGAGCCGCTAATGCTTACTGAACCGCCACTGCCTAGAGCCGTTCCATCGCTGCGCGTCGGCGTACTGCCACCGACACTTATGTGGTGAGTCAGCACCAGATCACCGTTCAATTGTAGGCTGGAGGTGGTAATCTGCGGCGCCGATAGTGGTCCGCTGAAAGTGCCGCTGCCATTGACCTGGAGACTCTTGGCAATAGTTGTAGCTCCCTGGATAGCGGTGTTGCCAGCGACTGCCAAATTCTGATTGACCGTAGCCTGACCAAATTGGCTGGTACCGGACACGGTAAGGTTACTGAGTGCCAGCGTACCGCCGATTTGCAGGTTGCCGGCAATTTCTAGATTTTGCCGAATCAGCACCTGGCCGGCGAACACGGCGCTGGACTGTACATTCAGAACTGACTGGTTGCTGCCGACGGTAGCATCACTGTTAGCTAGTTGTTGTAATGTACTCTGGCTAAGACTTTGGGTTTGCAGACGATTAGTTTTCACGGAGTGCTGATCTTGCAGGTAGGCAATCAGTATAATAATTCCCGCCAATAGAATAACTCCTCCAAATAGCAGCAGATAGATATTGGTACGTTGGCGTAGTCGCTCAAATTGTCCGTTATGCTTCGGTGGCGCTACTGGCTGTGGGCTAGGGGTCTGATCGGCATTATCATTGACAAGTGTACTGTCCTGATCCTCTAGACTTTCCAAGCCGTTGGTTTCGTTTGGGGTTTGGTTAGCTGTGGTTTCTGTGTCGGCCATACTCGTCAAAACTCTTATGGTTTAGTTCACCTTTCATGATACTACACTCACGGTCTCCAGCATCTCTCTAGCTGTTATAATGGTAACGCTATGTCGTGGAAACAAACAGTCAAAATTGCGGCGGTCAGTGTGCTGGCGCTGCTTATATCGCCAGCCACAGTTTTGGCGGCGCAATCGGCCTCGACCAATTATCAGGTTAATGAGGTTTTCTTCGGTGCCGGCGGCGATCTCAACGAATGCTCGACCAGCTACTGTGCCAAAATCGCAGCCGGCGAAACGGCCGTCGGCAATCCCTCTAGCACCAGCTACCAGGCGCATGCCGGCTTTGATACTAATCGGGCGCCATACTTACAATTCATTGTTAATGCTGTTAATACAAACATCGGGGTACTCAGTACTGGTAGCACAACGACCACCACGGCCACTTTTTCCGTCAAAAATTATATCTCCAGTGGCTACACCGTGGTGACCGTCTCTAACCCGCCTATAAACAATGCCTACACTATGCACAACCTGACTTCGCCGACCGCCAGCAGCGCCGGCACCGAACAGTTTGGCATCAACCTGGTGGCCAATACCAGTCCGGCAACCTTTGGTTCTAATCCGGTGCAGGTGCCGAGCAGTGCCTTTAGCTACGGCGCCGCCGCCGCTGGTTACAATACGGCCAATCTTTACAAATACGTTCCTGGTAATACCATTGCTTATTCCAATAGCAGCTCAGGCGAAACCGACTACACCATCTCCTATATCTACAACATCAGCGTTTTGACAGCCGGCGGAACTTATACGTTTAACGACGTGCTGGTGGCCACAGCCACTTTCTAAAAGTCTGTGGAAAACAACCAGCAACTTTTGAGTTAACTCCTAAAACCTGTTACGCTAATACACAGAAAATCTGTCTGAGATAAAAAGCGACAATGAACACAATACTAAACCTTAGGCAATTGGCACAAAGAGTATCGGCTTTTGTGATTGTGGTTGGGTTTGCCCTAGGTTTAATCTGTCAATTGCTGCCTGCTATAGCCAGTGCCGCCCAAATTACCAGTCGCAGCATGACTATGAGTACGTCGGCAATCAGCACTGCGGCCACTTACACTTTGTCATTCACCCCAGTTAGTAGTGCCCAGGAACTAATTGTTGATTTTTGTTCCAACGATCCGCTGGTCAGCGATACCTGCAGTTTTGCAGCCACCACGGTGCCGACGATTAGCAGCCCCACCTCCAATCTCGGCACAGCCTCATCCGTCGGTAGTGGTAGCCCAGTGCACACCATCAAGGTTACTGGCCTAACGATGACCGGCGGCAGTTCTTATAACATTACATTTAGTGCCGGAATCACCAACCCCACCACCCCAGTATCTTTCTATGCACGCATCCTGACCTATGGCACTGGCAACGCCTCGGGCTACACGCCGGCTAACACTACCGGCGGTACGCCCACCACTGGCACTTATATTGATTATGGTGGCCTGGCGCTCAGTACTACCAACAACATTAGCGTGACTTCCAAAGTTTTCGAAACGCTATCGTTCTGTGTTTTTCAAGGGTCTTGTGGCACCGCTGCGGCCTTAATTCTTGGAGACCCGACAACCGGCGCTCTGAGCTTCTCTAACACCTACGCCAACTCCAACGCTCAATATACTATTGCCACCAACGCAGGCAGCGGCGTTAACATCACGATGACTGGCACGACACTCTGTCGCAGTGTCGGCTCTAACTGTTTGACAGGCGCCAGCGCCTACACTATTAGCGCAATTGGCGGTACAGCTGCTGGACCAACCGTTGGCTCCGAACAGTTCGGCATGTGCGCCGATGTCACTGGTTCGGGGGTTTTGACTGTCGCTTCGACTTACGTTGACTCGGTTAATAATTGTCATGGCCTGAGCACCGGTATATATGCTGGGTCATCGACCTTCGGTTTCAATGATGCCAGCGGCAGCAATGGAACAAACAACGCGGCTGGTAGCCAAGTCATCTATTCGGCTGGCGCCGTACCATCCTACACCGGTACTCTCGCATTTCTTGGTGATATATCGGCCACAACCGAAGCTGGCATATATACGACCAGCCTAAACTTGGTTGCGACCGGAACATTCTAGTATTTTCGGGCAATCAGCAGAAGCCAATTGCTGATAATTGCTAACCTGTGGAAAACTGGCTAAATGTTTTGAAGTAACAAAATTAACATGCTATTGTTAAGTTGAGTTGTTTCTTTGTAAGATAAAAGGTGAAGGAAAAAGTGGAGAAGACAGTGAGTAAACTCCGACAAGCTGCGCAACGGGTTGTTGTTGGCGTTACCGCCGCGGCTTTCATTCTGACCATAGCCGGTCAGCTTTTGCCTATGACAGCTAGCGCCAGCCAGGTAACCGGTCGCAGCATTACCATGAGTAGCTCAGCACCCAGTGCCACGAGTGTAACTTACACTGTAAACTTCACGGCCATCACAGCCGAAACTCATCCTGACGTTGTCATTAACTTTTGTAACGCTTCGAGCGACCCAATTCCTGGCGATACCTGTAGCGGTACGGCCGGTACTGACGTACCCAATGTCAGCGCTGCCGCAGCCAGTGGTTGGACAGTTACCGCAATCGACAGCAACAAAAGTATAAAACTGACCACTACGACAAACTCCTTTTCGGCCTCGACCGCAATCACACCAATTGTTATTACCGGTATAACCAACGGCTCGAACACCGGCACTACAGGTAGTTTCTATGGCCGCATCTTAGTCTTTGCCAACGGTGGCGCCAGCGGTTACACCTCACCAACGTCGCCTGGATCATACGTTGATTATGGTGGCATCGCCCTAAGTAACTCGTCAAATATTCTAATCACTTCCAAGGTCTTTGAAACGCTATCGTTTTGTGTTTTCCAGTCGTCGTGCGGTACTCAAGCGAACCTGGCTCTGGGAGCCAGCGGCACCGGTGCTTTGAGCACAACCACGGCCTATGACAATAACAACGCCCAATACACTATCGCCACCAATGCCGGTTCCGGGGTTACGATGACAATGACCGGCACAACGCTCTGTAGACCGGGCGGTACCTGCCCAACCGGTGCGGGCGGCTCGGTCTGGACTATCACGGCCATCGGCTCATCACCCGCAACAGTCACTACACCTGGCTCAGAACAGTTCGGGATGTGTGTTGATAGCAATGCTCTGCCTGGCGGCACCACAGTGGCTACCACTTACTTGGATTCAACAGCTAACAATTGCCACACCGGCGTCGGCACTGGCGCTTACGCCGGAGGTGCAAAATTTGGCTTCAACGACGTTAATACCACCAGCTCGGCAGGTGATACCGTTCTATCTTCAACTGGAGCAATAGCCTCCTATACCGGAACCTTCGTCTTTGCAGCTAATATCTCGGCCACCACCGAATCAGGTCTTTATTCCACCAGCCTAAACTTGGTCGCGACCGGGAAATTCTAAGCAACGCCAGCAATGGCTGCAGGCCTGGGCTTTACTAGACAGAAAACCGCTTCGGCGGCCAGCTGGTTAATTGTCGCAATATTGTTGCCAGCTGTTTGTTTAACACTGCCGGCTGACGCCGCTTATGGACTAAGTACCCGCAGCCTGCAGCTTGCGAACGACGCTCCAGGCGTTACCACCACCTACAGCCTGTCTTTTACCATTACCTCAGTTACCAATCTAGGGTCACTCGATATTTTGTTTTGTAGTAACTCGCCGCTTCAAAATGATAGCTGCAACCTACCGGCCGGTCTGGATATTTCCGGAGCTCAGCTAAATTCACAAACCGGCGTCAGCGACTTTACGCTTTATAGTGCGGCTACCAACGAAGTGGTGCTTAGCCGCACCCCATCGGTTATTACACCGCCACTGGCGGTGACCTTGACCTTCACCAATGTAATTAATCCAAGCTCCAGTGGACCCTATTACTTACGTGTATCAGCCTTCAGTTCAACTAATGCTAGTGGCAGCGCGCTTGATTTTGGCGGCTTGGCCTTCGCCATTGCCAACAATTTACAAATCAGCTCTGTGGTGCCACCCTATCTGACTTTTTGTTCTGGGCTGGTAATTCCGGTTTTTGATTGCTCGTCGGCCAGCGGCGACTATATTGATTTCGGCGGTCTAAGCACAACTCGCAGCAGCCAAGCTGATAGTCAGTTATTGGTTGCTACCAATGCGCCAAACGGGTATGACATTCAGGTTTATGGCACGACCATGACCTCGGGCAACAATATTATTCCGGCTCTGGCTGGCAGTACCGTATCGCACCCCGGAACCCCGCAGTTTGGCATCAATTTAAGGCTAAACACGGTTCCGCTAATCGGTGCCGATCCAACTGGTCCAGGTAACGGCGAACCAACTTCAGCCTACGATAACCCCGACCATTATCAATACCTGTCGAATGATACGATTGTCAGCTCGGTCAACGCCGATAACTATCGCAAGTATACGGTCAGCTACATTGTTAACGTTAACAGCGCTCAGGCACCCGGTGTTTACGTGAGCACCTTAACTTATGTAGCGGCTGGCAGTTTTTAGATGAGGCTAGCAACACTTTCGGATTTGCAAGCTATAAATATTCTGTTACCATTAATTTAAGTTATGATGCAGGAGTCAAAATGAGGAAGCTTCTTGGAGGGGTCGTGCTTTATGTGGCCGCCGGTATCCTGCTCTTCCTCAATCCGTTAACTGCGCTGGCCGCCTCAGCCCCGCCGGCCACCAATGGCTACAGGCTATCACCCGTTAGAACTGATTTAACTATTAGTCCAGGCGCCAGCGAGGTAGTAACAGTTTACATTCAGAACGCCTCATCGGCTGTTGAGGATTTGCAAGTTATCATTAATGATTTTGAGGCTCCCACCAATGAAACCGGCAATCCGGCTCTCTTGCTGAATGGAGCAACCGCGCCCCAGCATAGCCTCAAGCAATTTGTGTCTGTGCCGACTCCGACCTTCACCTTGCAGCCCAACCAACAGCAAGCTGTAGATGTGGTAATTAAGGTTCCAGCCGGAACCACCAGCGGCGGTTATTACGGTGCCATTCGCTTTGCGCCAGTCGGTGCCAATGGCAATAAGAATGTTAATCTGTCGGCTAGCATTGCTTCGCTGGTGTTGATTACTGTTCCCGGTAATCTCTCGGAACACTTATCGATTGCTAGTTTTGGTGTGGCTCAGGGCAGCAGCACCAAAACTCGCAGTTTCTTTTTCTCCAATAAGAATCTGCAAGCTATTGTCCGTTTCCAAAACAGCGGCAATGTGCAAGAGCAGCCATTCGGCAAAGTTTTGCTTAAAAAGGGTTCTTCAACCCTGAATAGCTACACAGTTAATGGCACCGATCAGCCCGGCAATGTGTTGCCGTCGAGCATCCGACTCTTTAGTGTTCATCTGGACAAAGTTGGCTGGTTTGGTAAATATAAGGCCGAAGGCAATTTTGGATATGGCTCCAAAGGCCAGCTGCTAAGCGCCCAAGCCACCTTCTATGTCATTCCGGTGCTGGTCATAATCCTGGTCATCCTGGTGATCCTGTTAATACTGTTCATCATCTTCGGCCTACCGCGAGCTATCCGGACATACAACCGTCGGGTTATCGCTCGAGCCAATCGCCGGCATTAGGCCATGAAAGGGCGCCGCCTTGGCCAAAGTCTTGTGGGCATCGGCCTGGCCGTCACGGTTTTGGTGGTGCTAGCCGGTTTTCAAAGTGCCAGCGCGGCCAACCCGGGACCTGTGTCAAGCTCAATTGGCTTGGAAGGGACGATTTCGTCGGCTCCGCCGACTCACGGCGCAACGATTGCCGTACCCGGCAATGGAGCAACTTTTACATCCGTGCCAGTAACGGTTAGTGGTCTGTGCCCAAATGGTCTGCTAGTTAAGGTTTTTGCTAACAACATTTTCGTGGGATCGGTGGTCTGTGCTAGTGGCAGCTATGCACTGCAAGTTGATTTATTTAGCGGCCAAAACGACCTAATAGCCCGGGTTTATGATGCCCTCGACCAAGCCGGCCCGGATTCCAACACTGTCAGTGTCAACTTCAATTATGCCCAGTTCCTGCAATTTGGCACGCAGCTAAGCTTAAGCAGTGCCTACGCCGAACGAGGCGCGCCGCCCGGCCAAGTCTTAACTTGGCCGATTTTGCTAAACGGTGGTGCCGCACCCTACGCCCTAAGTATTGATTGGGGGGACGGCTCAGCCAGCAGTTTGCAAAGTGTGGCCAGCGCTGGCTCGGTAACCATTAGCCACACCTACCAAGTAGCCGGGGTTTATAAAGTCATCATCAAAGCCACGGACAAAAATGGCAGCGAAGCCTTCTTGCAGCTGGTTGGTCAAGCCACCGGCGCCGTCCAGAGCAACACCAAGGGCGGCAACGGTACGGTGGTAGAAACCAGAGTGCTGTGGTGGCCAATGTTTGCTCTACTGGTTTTAATTTTCGTAGGTTTCTGGGTTGGTAGACGCTATCAGCTGCGCGTCCTGCAGAAACAATTGGAAAAAAGCCGCGGTTAGGCTATGGCTAAAAAAGTTTACGTCGGCATGTCCGGTGGGGTTGATAGTTCGCTCACGGCAGCTCTGCTCGCTCAGCAGGGCTACGCTGTCACCGGCGTTTACATGAAAAATTGGAGCCAGGACTTACCCGGTTTCATTTGCCCCTGGAAAGACGATTATCAAGATGCCAAACGGGTAGCCGTACAGCTCGGCATAGACTTCAAAATGTATGATTTTGAGACCGAGTATCGCCATCTGGTCGTTGATTACATGGTGGCCGAATATCAGGCCGGGCGGACGCCGAACCCGGACGTCATGTGCAACCAGGAAGTTAAGTTTAAGCTGTTCCTGGAAAGTGCCCTGGCCGATGGCGCCGACATGATTGCCACCGGCCACTACGCCCGGGTGCAAGATGGGCAACTGTTCACTGGCCTCGATAAAACCAAAGACCAATCTTATTTTTTGTATCGTGTGACCGAAAAAGCGCTCCGTAAATGCCTGATGCCCATCGGTGATCTGCACAAAACTGAAGTCCGCCGCTTGGCCAAAAAACTGGGTCTAGCGACGGCCGATAAGCCGGACAGCCAAGGCATTTGCTTTGTCGGCAATGTCGGCATCAAGGATTTTTTGTTGCATGAGCTCGGTACCCAATCGCACGGTTCAATTATTGACCAAAACGGTCAGACTATTGGCCAGCACGACGGCGCCATTTTCTACACCATCGGCCAACGCCACGGCCTGGACGTTGGCGGCGGTCTGCCGTATTACGTCACGCGTAAAAACATCAAGGCCAACACTGTTTATGTGACGACCAATCTGGATGACTCAAAGCTTTGGACTAAAGAAGTTGAGCTGCAAGACCTGCACTGGATTAATAAACCGCCCACCGCTGGCAAACAATACCATGCTCGTCTGCGCTACCGCGGCGCGCTGGTGCCGGCTCGCCTAAAAGGCCAGAAACTAATTCTTGAAGAGCCGCAGCGCGGCCTGGCGGCAGGGCAATCAGCTGTTCTTTACGATGCCGAGCACGTGCTGGGCGGCGGGATCGTGGTATAAATAAGAAATGAAGCTTGTAGTTGTCCGACATGGCGAGGCAGAAGGTAATAAACAAAAGGTTGTCATGGGCAATAGTGACGTTGGCCTAACCGACCATGGCCGCGATCAGGCAAAAGCGATAGCTCAACAACTGGCCAACCATTCATTTGATAAAATCTATAGTTCGCCGCTTAGCCGCGCCTATGATACCGTCAAGCCATTTGCTGACCAAAACCATCAAAAGATAATCGTCGACGGACGCCTCCAAGAAGTTAATTGGGGTAGCTTTATTGGGCAACCAGACGCAGTCATGTTTAAAACTATAGGCACCGACATAGATCAACTCTATTACAGCTACGACCTAAGACTGTATGGTGGTGAATCGGCCGAACAAGTCAAAACACGCGTCGTATCGTTTATTAAAGACTTGAAAAAAACAGATGACAAAGAAGTATTAGTGGGCACGCACGACGGTATCTTGCACTGGCTCTACTATTTAATAAATGGCCAAAAGGCTGGATTACTGCCCAACGCCAGCATCCACGAATTCATTCTCTAATGTCCATCTGTTAAACTTATATAGATGACAGCACAGGAAATTCGTAAAGCCTATCTAGATTATTTTGTGGAGCGCGGGCACAAGGTGGTGCCGCGGGCACTGCTGGTTCCGTACAATGATCCGACCACGCTGTTCACCGGCTCCGGCATGCAGCCGCTGATTCCCTACTTGCTGGGTGAGCCGCATCAAACTGGCACGCGCTTGACCGACAGCCAAACCTGCCTGCGCGCTCAAGATATCGAAGAAGTTGGCGACAACCGCCACACCACCTTTTTTGAAATGCTCGGCAACTGGTCGCTCGGCGACTACTTCAAGGCCGAGGAAATCCCGTGGCTGTTCGAGTTCCTAACAGATGTAGTGGGGCTGGATCCGCAAAAACTTTATGTCACCTGCTACCTCGGCAATAAAGAGTTTGGCATCGCGAGAGACTCTGAAGCTGCAGAACTCTGGGCTGATTTATTTGATAAAAAGGGGATTGAAGCCCGTCAGGTGGCAATTGGTTCCGAAGCCGATGGCTATGCCAAAGGTATGTCTGGCGGCCGCATCTTTTTCTATGATGGCAGCAAAAATTGGTGGAGCCGCGCCGGCGCCGAAGCCTCCACACCAGTCGGCGACCCTTGCGGCCCAGACACCGAGGTTTTCTATGATTTTGGCACGCTACACGACCCTAAATGGGGCGCCAACTGCCATCCCAACTGCGACTGCGGTCGTTTTCTCGAAATCGCCAACAGCGTGTTCATGGCCTACAAGCGAACCGACCAGGGCTTTGAACCGCTGGCCAAACCGAATGTCGACTTTGGCGGCGGGCTGGAGCGCATCGCCCTGGCGACCTTAGACGACCCAGACATTTTCAAGATTAGTCTGCTAGCACCAATCATCACCAAGCTAGAAGAGATTTCCGGCAAGCGCTATGACAACCACACCGAGAGCATGCGCGTCATCGCCGACCACCTACGGGCTGCGACTTTCCTGGCGGTAGACGGCGTGACGCCCAGCAACAAAGAGCAGGGTTACGTGATGCGCCGGCTAGTCCGCCGGGCTATTCGTCACGCTTTCGAGCTGGGCATCGAGCAGAACTTCCTAGAATTGCTCGTGCCGGTGATTGCCGATTTATATAAGGATGACTTCCCGGAAGTCGCTGCCAACCGTGACAAAGTCGTAGACATCCTGGCCAAAGAAGAAAAAATCTTCCGCCAAACACTGCGCAAAGGCCTCAAGGAATTCGAACGTAGCACAGGAATCGGAACCGATATGATAGGTTCACAAGTAATCGGTGGGTCTGATAAGAAAATGACAGGTGCAGATATATTTAAACTTTATGACACGTATGGCTTTCCGGTTGAGCTCAGCAAAGAAGAGGCTTTTAAGCAAGGTATCGAAATTACGGATACTGTAGATAAAGAATTCGAAGCAAAGATGGCCGAGCAACGTGAACGCAGTCACACAGCTAGCAAAGGAGTATTCAAAGGTGGGCTTGGTGGGCAGACGGAGCAGCACAAAAAGTATCACACGGCGACACACTTGATGTACCAGGCTCTGCGCGACGTGCTGGGTGACGACGTGATACAAAGAGGCTCAAATATTACGGAAGAAAGGTTGCGGTTCGACTTCAGCCACGGCCAGAAAATGACACCCGACGAAATCAAAAAAGTCGAGGACATCGTCAATGAACAGATCACCAAAGACCTGAAAGTTTCTTATAAAGAATACCCGACCGAGGTGGCAATTAAAGAAAAAGGTGCGCTCGGGCAGTTCGGTGACCGCTATGGCGACACTGTCAAAGTCTACAGCATGATTGCCGAAGGTGCTGATAAGCCCTTTAGTTTTGAGATTTGTGGTGGCCCGCACGTCGACCACACCGGTGAATTGGCCAAAGGCGGCAAGCAGTTCAAAATCATTAAAGAGGAATCCTCGAGCGCCGGTATCCGTCGCATAAAAGCCGTTCTGGAGTAGAAATCTAAGGATTTTCTCAGGAGTCGGTGTGCTAAAATAGTGGATATGCTTGAAAAATTTAAGAGCGCCGGCAAGGCTGTGGCCAAACAAGCCAAAGCCGGAGCTGTCAAAGCCAGTTCCGGCGTACGCGCCAAGGCCGGTAAGCCGGGCAAAGCGAGCGAGCAGTACTTGGTGGCGCTAGACATCGGCACTGAATTCGTAAAAGCCTTGATTGGCCGGGTCGGCCAGGCTGAGGGCACAGTTGAAATTATTGGGGTTGGCCGAGCGCATCAAGGCTTGAGCGATATGCAAGCCGGCGCTATCGCTGACATCGCTGCCGTGGTAGAGAACTGTGACAAAGCGCTGCACCAGGCCGAAGAGCAAGCCGGCGTAAGTGTGCGCACCGGCATCATCGGTATTGCTGGTGAGCTGGTGAAGGGCACCACGACCACTGTGCGCGTGGCGCGCAAAGAATCCACCAAGCCGCTAGACATTGCCGAAATGGAGAAGATTATCAACCTAGTTCAAGATAGAGCACAAACCAAAGCCAAGGAGCAATTAGCTTGGGAATTGGGCGGCAAAGAGGTTGAAGTGCGGCTGGTCAACAGCGCGCTGGTTAGCATCGAGGTCGACGGTTACCCGGTGACCAACCCCATCGGCTTTCTGGGTAAAGACGTGGTGGTGCAACTGTACACGGCCTTCGCGCCGATGATTCACATTGGGGCACTGGAAAAAACCGCTCAAGAGCTTGACCTTGATTTGTTAGCCGTGGCGGCCGAGCCTTTTGCCGTGGCACGAGCCGTGATTGGCAACAACCCCAACCAATCCTTGAGCGCCATTTTGATGGACGTTGGCGGCGGCACCACCGACATCGCCGTTATCAACGATGGTGGAGTGCAAGGAACCAAGATGTTTGGCATCGGCGGTCGGGCTTACACCCACGCTGTGGAGCGCGATTTGGGCGTTGATTTTGACCAAGCCGAAGAGCTAAAAGTTGGTCTTAGTACCAATAAAATCCCAACTGCTAAACGGCCAGCCGTTGAGGCCGCGCTGGGCAAAACCGCCGACGTCTGGGCTGGTGGTGTGGAGCTGGCGCTGAGCGAATTTACCAAGCTCGACCATCTGCCTTACCGCCTCTTCTTATGCGGCGGCGGCTCATCACTTGACCTGCTCATGGAGCGCTTGGCGGCCACCAGCTGGTACAAAGAGCTACCCTTCACCCGCAAGCCAACTGTTCATCACATCCGCCCCGACCAGGTAGCCGGCATTCGCGACATCACAGGTGACGTGACCGATCACACCTTCATCACGGCTATGGGACTGCTGCGCGTCGGCATGGACACCATGCAATTTGCCGGTGATTCCGGCTCAATCCGCGATAAACTTGATAAAATGTTAAGTATCTAATCGCTATGCCCGAACCCGCTAAAGACACCATCTACATCGACATCGACGACGAAATTACTGGCGTCATAGATAAGCTGCGCGGGAGTGACTCCAAGCTGGTTGCCCTGGTCTTGCCCAAGCGTGCCAGCGTTTTTCAGAGCATTGTTAATATGAAACTGCTCAAGCGAGCTGGCGATGATGCCAAGAAAAACCTGGTGTTGATTACTTCCGAAGCCGGTCTATTACCGCTGGCCGGCGCGGCCGGAGTGTATGTGGCCAAAACTCTAACCAGCAAACCGGAAATCCCCGGCGGCCCGGAAGGCCTGGACGACGCCGAAGAAGCTGTCGGCGAAGACGAACTCAGCAGTGACAACGATGCCAAACCAGTCAACAGCTCCAAAACGGTTGGTGAACTAGCCGGCGCGGCTGCCGCAGCCGACGATGTTGAAACACTGACCCTTGATGATGATACTGCTCCGGAGGACGAAGTCGCGGCCGAAGAACCTGGCGGCAAATCTTTTGAACCACCCACCAAGCCCAAAAACAAGAAACTCAAAGTACCGAACTTTAATCGTTTCCGGCTGTGGCTCATTTTGGCCGGCCTACTCCTAATTGTCTTAATCGGAGTCTTTATCTACGCCAATATGAATCTGGCTAAAGCGACCATCAGCGTCCAAACCGACGCCACCAATGTAAACACCAACCTCAATCTTAATCTGGATACCACCGCCAAAACGCTGGATATTTCCAGCGACACCATACCGACCAAAGCAGTCACCCAGCAGAAAACCTACAGTCAAGAAGTGACTACCACCGGCCAAACCAACACTGGCAGCAAAGCTGCCGGTTCGGTAACCATGTCTGCTGGATCGTGTAGTGGCACTGTTCCTTCAGATGTTCCGGCCGGCAGTGGTCTTAGCAACAGTAGCCAAACCTATATTACCCAGTCGGACGTTTCGTTTACTACTAGCATTTCGCACGGACAATGCACATTTATTGGCGAGACTAGTTCAGGAAGCACCAACATTGGTATTGTTGCTCAATCTGGGGGTTCAAGCTATAACGTGAGCGGCGTACCCTTTGTTGTCTCGGGACGATTGGATGTGACAGCCTCTGGCTCGGCTTCGGGTGGGACCGATAATATCGTCCAAAGTGTTAATCAAAATGATATCAATAGTGCCAAGGCCAAGATCACGACCAACGATGCAGTCGTCAAACAAGCCCTAACAAACCAGCTGCAGCAGGGAGGATATTACCCCGTGTCGGCCACTTATAATGCTGGTACGCCTACGGTTACCAGCAATCCGGCTGTTGGTGCCGTGGCCACCAGCGTGACCGTTACCGAAACCATCGCATACACCATGTTCGGTGTTCATCAAAGCGATTTGCAAACCCTAATCAATACTCAAATTGATGGCCAGATAGATACCAGCAAGCAGAGCATTCTGGACGATGGTCTGAGCAGCGCTGTCTTTAACGCCAATAACTTGACAGCCACCACTGCCCAATTGACGATGAGCACCAAGGCGGTGGCCGGTCCTCAGCTGAATGTCGCTTCCATAAAGCAGTTGGCTGCCGGTAAAAAGGCCGGTGACGTGAAGAGTCAGCTCACCAACAACCCTGATGTCGTCAGTGTCACGGTCAAATTCAGCCCCTTCTGGGTTAGCTCTGTGCCAAAAAACACCAGCCGCATAACCGTCAATATAGCCAAACCAACAACCACCGCCAAAGCGAGCAGCAATGCCAGCAACCCCTAGCTCAGTGCTAGCACTGGACGTGGGCAATAAGCGGGTCGGCATAGCGCTGGCCTCGCTGGCTGCCCGACTGCCGCAGCCATTAACCACACTGGAGCGCGGCGACAATTTCCTGGCAAAATTATCAGAAATTATTAATCACGAAGACGTTAGTGAAATTGTGGTCGGCTGGCCGCGTGGCCTGGAGGGGCAGAGCACTAGTCAAACTGAGGCTACCGCTGCATTTGTAGAAGAGTTGAACCGGCATTTTCCGGCGCTGCCAATTCATCAACAAGACGAAGCATTAACCTCCAAAATGGCCGAGGCTGAGTTACAAAAACGCGGCAAGGCTTATAACCGCGGGGACGTTGATGCCCTTGCAGCCAGCTATATTTTGGCTGATTGGCTAGCCGAACACTCAAGCTTAACAGGGAAGGCCGCTTAATGTGGCGTCACCGTTACCGCGCTGGAAGTAGGCGCCGAGTGCCGCGGCGCATTTGGGGTCTGCTGATTATTGTAATTGTGGCAGTGCTTCTCGGCACGGCGCTGTCGAGGCATATCTATAATTCCGATTTGCAACCGGCCAGCAGTAGCCAAACCACTCAAATTTTTACCGTCAAAGAAGGGGATTCGGTCAAGCAAATTGCTGATGATTTACAGAACGCTCACCTGATTCGCAGTGCCTGGGCATTTCAGCTTTATGTTCACGGTAAAGATGTCAGCAATGATTTACAAGCCGGTACTTACGCCCTCGCACCCAGCCAAAGCACGGCCAACATTGTGAGCATTTTAACTCAAGGTAAAGTGGCCACCCGTTTGGTGACGATTCTGCCTGGCCGCCGGATTGACCAAGTGCACGCCGATCTGATTAATGACGGCTTCAGCCCGACGGCCGTAAACCAAGCTCTCAACAACCCCAGCCTATACAGCGATCTACCAGTGTTGGCCTTTATGCCTAGCGGTGTCAATACTCTGGAGGGTCTATTGTGGCCTGACTCCTACCAGAAACAGCCTAACACTGATCCGTCGGTCATTATTCGTGAATCGTTGATCGAGATGGGTCAGCACCTGACGTCAAATATTCAAGCAGCCTTTGCCAACGAGGGGCTGACAACTTATCAGGGGCTAACATTAACTTCAATTGTCGGCCAGGAAGTAAGCAAGCCGGCCGACCAAGCTCAGGTGGCTCAGGTCTTTCTATCACGGCTTAAGGCCGGTATGATGCTGGGCTCGGATGTGACTGCCGACTACGGCGCGATTGCTGCCGGCCAAGCGCCCAGTTTGAGTTACGACTCAGCCTACAACACCTTGCTGCACACCGGCTTACCGCCCACACCAATCAGCACCATCAGCCAGAATTCACTTACGGCCGCTACTCACCCAGCATCAACCAGCTGGCTTTACTTTGTGACCGGCGATGATGGCACAACTTATTTTTCAACGACCTTGCAACAACAGCAGGCCGATACTGCCCAGTATTGCCACAAACTCTGCGGCAATTAAGCGTTAAGGTCTTGCTCGGAGCTGTCAATTTGGTATACTGGTTTGGTAACTCAATACAGGGGTCGCAGTTGTGCCTCTCTCGGGTTACCTCTGGAGCGGGTAATCGTTGAATTAAACGTCTGCTCGGAGTAACGGTTGCCCCTAAGAGGGTACCAGGAGCTTGTATTAGTACAACGCCTTTGTCATCGCTCACCGAACGCTTAGCGGTTCCTAAAACCAGTCTGTCGGCTAAGCTTTATCGCCAGCTGCAATCAAAGATGCGACGTCGAAGCATTCGCCGCCGGACGATTAGAATTAGTCTGGTATTATCCAACCTACTAATTTTGGCAGTGATTGCTGTTTTTGTATTGCAGAACCATAGCACTGGTCTAGTTCAAACAGCCCCAGTCAACAACACAACTTCGGCCACGTCGGCCGCCAACCCGCTCGACCAAGTTAGTTCAGCCAATATCGCCCAGACCGTAGCTCAACTGACTGCTCTGCCGGAAACCGTGGCCATCACCAACCAGGCTCAGAGCCAGGCAGCCGACCTAGCAATTGATTCCACCGACAATAATGTGGTGATTACCAAGCCGCAGGTAATCGCAACAGCCTTAAAATCACGCGCCGACATTCAAGCTTACACATCGCAGGCCGGTGATACTCTTGGTAGCCTAGCGGCCAAGTTTGGTGTTACCTCTAACAGTATTCGCTGGTCAAACGGGCTGAGTGCGACTGACGCGATTGCCGCTGGCACCAAACTAGTCATACCGCCGGTCAACGGCATTGTTTATACAGTTAAAGCCGGTGACACACCAGCCACTCTGGCAGCAACTTACGGTGCTAATGCCGACCAGATTATCGCCTACAATGATGCCGAAATAGCCGGCTTGCAACCCGGCGAACAGATTATCATTCCTAACGGTTCCCAGTCTGCTCCGGCAGTCACCACGGCTTCCGCGCTGAGCACCAGTTTCCCGTGGGGTAGCGGTCCAATGTACGGCTTTAACGGTTATGACTATGGCTATTGCACCTGGTACGTGGCAACCCAAATTAGCGTCCCGGGCAACTGGGGCAATGCCAGCAGCTGGGCATACTATGCGTCCTTAAGTGGCTGGAATGTCAGCAAAGCCCCAACCGTCGGCGCGATTGCCCAGAAAGGTGGCGGGGAAGGGCACGTGGCGATTGTCGATTCGGTTAATGCCGACGGCACGGTTACGATTCGAGACATGAATGGTTTTGCCGGCTGGGGACGGGTGGGTGTCGGCACGGTGCCGATCAGTGAGTTCCAAAACTATATTACGCAATAGATGCTATTCTATAGGCAATGAGTTTTGTTGATAAGGTGACAGTCAATCTAGTGGCCGGCAGTGGCGGTGACGGCAAGCTAAGTTTCAGGCATGAAAAGTTTGTCAATAAAGGCGGGCCGGATGGTGGCGACGGTGGTAACGGCGGCAACATAGTTTTGATATCTAGCCGTAACCAGAATACTCTGGCAGCCTTTCGTTATCAGAAAGAGCTGCGGGCTGAGGCTGGACAGCCTGGTAGTCAAAGCCGCAAACATGGTCGCAGTGCTCCTAGTTTAATGGTAGCCGTACCAGTTGGCACCATGGCTACCACCACAAACGGTGAACTAGTAGCTGATTTAATTAATGATGGCCAGCAAACTGTAGTTGCCAAAGGCGGCCGCGGCGGTTATGGTAATGCCCACTTTGTGTCATCGCGTCGTCAGGCACCAGGTTTCGCCGAAAAAGGCGAGCCAGGCGAAACTCTGGAATTGCAGCTAGAACTAAAAATGATTGCTGATGTTGGTCTGGTCGGTCTACCCAACGCCGGTAAATCAACATTACTTAGCAAGTTAAGTAATGCGCGACCAGAGATTGCCGACTATCCGTTTACGACATTAACGCCAAACCTTGGTGTCGTCGACATTGATAAAACAACCAGCATTCTGTTCGCCGATATCCCCGGCCTAATTGCCGGCGCTGCTCAAGGGAAAGGCTTAGGTCATGATTTCTTGCGTCACATTGAGCGCACGGCGGTGATTTTACATCTTATTGATGCTTACACTGAAGATGTGGCGAGTGCCTACCAAACTGTTCGGACTGAACTGGAGGCCTATCAGCCTGAGCTCATCAAACGTCCGGAAATCATTGCTCTGACCAAGGTCGAGGGACTGGACATCGAGATTATTAATGATTTGACAGCTCAGCTGCGAAAAGTTGCCCCTAAAAAGACTCAGATCTTGGCCATTTCCGCTCAGTCCGGCGTCGGCTTGCCGGCGCTGTTATTTGCTGTCAAAGATACAGTCCGAGAGGTGCGCGTCAAACCCGACGCCTTAGCTCCCGAACCGGAAATTCCAGTACTTACCCTGGCCAAAAGCCCTGATGACTGGCAGATTAACGAAAGCAAAGGTGTGTTCGAAGTCAGCGGCACCAAGATTGAGCAGTTTGCTCGCCGCACCGATTTTGGTAACGAGCAAGCCGTTCAACGGCTGCGCGACATCATGCGCCGCGCCGGCATTACCAGTGAGCTTACCCGCCGTGGCATCAAGACTGGCCAAACCATTCATATCGGTAAGGGTTCTGCCACAAAACTGGTTTATTGACTTGATATCAATCGACTAAGGTGTTATAATACGATGTAATAAGCTAATTAAGTAAGGTGCCATAAGTTATGACCCAAACCACTGCCGAAGATATAACCGCTTCGGCCTATCTGAACCCAGGCGTCCACTTTATTGATATCGCTGACGCCAAAGCCAGACAAATACCGACTGCCAGGGTTATCGAGCTTGGTCAGTACGGCGGCACTATAGAGCGGGACGATGAACCGCTGCCAAAGTGGTCGAAAAGCTTTGAGGGTTTAATCCTAGTCAGTGGTACGGTACAAGAAACAGGCCTGTTCGCTGTATTAGCAGTCCAATCTGGTTATAACGCCCGGCAGCGGTTCGACAGGTTGCGCCGAAAGGGCGCCTGGCACGACGCCGTGCTCAAAGTCCTTGATCGCTCCTTAGATTAGCCCGTGCTAAACTGGTAGCTACTATGGCGGCCAGTTTTTTCTTTTATGATTTGGAGACCAGTGGTTTCAATCCGCGTTCAGCGCGGACCATGCAGTTTGCCGGCCAGCGGACGGATCTCAACCTCAAGCCGCTGGGTGAGCCGGTCAACCAATTAATTAAACTGACACCGGACATGCTGCCAGAACCGAATGCCGTGTTAGTCACCGGCATCACGCCACAGCAGACCCTGGCCGACGGTCTGACTGAGGTCGAATTCCTGAAGCTGTTTTATGACCAGGTAGTACAGCCTAACACAATTTTTGTGGGCTTTAATAGCATTCGGTTCGACGACGAGTTCATGCGTTTCTTAAACTACCGGAACTTTTATGATGCCTATGCATGGCAATGGCAGGACGGGTGTTCACGTTGGGATTTGCTTGACGTGGTACGGATGACCCGAGCCCTCCGGCCGGAAGGCATCAAGTGGCCGTTCGCACCAGATGGCAAACCGGCAAACCGGTTAGAGTTTTTGACTAGCGTAAATAAGCTCAGCCACGACAATGCCCATGATGCGCTGAGTGACGTGCGGGCGACCATTGCAGTAGCTCAGCTGGTTCGCTCTAAGCAGCCAGACTTGTTTGATTACTTGCAGGGAATGCGCGACAAAAATAAGATTTCAACGCTGGCGACTGCCGGCCAGCCGTTTGTTTACACTTCCGGACGCTACAGCAGTCAGAACCTCCACACCACGGTCGTGGTGCTGCTGACCAAGCATCCCGAGCAAGACGCCGCCCTGGTCTATGACCTAAGGGTCGATCCAACGCCGTTCCTGGACATGAGTGTTGAGCAATTGGTAGAAGCCTGGCGCTTTACCAAGGATCCGGCAGCGCTCAGCTTGCCAGTCAAAACACTGAAGTACAATCGCTGCCCGGCGGTAGCGCCGCTAGGTGTTATCAAAGATTCTGCTGTCCAGGAGCGCCTAAGCTTGCCGCTTGCCACCATCACCAAACATCTGGAGATTTTGCAAAAACAGCGGGTTGGTTTTGCAAAAAAAGTGCTGCAAGCCGTAGCTCGCTTGGACGAAGAGCGTGACCGCGGCCAAACCGCTCTGGTGGTTGATGAATTAACTGTGGATGAACGATTATATGACAGTTTTGTGAAAGATGGCGACAAGCAGGCTATGAGCGTAGTGCGGGCAGCGGCACCGGCCGAGCTGGGAAATCTGACGAATGGCTTCCACGATGACCGGCTTAAGCAACTATTGCCACTGTATAAGGCACGTAATTTTCCGCAGGCCTTGGACGCCACGGAACGAGCCACGTGGGATGATTTTTGTCATAAAAAACTGCTGACTGGCGGCGACCAGAGCCGCTTAGCCAAGTACTTTGCCCGTCTGGAGGAACTATCGGCGGGTAAGCCAACCGGTCAGGAAAAATATCTGCTAGAGGAATTGCAGTTGTACGGTGAGTCTATCGTGCCGACGGCATAAGCCGTTGGTGTAGCTGACTAGCCGGCAGCGGGTGGTGTTCAACGATAAACTCTTTTAACCATGAGCGACGATGTAAGTAGAGCCAAGCAACGACTAAGCTGCAAATCAATACCCCAGCTATATTCAGCCAGCCTTGAAAATTGATTTGAAGATTGGTGCCCGGGATTATGCCGAGGACCAGAAAACTGTACACCGTAAGCCTCCCTAGTCACTTAAACTATTTCGAGCAGAATTATACACCTAATTGCTCCATTGTCAATAATATATTATTAATGCTCATGCTTTTGTTGACATCAATTAAGCTGACACTGGCGTAAAACAGTCTTTTTATGTATAATTGAGCGCCTTAAGTGAGGGCAAAATATTGCCAGATCAGATTACGGTTAAAGGAGCGCGCGAGCATAATTTACGCAACATTGACGTGGCGATTCCGCGCAACCAACTGGTGGTGATTACCGGTCTTAGCGGCTCGGGCAAATCCAGCCTGGCGTTTGATACGATTTATGCCGAGGGTCAGCGTCGCTATGTCGAATCGCTCAGTTCGTATGCTCGACAGTTCTTAGGCCTGATGGAAAAGCCGGATGTTGACCAGATTGACGGCCTGAGCCCGGCAATTTCTATCGACCAAAAATCAACTTCCCGCAACCCGCGCTCAACAGTCGCCACGGTGACTGAAATTTATGACTATCTGCGCTTATTATTTGCCCGCATCGGTGTGCCGCATTGCCCAATTGACGGTCAGCCGGTGGTGCGCCAGACCACCAATGGCATAATTGATCAAATCAATGCTACCACCACCAGCAAACGCTTGATGATCCTGGCACCTGTAGTAATTGATAAAAAAGGTGCTTTTGAGCATATCCCCGAGCAGTACCAGCGCGCCGGTTTTGCCCGTGCCCGCGTCGACAATGTGGTCTATGCCCTGGACGAATTCCCGGAACTCGACAAAGCCTATCGTCACCGCATCGAAATTGTCGTTGACCGGTTGGTTAACAATGAAGACAGCCGCTCGCGACTCGTTCAATCTGTTGAGCAAGCGCTGGACGTAGCTGAGGGCAAAGTTGTTATCCTCGACGCCGATAGTAATCAAACCTCGGATTATAGTCTGATGTACGCCTGCCCGGATCATCCGGAGGTAGCCATCCCGGAGCTGGAGCCGCGAACCTTTAGCTTCAACAGCCCACACGGCGCCTGTCCGGTCTGTACCGGACTAGGCAACCGCCTTGAGGTTGATCCGGAGCTGGTCATACCCAATGGGCGGTTGACCATCGCCGAAGGCGCCATTCGCCCCTATAACCGCATCAACGTCGACAACTGGTACATGAAAAAACTGCAGGCCGTGGCCGACAAATACAACTTTAGCCTGCATGTGCCGACCGGCGAACTATCGTCTCAACAGCTTCACACAATCATGTATGGCACCGGCCAGGAAACCTACCGCATTAGCTTAGGCATGGGCCGTTCTTTTGAAACAACTTACGAAGGCGTGGTGACTAACTTGGAGCGTCGCCATCGTGAAACCGAAAGTGATTTCATTCGCCGTGACATCGAACGTTTCATGCAGGAAAAACCTTGTCATGCTTGTGAGGGTAAGCGCTTGAAACCCGAGGTGTTGGCTATCACCGTGGCCGACCAATCAATTATGGATGTCTGCGGCTTATCGATTGACGCTGCGCTGGAGTGGTTCAAAAAACTTAAATTAAACGACAGGGATGCCAAAATTGCCCAGCTGATTCTTAAAGAAATTGTGGCACGGTTGCAATTCCTGCAAGATGTCGGCTTGAATTATCTCAATCTGCTAAGGGGCGCTAACTCTCTCAGCGGCGGCGAAGCCCAGCGCATCCGCTTAGCTACCCAGATCGGCTCCGGCTTGATGGGCGTGCTGTATGTGCTGGATGAGCCTAGCATCGGTCTGCATCAGCGCGATAACAAGCGACTGATTAATACTCTCAAACACCTGCGTGACCTGGGCAATACCGTCATTGTTGTGGAGCACGATGAAGAAACCATTCGCACCGCCGACTGGTTGTTAGACATCGGTCCCGGCGCCGGCATACACGGCGGCAAGGTCGTGGCTGAGGGTGCGCCGGATAAAGTGGTGAAGACACCGGGTAGTATCACGGCTGATTATCTATCGGGCAAAAAATCCATTGCTGTGCCCAAACGCCGCCGAGCAGGTAACGGTAAGAGCCTGGTTATCAAGGGTGCCCGCGAAAATAACTTACAGAACGTTACCGTCGAAATACCGCTGGGCAAACTGGTGGTGGTCAGCGGCGTCAGTGGCTCCGGCAAATCCAGCCTGATAAATGACATTCTAGCCA